>Ga0172379_10011182_pt1 | contig 10745 bp, 14 predicted proteins | sample GrowelOW334metaG_FD_119756 | JGI IMG/M metagenome (GOLD analysis project Ga0172379, IMG submission 119756) | Groundwater microbial communities from an aquifer near a municipal landfill in Southern Ontario, Canada - Groundwater well OW334 metaG | ecosystem: Environmental > Aquatic > Deep... | reverse complement strand
TCATATCTGCAAGAAAGATCTTGAAACTCTTTTCGGTCAAGGCGCGGAACTTCATGCATTCCGTGATCTGTATCAAAAGGGAGAGTTTGCAGCGCAGGAGACAGTTTCTCTTGTCGGGCCAAAAATGCGTATTCTCGAAAAAGTGAGAATCCTTGGGCCAATGCGAGACCATACGCAGGTTGAACTTGCCCGTACGGATGCCATTTTCCTGGGTATCGATGCTCCGGTACGTATGTCGGGTGAAATAAAAGGCTCTGCTCCCATCACCATTGTCGGTCCAAAAGGTGTTGTGGAAATGAAAGAAGGCTGTATCCGCGCCATGCGTCACATCCATATGAATCCAAAAGAAGCGGAATCGTTTGGACTAAAGAACGGTGATATGGTAAAACTACGGGTCGGTGGACCATCTGCTGTTACTTTCGAAAATGTTGCCATTCGTGTTTCCGACAAGGTGAGACTTCAGGTTCATCTTGATACAGATGAAGGAAATGTAGCAGATGTACATTGTAACCAGGATGTTGAGATTATTAAAGATTAATACTATTTTGTGAGGTAAAAATTATTATTACAACTGTATGTAAAAGTTTACTAAAAAGAACACACACTTATTCCCATTAACTAAAACTCATAGGGAGGTTTAAACACCATGAAGAAAGCAATCGGACTTCTGGAAACCAGAGGTTTCACAGGTCTTGCAGTTGCCACTGACGCCATGCTGAAAAGCGCAAGTGTAGAGCTTCTCAAGCAGGTCTCTATTGGAGGCGGATTTGTCACCACGGTTATTATGGGTGATGTAGGGTCTGTCAAAGCTGCGGTGGAGTCGGGCACGGAAGTTGCCAAAAATGTGGGCGAATTCATTTCCTCGCATATCATTCCACGGCCCCATGATGAACTTGACGTAATGTTCAAGTAAACCCGTGAAATGGAGGGAAGTCACATGATGGCATTAGGTTTTATCGAGACAAAAGGATTTGTAGCTGCTGTAGAAGCGGCTGATTCAGCTCTTAAAGCGGCAAATGTATCTCTTGTTGGTCAGAAACGTGTAGGAAGCGGCCTCGTTGCTGTAATATTGACCGGTGATGTTGCCGCTGTAAAAGCGGCAGTAGAGGCAGGAACCGAATCGGCGTCTGCCGTCGGGCAGGTTGTCGCTACCCAGGTTATCGCCAGCCCCCACGAGGATATGCGTGCAATGATCTTTGAGGCGCCTGCAAAAGCAGAAGCTAAACCCGCTGCTTCAGCAAAAGCTCCGGAAGAGACGAACAAGAAGAAAAATCCCGGGATATAATCCGGAAAGAGGGTAAAAAAGTGGTAGTAGGCAAGGTTATCGGAGAGATTGTTTCTTCGGTTAAAGTTGACCGTCTGGTCGGGCAGAAATTTTTGCTGGTCGAGATTCAACGGGTCACCAAAGATGTTTCCGGAACTTCCTTAATACCGACAGGCAGTACGCTTGTGGTTAATGATCCCCTGGGTGCCGGGAGAGGTGAGGTTGTGCTTTGCGTGCAAGGTTCTTCAGCACGTATGACCGATCTCACCGCAACCATCCCGACTGACGGATTGATCATAGGAATCGTGGATTCGATTACAATCGAAGCAGCCACCGTGTATCGGAAGGATATGTAATATGGCAGCTGTAGGTGCCGATCTTATTACAGCTGTTCGTGATGCAGGCGTTGTAGGAGCTGGAGGCGCCGGTTTCCCGACCCATGTCAAACTTGGCAATGCGGTGGATACATATATCGCCAACGGCGCCGAGTGTGAACCGATCCTTGAATCTGACCTTCACCTCATGATTCGTCATGCCCCGGAAATCATCCGCGGGCTGGAGGCGGCCATGGAGCAGGTGGGGGCCGTCAGAGGATTTATTGCCATCAAAGGCAAGAACAAAGCGGCAATAAGCGCGATAGAACGTTCTATTGCGGGGAAACCGAGCCTGCAGGTCGCCACTTTGGCAAATACATATCCGGCCGGGGATGAGATGGTGCTTACCCGTCAGGTCACCGGCAGGATGATACCACCAGCAGGGCTTCCGTTCCAGGTTGGTGTGACCGTGAGCAATGTTGCGACACTGAAACAGATCTCGGATGCTATGGACGGGAATGCGCTGACTTCACGGCTGGTAACAGTCGGAGGAGAAGTAGCAAAACCTGTTACCGTTGATGCCCCTATCGGGACACCGATTCGTGACCTGGTTGCAATGGCTGGTGGTCCGTCAGTAAGCGATTACGAAATCGTTTTTGGCGGGCCGATTATGGGACCGATTGGAAGCCTTGATGGTTTCATCACAAAAACCATGGGTGGAATCATTGTTCTTCCCGCCGATCATACAATGGTTCGGTTGAAAAAGCAATCCGACCCGGTAACCAAGCTTCGGGCAAAATACTGTTGCACATGTCAGGAATGCACCATACTCTGTCCACGGAATGCTATTGGTCACCCGATCCAGCCGTCAAAAATGATGTCGAAGGCCTGGTATATTGAAGAAATCCTTCGTAAAATTGAGAACCATGAAATAGACAGCATAACGGAACGGATGGTTTCGGAATCTCTTCTCTGCTGCCAGTGCGGTATTTGCGAGCAGTATGCTTGTATATTCGGACTGTCGCCCAATAAAGTCTATGCTCTGGTACGTGCTGCGGTTCGTAAAGCCGGGCTGAAATTTGATTTTTCTAAGATACAGCTTTATGGGGGGACCCTGTTTGAATATCGCAAAATCCCCGCTCTTACCTATGCCCGTAAACTGGATCTGGAAAGATATATTGTACATACCGAACTCTTGCCAGCGGGTTCTCTCAAGCCGAAAAAGGTGAAAATTGCACTCTCTCAGCATTTGGGCGCTCCGGCAAAACCGGTAGTAAAATCCGGGGATCATGTGAAAAAGGGGAGTCTGATTGGCGAGATTCCACAAGGCGCCCTTTCTGCAAGAGTTCATGCCTCCATTGACGGTCTGGTGGAGGAGGTTAATGATTTGCATGTGGTTATTGGGGGAATCGGTTTATGAGTATGTGTATAGGATTTCTCGAATATATCAGCATTGGAAAGGGTATCGAGGCTGCCGACCTTATATCGAAAAATACCGGTATCGATATTCTCCTTTCTGCTCCGAACTGTCCGGGTCGTTATCAGATTCTTTTTTCCGGAGATGTCGGCGCTGTGGAGGAGGCTGTCGGACTGGCGCATGGTATTGCGGATTTTAGCTATCTTGATTCGCTGATTCTTCCCAGAGTGGATGATCAGGTTGTGAGGGCCCTTTACGCCCCGGACACAACGGATATCGGAGACGCTATCGGTGTGTTCGAGACCATGACCATGACTGCAACCATCGAAGGAGCAGACACGATGGTGAAAACTTCCGATGTCCGTATTATGGATCTTCGGCTCGGGAAAGGGCTTGCCGGAAAGTCCTATGTGATTATTACCGGCGCTGTGCAGGATGTTCGTTCAGCCATGGATGTCGCTCTTGAGGGCGTCAAGGATCGCGGAGTGCTTATCTCTTCGGTGGTGATTCCTTCATTCAACCGTGAACTGATTCGGCATCTGGTGTAAGTGTTTCGGTATACTGTAACAGTTGCTGATGTTCGAGAAGAGTTACTAATTATCAGTAATTATCATAGATAAACAGAAAAAATGAAGAGATGTATTTCTATCGGTTTAATAAAGTTTTAATTCGAATAAAGTACTTCTTATGATGTGTTTTTTTATTAGGATTTCGTCATGCGTGAAGGCAGAGTACTTGGCAGCATAACATCCACCATTAAGCATCCTTCGCTGATTGGCAAGAAGCTGCTCATCGTACAGGTGCTCAATGCTTCAGGTCAGCCGGAAGGGAAACCGCAGATTGTCGTTGATTTTACCGGCGCAGGAAAAGGGGATAAGGTGCTGTTGAGCTGGGATGGCTGGGGATCGCAGGAGTATTTCAATGATCCCAAAGTACCGCAGAGGGCATGGTTGTGCGGAATCATAGATGAAGATGACGAGCGATAATTCATATATCAGGCAGGTGCAGAATGAATCAGAATGAATTGATCGAAGCTGTAGTGAAAGAGGTAAAAAGGGTTCTGGCCCTGAAAGGAGTGCAGGTAGCGCCCTCTCAGGAAATAAAGTCAGGCTCTGCTCCGGGTAAAACTGTCAGTAAGCTGGAAAAAAAGGTATCGCAAATGCCCGTATCTCTTTTTGGGAATGACTCCCTGACAGGGAAACAGGTAATCATTCAGAAAGACCTTCTCAATATAACAGGCAATTCGGTTCAGATTGCTCGGAAAGCTGTCATTACTCCGATGGCGATCGATTACGCCCGTGAGAAGGGAATTACCATTATTCGGGTAGATGTACAGGAAAAAAAAGATGATTTGCCGGCTTTGTCCGGCGCTGTTTCTGTGGGATTTGTTGTCAGCAGGGATTTTCCGGGTGAAAGTACTGTTCTCAGTTCACTACTGACTGCAAAAGGATTCCAGGTTCGGGAATACTCAGGGGCATCGTATGAAGCTGCTGTAAAGAACATGTGCAGCGCAGTGGTTTCAGGTGCAGCTCAATTTGGAATTTGTCTTGAAAAATCAGGCCTTGAAGGCCCGATTCATGCAAACCGTAATCAGTCCATCCGCGCGGTTCACTGCCGTGGAATCCATGAAGCCCGTGCTGCAAGGGTAGATATAGGGGCTAATATTATTGTACTCGACGCTGTGAACGATCCTGAAGAAGTTATTTCAGGTTTTACCGGTATTTAAGACAAATCTGGCAGAGAGCGGAGAGTTACTGATGGACATGGGAAGAGTGCGGGGGACGCTGGTTGTAAATAAATGTCTGCCGACGCTTATGGGGAAAAAAATACGCGTCATAGAGGAAGTGGATACCCGGGATGTCACAAAGCCCGGAGAGTTGCTTATAAGTTTTGATTATATCGGCGCCGGTGAGGGGCAATTGATTCTCTATGAGGGCGGTCCGGAATCATCGATGGCGTTTCTGCCGGAAATGACCGGTTCGGACGCGAATATCCTTGCAATTGTCGATGAAATAGTTCTTTAAAAACTCATTATGAACAACGGCAGGCTGTGAGATTTTTAATAGAGAAAACAAGATAGAGAAAATACAATGAAAATAATAGTTTGCAATATCGGTTCCACATCTTTCAAATTCCAGCTTCTCGATATGAAAGATGAATCTGTCCTTTGCCGTGGCAATGTAGAACGTGTAGGATCTGAAAAAGCTCGGATACGGTTCTATTCCGGGAAAGATGACCTTCGGGTGGATGAAGAAAAGCCGATTCCGGATCAGGGAGCAGCGGTTCGCGCAGGACTTGCATTTTTAACTGCCGAAATTATTCAATCTCTCGATGATATTGATGCGGTCGGGTTCAAAACGGTACAGGCCGGAGAAGAGAATGGCTCGGTGCTGCTTTCCGATAAGGTACTCCGGGCGATGGAAGAGTATAGCGATGTGGCGCCTGCCCATAATCCGCCCTATCTTGCGGCCATACGGATATTCAAGGAACTGATGCCGCAAAAGGATCTGGTGGGAGTATTCGAACCGGGGTTCCATACCGAAAAACCAGAATATGCCAAGGTGTACGGCACTCCGCTCGAATGGTATGAAAAATATGGTATTATGAAGTATGGGTATCATGGCGCTTCGCACCGGTATGTTACCGGAGAAACGGTCAGAAAGCTTCATCTCAACCCGGATAAACATAAAGTAATTTCGTGCCATCTGGGCGGCTCCTCTTCGTTGTGTGCTTTTAAGGATGGAAAATCGATAGACGCCTCGATGGGTTTCAGCGCCCAGTCAGGGATTATTCAATCGACTCGTACCGGTGATATCGATGCATTTGTCATTCCCTTTATCATGAAGAGGAAGGGGATCACTATGGAACAGGCGTATCGCGAACTGAGTTCCAATGGCGGTGTCAAAGGACTTTCCGGAACATCGGGTGATATGCGGGATATACTGGATGCGATGGCAAATGGCAGCAAAGCCGCGAAACTGGCCCGTGATAAATATACCTACGATGTTAAATTTTACATGGGCGCATATATCCTCCTTATGGGAGGAGTGGATGCAATCTGCTTTACCGGCGGAATAGGCCAAAAAGATCCTGAACTCCGGGAAGATGTGCTTGTCTCTTTGGAATTTCTTGGCTTCAAACTCGACCGTGCCGCCAATGACGCCAGCAGGGAAAGGTTGGATGCTCCGGGTTCGAAAATTGCAGCAATTGTTCTGGAAACAGATGAAGAACTTATCGTTGCCCGTGAAACAAAGAAGGTAGTCGAAGGGCGATAAAGGTAACAAAGTGACAAGTTATAGTAATTCTTAATCGCTTTGTGTCTTCGTCAGGCTTGTATATCTTGCGATATTACTGCTTTGTCACTGTGTAACTTCTTTTATAGAGGAAATTATGGAAAACCTCGAAAAACAGATACGCGAACAGATTTGTGAAGTAGGAAAACGTCTCTGGCTTAAAGGCTGGGTAGCCTCCAATGACGGCAATATCAGTATGCGTCTTGGTGATGAGTATGTCATCACAACGCCGACAGGAATTTCAAAAGGATTCATGTCTCCTGATATGCTGGTAAAAGTGGATATGGAAGGGAATATTCGGAGCGGATATCTGAAACCATCTTCCGAAATAAAGATTCACCTTGAAGCTTACAAACGCCGTGAGGATATCAGAGGTGTTGTTCATGCTCACCCGCCGGTAAGCACCGGTTATGCTGTGGCAAACATTCCGCTCGATTTCCAGACTTTACCGGAAGTTGTTATCGCCCTTGGACAGGTGCCTCTAGCCAAATACGGGACTCCTTCCACAAGCGAGCTTTCCGATTCCATCTCCGAGCTTATTCTCTGCCATAATGCGATTCTCATGGCTAATCATGGGGTGGTGACTCTTGGCGCTGATGTAATGGATGCCTATTACAAAATGGAAAGTGTGGAATTGTTCGCCCAGATATCATTGACTGCGCAAAAACTCGGGGGAGCAAGAAAATTTACAGCACCGGAGGTTAAAAAACTCGAGGAAGTCCGTGAACGATTTGGAATCCATATCGGAGGCAGCGCCTGTCTGAACTGCGGAACCTGTACCGGGGACTGCGGACAAGAACAGAGCACCAAATCCGAATACGAGGATCTGGTAGAAGAGATCACCACAAAAATAATGAAAGAAATGAATAAATAGAAGAACGGAATAAAAGGTACGAAAACATAAGTATTTTTCATTATGGATATGTTGCTTTTTTGACAATAACGCATAACAGGGAGAATAACAATGGCAGTTTCCGGCAGAGCATTAGGATTTATTGAAACGAAGGGTTTTATCGGTGCGGTTGAAGCCGCTGACAGCATGCTCAAAGCTGCATCGGTGAGTCTGGTCGGTTACCGCAAGACAGGAAGCGGATATATCGCTGTTATGGTGCGCGGGGATGTAGGAGCGGTTAAAGCGGCTGTTGAGGCCGGAACAGCCGCTGCATCACGGTTGGGGGAAATCATTTCCACCTCGGTGATTGCAAGCCCCCATAACGATATGGACCAGATGATATAACTCCAGGAATGGAAGAAAATAAGGTGAGGTTGAGTCATGATTGACGAACAACAAATACGAAAAATTGTGGAATCGGTAATCGCTTCTGTTACAGCGGGAGCCGAGTACCCTGCTTCTCCTTCTGTTGGAGCAGCACCCTCAATGGCCGATAAACCGTCGCCTGCAGTATCGCAAACCGCAGGAATACGTGGTCAGGATGGAGTATTCGACCGCATGGAAGACGCGATCGCCGCAGCCAAGGGGGCATTCGACCTGTTTAGAAAATTCAGCATACGGGACCGTGAACGCCTTATTTCAATTATTCGGCGCACAACTCTCGACCACGCTGAAGAATTCAGCAGGATGATTTACGATGAAACCGGAATGGGCGATTACAAGGATAAGATTCTTAAACACCGCAACTGCGCCAAAAATACTCCCGGCACAGAAGACCTTGTTTCCAGATCCTGGTCTGGTGAAAAAGGCGTTTGTCTTGAGGAGTTTGCGCCGTTTGGTATTATCGGATCGATCACGCCTTCTACCCACCCTGTGGAGACAATGGCGAACAACATCATGATCATGCTTGCCGGTGGGAATGTTGTTGTGTTCAATCCTCATCCGGGTGCAAAAAAAGTTACTGCACACGCCATGCAAATCTATCATAAAGCAGTGGTAGCCGGTGGATTTCCCGCGAATCTTTTCTCCTGTGTGAAGAATCCGACTCTCGAAACCGCGAATACCATGTTTAACCATCCCGATGTGCCCGTTCTCTCCATAACAGGCGGTCCCGGAGTGGTGAAAGCAGCAATGGCCACCAATAAAAAGGTGATTGGGGCCGGTCCTGGCAATCCTCCGGTACTTGTGGATGAAACCGCTGATTTGGACCGTGCCGCCGAATGTATCATCAAGGGTGGTTCATTCGACAACAACATTCTCTGTATCGCAGAAAAAGAGGTATTCGTCGTTGACTCGGTTTATGATAAATTTCTCATGGCGATGGTCAAAGCCGGGGCATTCAAGCTCGATGATGTAAATTTCAAACTTCTTACTGAAAAAGCATTTATTCCGAATGAAAAAGGCGGGCATATTCTGAACCGTGAACTGGTGGGGCGAAGCGCTTCTCACATTGCAGATCTTGTCCGGGTGAACATTCCCGAGGGCACGAAGCTCCTTTTTGCGGAAACCGACAGGAACAATATTTTTGTACAGGAAGAGCAAATGATGCCTGTCATGCCGATTGTTCGGGTAAAGGATTTCAAAGAGGCGATGGAATGTTGCATCCAGGCTGAACATGGATTCCATCATACTGCTCTTATTCACTCCAAAGACATGAACCGCATCACCCAGTACGCAAAAGCAATGAATACAACTATCGTTGTCGCCAACGGATATTCGAACCAGGGCGACGGCCCTGATGATGGCGAGGCGTACATGGCGTTCACCATTGCAACACCAACCGGCGAAGGGGTTACTTCTCCCCGGAATTTCTGCCGTATTCGGAGACTTGCAGTCGCAGGAAGCCTTCGGTTCGTGTAATAATACATTTTTTAAACAATAAAAAACGCATGGAGTTTTCCATGCGTTTTTTTTATTTTCTATCAGGTATTATTTTGTTAGCCCGGATAATTCATAAAAATATTCATCGCATTCATTGAGTCAGGAATCCCCACGGCCTGTCGGCATCTTCCCTTATTAAGGGGAAAATTATGTACGAGGCTGTCTTTTTTCTTCGTTGTTCAACCCCCTTGGCAAGAGGGGCGCAGTGAAACGGTGGGGGGATTTATCCTTGAGTTTATAAATAGATCGGGTCAATACGAAATATTCAAAACTATTAAAATATCTGTTTTCCCAATAAAAACCCCCGGTTATGGGTTCCCGGGGTTTTCGAAAGAGAGGTTGAAACAGCCGACAAGATGTTTCCTCATCGACCTATAGTATATATGCCTGAGATATAAAAAAGGTTCCCACTAAAATTATATTTTTTTATCCTTGGCTTTCAGAATACTCTCACGAATGCGCGCTTTCACCACTTTTTCTCTTCTGTGACGGCGTCTTTTCAGTTCGGTCTTACGCAAATTTCTGTTGCTGCTCATAAATCTCTCCTGTATTACGGAAAAAAGGTGATATCATTAAATATTTTTTACCATATCTTCTAAATAGTATAACAATCGGCGCTTTCAAAGTCAATATATACAATAAAATCACCGCTTTTTTATCAATAAATAATTGGATCGCAGCCGTTGTTTTCAAGGAAAACGGACAATTCCTCACAAGAGGGCAGCGCTGCTCTTCCTCCAAATTCCCTACAATTGAGCGCCCCAACTGCCGACGACAACTCCAGACATCTCCCGATTTCTGCACCTTTTGATAAGAAATGGCAGAAAGCGCCATGAAAAGCATCACCGGCGCCGGTAGAGTCCAAACAGTGTATAGGGAAACTTGGATAGCGGAGCATTTCATCCCGAAAGAGATAAGCACCGCCCTTATCGCCTTCCGTTACCACCGGGATACAGCCGAAACGTGTATGAAGATTTTTCAGGGCGGGAAGCATGTCATGCTCGCCGGTAATTTCCTGAGCGAAAAAGGATGGGATAATGAGATAATTCACGAGCGGCAGAACCTTTTCAAGACCCGTATACATGCTTTTGAAATCCCCCACTACCGGTATGCATCTCTCTTTTGCCCAAAGAGCGCATTTCTCTGCTTGATTCATCCAGTGACCGTCAACCAAAAGAACGTCAGTACCTTCAAGGATATCTGTATCTATTTCGAGAAAGTCGATATATGATGATTTTTCATACTCGGAAAAAAATTGTTTCTCACCGGTTTTCCTATCCACAAAGACAATTCCTACGGTTGAATTCCGTCCAGGGATTTTCACCACTCCGGAAAGATCGACGCCATATTCCTTAAGCTTATCAACGATAAAGGAACCGTTGACATCATTTCCTATACGGGATAAAAGACGTGTTTTTGAACCAAGACGCGATGCGGTGGCGACCGAAGTGGCAGCCATTCCGCCGCCTTCAGTGATCATTCTCTCACAATAATATGAACCTTCTTCTTCATGGAAACCATCCATGAGCAGGATAATATCCACTGTTGAAATCCCTACTGCGGAAACCATGAAATAAAATCCTTATATTTGCGGGCATACATTTTGCGTATATTATAAATGAATAGAATGAACCCTGGTAATTAAAGTTATGGTTCATTATGATTCTTAATGCTTTTGATTATA
>Ga0172379_10011181_pt1 | contig 10745 bp, 6 predicted proteins | sample GrowelOW334metaG_FD_119756 | JGI IMG/M metagenome (GOLD analysis project Ga0172379, IMG submission 119756) | Groundwater microbial communities from an aquifer near a municipal landfill in Southern Ontario, Canada - Groundwater well OW334 metaG | ecosystem: Environmental > Aquatic > Deep... | reverse complement strand
TAGCGTTTGTCCAGCCTGACTCGTTGTTTCCGCTGTCGACGGCCTGAATTTGATAGGTGTAAGCGGTTCCGTTCACAAGGACGGAACTTGAATCCGTATATGACGGGCTAAGAATAATCGAAGTGTTCAAGGGGAGCGTCGTGCCGTTGCGTTTGATGTTATAGCCAACTAACGGGTCCGGGTCCTGCGTCCAGGAGCAGAGGCATTTTTTCTCGTTGCCGTCCGGCGTGGCGCAAGTTGCGCCGGAGGGCGGGTCGGGCGCTTTCCAGTCCTCGGCGCGGCAGGAGGTTGCCGCCCAATACTTTTTGAGCGTTTCTTTAGGCGAAGCGCCGCCGCTCATGCTTGAAAAGAAGAAATATTTTGTTTGCCCTTCGAGGCTTTCGGAGGGAATGTTTTTTGAAATCGAATATGAAAGGCTTCCGTTTTCGGTGATGTCCAGAGATGGATCGTAAACGGCATTGTCTTTGCTGTTAGTATCGCTGACATACACTTTATATTTAGCGATGGACGTGACCATAGTGTCCGGAGACGGAAGGATGTCGATAACGCAGTCGTTGCCGCCGGCCGGTTTCGAGACGCTCTTCGCGCATACCGGGAAACTCCCGACGCCGCCGGCTTTGCAGGTTGTCTGTTGAATGATGGGCGGCATAGGTTCCTCTATCGGGCCTACGACGGCCTGTCTTGTGTTTTTTACCAGCATGAGGCCTGCCGAGAGGTCAACGATCCAGAAAGCAGTTCCGCCTGAGATATTGATTTCGCCAGTCAGGAACAGCATGCGGAGCTGGTTCGACGCGGCTCCCAGAATCACCTTGTTTCCGGTATTTGTCGAGACGGCGTTCTTCGCGATGAATTTCAGGTGATGCTGATTGGTGTCGAACCCGATTTTAAGCTTCGGTTCGCCTTCGTTTCCAACAACAATTTTGCAACCGAGTATATCGCTTGTGTTCGGATTCGAAACGCACTCGCCGTCCCAGAGAACGTTGACGAGATTCTTGTCGGCGCTCGCCGCTTCCGGAGCGTAAGTAATGGCAAAAACGTTCGGGAAGTAAATGTCGCCGGGATTCGGGTCGCTGATGTCCGGGTTGAAGAGCATCATCAGATAGCCTTCGATCGGGCCGGAACTGGATGCGGGCGGCGCGCCTTTCAGCCTGATTTTCGCGCAAATGACATCGTCCGAGGGAAGATCGACATAGCCTTTTCCGGCGCCTGCTGAAAAGCCGAGGAAGTCAGTGTTTTCCTGACCTGAAACCGGGACTTGCGCGCCGCTCGACGACGGTTCTCCGCAGGTGTCGGCCTCGCGGTCGTTAACCGAGTAGTCCGAGGAGAAACATGACGGTTTCGCGGCCACATTGACAGCGCATTGCTCGTATCCGTTTGCCACAGAGCAATCGTCGACAGCGGGCGTCTCGTAAGTAGGGTTCCACGAAGCGATGCTCGTGCAAGGCGCTTTCGCGCTGTCGGGCGTCATTGAGATGACGTTGCCGCGGCTGTCAGACGCCACTATGTAATAATATATCACATCCTTATCCGCGAATCCGTCTAACTTTATTGTTCCTTTGAATTTTCCGGTTGTAGCGTCGTATGCCATCGGCACGGAATTCGTGTCGGCGATCTCATTTTCCTTGTAATAAAAAAGCATCGGATTCTGGGCGCCGACGATCTTGCAGACGTTGTCCGGCATGCCCGGCATCCCGTTTTCATTCGGAATGCAAGGCGGGTTCGGCGATACGCTTGTGTCTGTCACCATCTTCCATTCGTCCATTTCGCAGTCGGTGTCGTTGCAGGTCGCGCCGCAGCACGCTTTCTGCTGCAGGTCGCCCCTGATCGTGGCGAATACCGAGAAACTTGCGGCCCCGGTCACCGCCGATGAGTTTGATATGTCGCTCAATATAGGCGTGAACGGAATTGTCGGTATTTTGAACTTAAATGACACCGCGGCGCGCGCCTGGCCCGAAACCGCCGCCACTCCGAGAATCAATAGTACTGTTAGATATAATCTTCTCATTTGATTACCTCCACGTACTTTGTATTTTTCTTAATTCCCGTTTCCGCAATTTCCTTTTTACGGCCGAACGTCTTTCAAACCCTTTAAGATCAAATATCGTGCCATTCCTGTTTTTCGCGCGCTAAAAATATTCGTGTGTAAACAAAGGCTATTTTGAGTTTTTGAATTCAGGCGGTTTTGTCCATTTATGTCAAAAGGTGTGGCTTTTTAGCCACAGTGTGGCTTTTTTAACGACAGCGGAAAAACGAAAGGCGGCGTTAGGCTTTGGGCATTAGGCTTTAGGCTGAAAACGAAAAGAAGAAAACGAAGAAGGCGTTAGGCATTTGGCTTTGGGAGTTAGTCATTATGTTTTGTCATTTCGAGCGAAGCGAGAAATCTCGATAAAAACAAACACAAAGCCGCATTTGAAGTTGTTTTTAAGTATTAGCCAAACGCCTAATGTCTAAAGCCCGATGCCGCTCTTGTCTTTTTGAATTCCGGCGATGATGAGGAAAAGTATGAGCGCGATAACCGAGCCGACGCCGAAGATGACGGACGACTTTGCAAACGGAGTCTGAACCGAAACGAGCGGTATGTCGGCTTCGACGATGCGGAGTCCGTCCGGCGGGTCTGCGAGAATGTGGCCCTTCGGGTCGAGAATCATCGCGCCCTGAACGAAGTCGGCTTTGACGACGCTGCGCCGGTTTTCGACTGACCGGAACATGAGCAGCGCGGGATGGTGCCATGTGATGAACTGCGAGAGGTCGTGCGATGGGAGAACTAAAACGTTCGCGCCGAGCGCGGCGTATTTTGACGGAATGCGCGGGAAATCGGCGTCGTAGCAGATCATCAGGCCGAGTTTTCCGACGGCGGTATCGAGAACCTTAGTGGTGTGTCCCTCGCGGCCTTTCTCGATCTCGAACGATTTCACCATCCGTTGCTTTAAGTAGCGATAAATGAATTTGCCGTCGGGCGCGATTACCGCGAGTTCGTTTGTGTAGCCGGGGCGTTCGAATTTTTCCTGACCCTTGAAAATGGATTCGTAAGGGATGACGAGATATGCCTTTGTTCTGACCGCGAGAGCGGAGAGGCGGGCCGCGATGTCGGGATATTTTAGCGGGTCGACCGCGAGCATTACTTCCGGCCAGACTATCAGTTGCGCGCCGGCCTGCGCCGCCTGCCGGGTCAGCGGTTCGAGCATGTCGATAGCTGTCATAGAAACGCCCGGCCAGTCTTTTTCCTTCGTCAGCTTGTCGTATTTTTCGTATCCCGGATGCGTTTTCAGTTCCGGCACATAGCCGAATTGAACGGCTGCGGCTTTGATGCTGCCTTCGGTTGGAAGCTCCTCCCGCAGAAGCGTGAAGTTCATGCCCAGCAGAATGGCGACGATAAGGACTGCGCCGAAGACCTGTATTCTGACCTTGCCGATCGAGTTTGCGTTTGTGAGGAGAAGCGCGACTGCGCAGTTCACGAGAATGATCATCAGCGAGACGCCGAATACGCCGAACAGGCTCGCGATCTGAATGAATTCCGGGTGTCTGTACTGCGAAATCCCGAGCGCGCCGAAAAGCGCGGTGGGCGCGAACTGCCGCAGGTATTCCGTGCCGACGAGTCCGGCGGCGTTAATCGCCGTGAACCAGCGGTAGTTGTTTTTAGTCAACAGATTTTTCTGCCAGAAGAAGATAAGGAATGCGACGATGAACATTACGAACGGCATCGCGTAAAGAACGCCGAAACCTTCCGGGACTTCGCGGATCAGGCCGAACAGCATCACGGCGATCGCCGTCGCGTAATAGGACCCGAACGCGATTTTGTTCGGCGCGAACTTCATAAGCGCGATGAACAGCGGAACCAGCGCGACCCACGCCGCCGGCGCGAACTCGATCGGCGGCTGCGCCACCGCCAGAAGCGCCCCGGATATCGCCGAAAGGATAAGCCCGATCACTACCTGCTTAGCTGATGTTTGTTTGCCCGCCATTCTGTCGCCCTCCACCCTTTAAATGCATTTTGAAAATAGATTATACACACATTTCGCAGCCGGCAAGCCGCGATACATTGAAAATTCACTTTAATTCCAAAACAGTCAACCGGCTGCGAAACCCCAATTTTTCATAGAAGGGAATGGCCGCCTCGTTTCCGTATGCTGTGCCCCTGCGCCCCTGCGCAAGCATGTCGCGCCCGCGCGAATCAATATATTTTGCCCGGTTCGGGTTTCTGTATGAATTTATCATAGACGACAGACGTGCCGTCTTCGAAAACGGATTTCGTCTCGAAAGTTTTGGCTACGGTGTCGACGGTGATCAGCGAGGCGCCCTTGCGGACTTTATCTTCTCCGTAGCCGCCGAGCGCGCGCCCGTACTGGAGGCGAATGCCGTCCATGACGCCGTGATAGTCGTTGACGTGGTCGTGTCCGCAGAACGTCGCTTTGACGAAACCGGCTTTCTTGAAAGCCGGCAGCGCATCGCGCGAGCCGTTTTCGTGGCAAACTTTTTCAAATTTCACGCCGACCGCCTTGCCGGAAAGCGCGACATCCTCGTATTGCGGAATCGGGATATGAAAGAACAGGAATGCCGGAGGCGACGCGGGAGTTTCTTTCTTGATTCTGCCCGCCTCGGCGTTGAACCAGTCGATCTGTTCGGGCTTGAAGCCGCCGCGCGAGTTGTTCAGGATTATCAGATTCCAGACCGGCGCCGCGCCGTCCTTCGCGCGAACCTCGATACGGTAGTTGCCGTCCGCCGCGCCGCCGCGATAGAGCGAGTAGGGCGCCGTTTCCATCATCTCGTGCGTTTGAGCGTAATCTATTGATTCGTCGTGGTTGCCCCATGCGAACGCCCAGGGCGTCTTCATCTTAACGATCTCTTTCGTGCAGCCCTTCGCGTTGTCCACCTGCGCGGCCCCCGAAACGGTTGCCCAGAAGTCGCCGGTGTTCACTATGATGTCCGGCTTGAAAGCTGCCGCCATGGCTTGCAGGGCTTTAACCTTGCCCGGTTCGCCGAGAATCCCTTTAGCGAGGAAATGCATGTGGATGTCGGTCACCTGAAGGATTTTGAAGGCGCCCGGATCGCTTATCGTGAGCGTTGGAACGGTCGCAGCCGCGCCTTTGGGGATCGGCGCCATCGACGCCAGCGCGTTGCCCGCGCCGCCCGCAAGCGTCGCGCCCACTCCGAGCATGACCGCCCCGCCGATAAATTCGCGCCTCGTCAGTTTGCCTGCGTTGTCAGTCGAATTGCTTTTTGTTTTTTTCATTTCCCGCTCCTTGCAAGGTGCATTGCGGTTATTATATCAAATGCGGTCTATCTTAACTATTATTTGGAACATAAACGCGCGGGAACAGGTTTTAGATACAAAGGCGGTGTTGAGCATGAAAATTAATCCGACGGGCGGCCCATACGAAGACGCCATTGTGGCGGGCGGCTGTTTCTGGTGCATCGAATCAGCGTTCGAGAATGTGGCGGGAGTGATAGAAGCCGTTTCCGGCTACACCGGCGGCGAAGAGGTTAACCCGACGTACGAGGAAGTCTGCTCGGGCGAAACGGGACATCTCGAAGCCGTGCGCGTCAGGTTCGACCCGTCGATGATCTCTTACGAACGGATTCTCGAAATCTTCTGGCATCAGATAGACCCGACCAACCCGGACGGCCAGTTCGCCGACCGCGGGCCGCAGTATCAGACCGCTATCTTTTATCAGGACGAAACGCAGCGCGAAACCGCCGAGCGCTCGAAGAAGGCGTTCGCGGCGGCCGGCAAGTTCGCAAAACCGATCGCGACAAAGATTTTGCCGGCGACTGAATTCTATTTTGCCGAGGATTACCATCAGCATTACTGCCGGTTGAACCCGGCGCGATACCGGGCATATCGCGAAGGCTCGGGGCGGGCTGGCTATCTGCGCGAACTCTGGGGAACCGACAGGTGGGGCGAGGGGAGCGCGGAGCCGATGCCGGCAGGCGAACGCAAAAATTACGAAAAACCGCCCGAACCCGAAATTAAAGAGAAGCTCACTCCCAAGCAGTATGAAGTCACTCAGCGCGCGGGCACGGAAACCGCTTTCAAAAACGAGTATTGGGACAACCACCGCGACGGAATTTATGTCGACGTCGTGAGCGGCGAGCCGCTGTTCAGCTCGCGAGACAAGTTCGACAGCGGAACCGGCTGGCCGAGTTTCACGAAACCGCTTGACCCGGAAAGCGTCGTCGAGCGGGTGGACCGCAAGATGTTCGCGCCGCGCACAGAGGCGCGCAGCCGAAATGCTGATTCGCACCTCGGCCACATTTTTCCCGACGGGCCGCCGCCCACAGGACGCCGCTACTGCATGAACTCCGCCGCGCTTCGTTTCATACCGAAAGAAGACCTCGAAAAAGAAGGCTACGGCGAGTATGCGGCTTTGTTTGAGTAATGGTTGACTTGCGGGTAGCGCGAGGCATCATCCGCCGCCTCTTGCCCGCCATTTCCGGAAGAAGTTATCTGGAAGCCATTCCAATCAGTTTTCAGCGTATGAATCCATGATAGCGGCGCAGCCGCCTTGGAATGCGGCGAGCAATCGCCGCCTTGCTTTGCGGCGGAGTCGCGTAATTAAAAACAAAGGATCAATTGTATTGTCGCTAATATGCTAAAATATCACTAAAGAATCAATTGCTTAGAACGAACAATGTCAAATAATGATTAATGCGACCGAAAACGGACAATCACTGATCAACGGAGAAAACAACTGTGAAAATCAATTACGATCCGAAGAAAGCAAAGAAGGTTATTTTGTATTATTTTATCGCTTTCTTCATTTTTATCGGCGGTCCTGTTGTATATCTGAAATTCATCATTAGCGACATTCCAACAATTGATGATTCGGATATGAAGATCGTTGAAAAGAACATTCCCGAAAATGAAAACGCTTACCCGCGTATTATTCAACTTGTTGGCACAACTCCTAACAATATAAAAGATCCTTTTTCAGCAGAGTTGAGTGAAGCCGAAAAAAACATTGTGAATGGCATTCCAAAAAATAAAAAGCAGTTTGATAAAGATATTATCAAATTCAAAAAGCAACTCGAAGTAATCGATCTGATATCAAAAATGAAGTATTCCAAAGGCCCGCAAAAAAAAGAACTGGCCGCTCCCATGCCTAATTATTTAGATATCCTATACCTATCAAAATTTGGGTTGGCTCTTGCAAGGCGTGATTTTTCGACTGGCAGTGAAGATGAAGCTTTTGCCGAATCGCTTAATATGGCGCATCTTGGACTATTGGTTGAACAGCTCGACGGCGGGACATCTATAATGAGTCTGATGGTCGGCAACACAATAAAACAAGCGGGGCTGCTAACAACAAATGAATTTCTCGACACGGGGTATCTGCCTGACAATCCACAAAATATTATATTTGAACTGTCTGGCTTATATGAATCCGACGATGCGTGGATAGCCGCATGGAAAAGCGAATATTTCATTTATCTTGATTTATTTGCTTCGTACAAACCCGGTTCTTCATTGTTCAAACTCATGATCAAACCAGAGCGCATAAAAAGAGCTTTACACGACATGTTTAATGGGAGAATAAAAGATTCATCAAAAAAAACCGTTTCAGAAATCAAGCCTTTTGAAGCTACGTTTTCTCCAACAAAAGACTTTTCGCCTGAATATTTCAGACAACTTTCTCAAGGCGAACTTGCTACAAACATCTTAATGACGACATTCTCCGGTTCGAATTTCACAAGAGCGCAAGAAAAGAAATACTACATTGACTGCTTCACAGATCTGACCAGATTGCGGCTGGCGATTCTTCAATATCAAAGGGATAACGGCGATCTGCCTGAGTCTTTGATTGAACTGACTCCGAAGTATATAGAGGTTATTCCAATTGATCGGTTCGACGGGAAAAGTCTGCGCTATGACAAAGAACGAAAAATCATCTATTCGGCAGGCATGAATCTCAAAGACGATAGAGGCTCTTTCAAAAACACAATTACAGAAAAACCGCACTGGAATGAAATAAGGAAAGAAAAGGACATTGCTTTAAGAATCGCCAAGTAACGGCTTGAAAAATATCTATGCATTTTCATGGAGGGCGATTGCTCGCCGCATTCCAAGGAGCTTCGCTCATAATATAGTAAAAATAATTATCAAGAGTCAGTTTTCAGCGTATGAATCCATGATAGCGGCCAAGCCAGTAGGGCAGAAGCCAGTATGAAGGCGTCTCGGAGTTGTTGCCGTTCCAGTATCCGTCCAGCCGGTATGGATTCTCGTTGAATTTCAGCATGAACGTCTCGTCGGGCGGGAGCGGTTTTACCGAAAGTTTTTCGCCGGCGCCGCCGTCGTTGGGGTCGATCTCGATGTCGGCGCGCTGGCTGTTGCGAACGTCCCAATAGATAAGGTCGAGCGGCGAGCGGCGAAGGAACCACGCCGCGCCATCGGCATCGAAGTCGTCGCCGGGAACGGATGCGCCGTAGATGTAATTCCACAGCGGGTTTCGCTTTTCGCTCACGATGCGCCATGTCCGGCGTATGCTTTTGTAATAATATTTATCAAGCAGAGCGGAATCTTTTTCATACTGCAAAAGCGGGTAGTAGGAAAGGAATGCCAGCAGGTCGTCGGAGTGGTTCTGCATGCGCGCGGCTTTGAGCTTCGCCGTGACTGCGTTGCGCGCGTAGCCGTATTTGCCGATCAGCTTCATGTATTCGTCCTGAAAGCGCGGCTCGCCCGTGACGTGGCTGGCGACTTTCAGCATCATGAGTATTTCGAGTGAATTGAGGTCTCTCTGGAACCTTCCCTTGACGGAGAGATATTTCGGGTTCCAGCGGGCCCACATCGTGGGCTGCCCGTCCGGGTCGATGATGAAGTAATCATCGTCGATGATCCGGTTCATCGTCCGCGAGAGGCTGCCGGCGATGAGTCGCTTTTCGTCATCATTCGCGCAGTGGTCGTAAAAGACGGAGAGCCCGAAGAACCGGCCGACCGCCTCGTCGGAACTCGCGTCGGCTTTCCACTTCCACTTGCCGTCGGCGGTCGGATGCCATTCGCCGCCTTTGCCGGTGTCCTCGCCCGCCGCGACATACGAACGGCCGAACAGCCCCGGCGTTCCGGTCACGGTTTCGAGGAACAGCAACCCGGCGAGCGATTCGCGCGCAAGCGCCAGAGCGTCGGGTTCGCGCGTGACCGCGTATCTGAAACACTGGGAAGCGATCTGCATGCCGGTCCAGACATTTTCATTGTCGTGCGCCCGCTTTTTTAGAGATGAGAAGTCGCCGGGCGCTGTTATCGTGGCGTCTCCCGTGAAGCCGTACCGCATGAACAGCGGCACGAAGTTCTGGAAGAACGCCGCTTTCTGATCGAGCGTCATGGGCGCGTATTCGATTTTTCCGACTCCGGCGCCGGTTCCGAACCACAGCGATCCGTCAGGCGCGATCGCCACGGCGCGAACGCTGTCGTCGGGCAGCCAGCGGCCGCTTTGCATGTATTCCCACTCGCCCGCTTTGCGCCGCGCGGCCCCTATGGAGAATCCGGCGATGAGAGTGTCGCCGGACGCCGCCACGGAGTTGACGTCCTCGACAGGCAGGCCGTCCGGCTTGCCGCGCAGAAAGCGCCACCGGCCATTCTCGTGTATCAGAATTCCCCGCGATGTAGCGAAATAGACTTTTCCGCCGGCGGCCGGGAAAATGCTTCGGACAGAAATCGAGGGCGGTCCGGCCAACCCGCTTTCGGCGTTGCGATCCGCGAGCGCGCCGTCTTTGAAGCTTGAGAGGCCTTTGCCGCTTGCCGCCCAGACGACTCCTTCGGCGTCCGTGGCGATGGAGCGTATCCGCAACTTATCGAACGCGGGAACAACCTGCGCGGCTGAAGCGTCGGGTGATATAAACTTCACGCCTTCGCCTTCGCCGCCGCAGGCGAGCAGAAAACCGTCGCGATAGCTTGTGAACGCCGCAACCGGTTCGCCATAAAGCTTTTTCGCCTGTTCCGGCGCGCCGGGAACCAACATGTAAAAGCCGGAGCCTGAGGCGGCGTACAGCCGGTTTTCAATGCAGCCGAGCTGTGAGACTTCGTCCATCGGCGCGACGGCTGACCATTTATCTCCGGCGAGCGCGTAAACGCCATCCGCCGCTCCGGCGAAAACCGTTACGGAACAGATCGCCAAAGCGTTGACTGCGCCGGCGGGAAGCCCGTCGCGCGATGAGTATTTCACAGCGCGTTTCTGAAGGTATTGCGAATCCTCGACAAACAGCTGCGGCGATGCGGCGGCGGCAACGGCGATGAGAAGAAATCCGATTGCCGTAAAGAGACATGTCGTTTTTTTGAGCGTCTTCACAATTTTGTCGCCTTTCTTCGCATTCAGAGGGCGGATTTGAAATCACGGGCGGATTTGAAATCAGCCCCTACTTTTAAATATTCTGATCGCCCGCGCGCGGCAGGCTTATATTTCAGCGTGTATATTAACATCAATTAACCGTCATATGAATTGTTGCGTGTTTTTATATGCGTTCTCACTCCGCTCTTCTTGACATAATTATCGGCATCGGCAAGGATTCAGGATAGCTTGAAAACGGCAGCGCGGCATAGGTTATAAATCTGTACTAAGCATAAACGATGCTTGAAGAAAGCAGGGTGATGGAAATGAAGAAAATGACGCCCCGGGAGCGGGTAATCGCCGCGTCGAGACACGAACCGGTGGACCGCATTCCGCTCATGCTTTGGATTGAGCCCCACACGGCGCTGAAAATCTCGCAGCATGTGATAAAGCCAAAGTCCGTGGCGAACAGGCTGCTTTTCGACGGCC
>Ga0172379_10011180_pt1 | contig 10745 bp, 10 predicted proteins | sample GrowelOW334metaG_FD_119756 | JGI IMG/M metagenome (GOLD analysis project Ga0172379, IMG submission 119756) | Groundwater microbial communities from an aquifer near a municipal landfill in Southern Ontario, Canada - Groundwater well OW334 metaG | ecosystem: Environmental > Aquatic > Deep... | reverse complement strand
TTTTCGAGCCCTCGCCGGGCTGGCAATACTTTTGTAACCAAAAGTATTCAAAAGTTTTGGGGGCTCATAACTCGTCGCTTTGGCTCCTCAAAACCTTTCAGGTTTCCCTTCGGGACAAGCTCGCCCCCAAACCCCCATCCGAGACACTGGGTTTCGAGTAAGCGACAAACACCCAAAATGGGGTTTGGGGCCGCCAGCTGTTTGAGGAGTTCGCACGACGAGTTCTGCCGGCCCCAAAAGCTTTTGATTACTTTTCAATTATGAAAAGTGATGCCAGCCCGGCGAGGGCATCGCTGGTAAGCCAGAGATCTCTCGGGGTGAACCCCTCGAGATGACAATGAAAAAAACTACATTGCTAATATTTGCGCGAGTGCGCTCTCGATTGTCCCCTCGATAGTAAACCCCGCGGCTTTTTTATGCCCCCCGCCCCCAAGTTTCTTCGCCATCGCTGAAACATCGGTATCATCCCGCGTCGTGCGAAAACTACCTTTTATTTTGCCGTCCACAGTTTCTTTCAACATAAGCGCGATTTTATTATTTTCCAGATTGCTAAGAAAGTTCGCGATACCCTCACTCTCACTTTCATTGGCATTATTTTCAATCAAATCAGCTTGGGTCATATAAGTATGAGTAATACCCGTGCGTTCATCTTTTTGCAGACGACTAAACACTTTGCCCCAAAGACGAAGCGAATCAATGGTTTTACTTTTGGAGACATTGGTATTGATGAGGTTGAAATTACCACCCGAACGAATAAGTTCGCCGCCCGCTTGTAAAGCGGAACTGGAAGTGGCGGCATTACTGAAATTTCCGGTGTCGGTCGCGAGGCCGGTCAAAAGCGATGTCGCCATTTTATTATTGATGTGAATGCTGTTGTGGCGGAAATAGTGGAACAAAATTTCGGTCGTGGAAGCCGCTGTCGGCAATACTAAATTAATATGGCCATAGCGTTGATTGGTATTGTGATGGTCGATATTAATAATTGTCGCCGGATGATCTTTGACCAGGTCAGCGATACCATTGTAACGTAAATCACCAGAGTCGAGCACGACAATTGTGTCGATTTCCAAATCCTTAAAATGAATATGGTCGCTCACGATTTCTGTGCTGTGTGGTATAAAATGTAATTTATCATTCGCCGGCGTAACGCAAAAAATAATCGCCGGTTTGCCGAGACTAGTTACATATTCCAAAAACGCCGTCGCCGCGCCCACCGCATCGCCATCCGGATTCTGGTGGGGGACAATCATGATCTTTTTGGCGTTCAAAATATGCCGATGAATTGTACTGGCGGTTGGTTGCATGTTATTCAATTAGCTAAGCATTCTATCTGGATTTTGGTTGTTTGTCAAGAATGGGGTATAAAACTAAAAACATCCCGACTTAGTCGAGATGCTTTATATGGGGCCCGATGCGGTCGGGCGTGCCGGACAGTTGTGACTGCCTTGTTTGTTCACGCCTTGGCGTGAGGATTCGAGAGTTCCGACGGGATTTCTTCGGCTTCTTCGCGCACGATTGCCACGACGAGGCTGACTTCGTGCAGGTTTCCGTCCTTCTCGAGCGCGTCGAGCAATGCATCGCTCGATTCGTAGAGACTCCTGTCTTTTTGGATCATCGTCAGGAGCTCCTTCGCCTCGAGGTGGCTGATGTCGCCACTGCTCTTGAGCTTCTGAACTTCACGCAAGGCGCGTGGACGTGTGGCGAAGAATGGCTTCCCTGGTTGCCCAGCGACCTCGATGTGGGCATGGAAACCACGCCGGTGCTTCACAAAGTTCGGCATTGTGTTTGTCTCCGCCGCTCCCGCGGCAAAGTTAGTAATAGGGAGCGTCAAAATTATTCAAGAAAAATTTTAGCGTTCCCTATTACTATGATTATATGTAAAAAAACAATTATATTCGAATAAATATAATAAAAGAGTATACCATAAAATAACTGGTTTGTCAAGGCTATCTAAAGTAAACAATATTATTTAGGGCGCTGTGTTGAACTTTTATATTACTCTGTGGTATAATTTTCCACGTATGTACTTGAAACGACTGGAGATTCAGGGATTCAAATCCTTTGCTACTAAAACTGTTCTCGATTTCTTACCGCCAAAAAATGGCGTGTTTAGTCTTACCGCCGTAGTCGGACCAAATGGTTCCGGCAAATCCAATGTAGTGGACGCCATCCGCTGGGTCATGGGGGAGACGAGCATGAAAAACGTTCGGGCGAAGAAAAATGAGGATGTAATATTTAACGGTTCACAAAGCAAAGGCGCGCTCGGTGCGGCGGAAGTAACAATGGTACTCGATAATACCGCTAGTGACCTTACCGACGAAACATTGCAAAATTATCCGGAAATTTCCATCACGCGCCGACTTTATCGTACGGGCGAAAGTGAATATCTCGTGAATAGCATTCCCGCTCGTCTTATTGATATCCACATCTTGCTCGCTCAAGCCAAATTTGCCCAGCATGCCTACAGTATTGTGGGTCAGGGCATGATTGACCGGTTGCTTACGGTGACACCGGCGGAACGCAAAGATTTTTTTGATGAAGCGTCCGGTATTAAAGAACATCAAATCAAACAACATCAGGCCACGCTCAAACTTGCTCGCACGCAAGATAATATTACGCAGGCCGAAACTTTAATGAATGAAGTGGAACCGCGGCTAAAACTTCTTGGCAAACAAGTGCGCAAACTCGAACAGCGCAAAGAAGTGGAAGATAAACTGATTGGCGCGCAAGAAAGTTATTACTCAATATTATACACTCGCCACAAACGCGAGATGGACGATGTAAAAACAAAATTAGAATCGCTAAATAAAATTTATCGCGACGCTTTTGCCGCCCTGGAAAAAACCCAGTCCGAATTGGCCGAATTAGCCCGTGGTTCATCGCGTGAAGAAGTGTTTACCAAATTACAGAATCGTTACCAAGCGGCAGCACAAGAAAAAAATGAGTTGGAACGTCAATTAGTGATTCTCGAAGGTCAGATGCAAACGGAATATAGTCAGGCCGGTGCGCACAATGTCGGTTGGCTTGAGAATAAACTCAGTGAACTAAAAACCAATCATGTTACGATTAAAAATAAATTAACGGAAGCAAAAAATTCCGTCATATCGAGCCAGGCGCAAGCTCAGGCCGAGAAAAAACAAAGCGATGATTTGGCGGTTGAGCAAACACAATTAAAATTAAAAATTTCCCGGTTACAAAGTCAACTTTTGCATAATCAATCGGAACAGAGTTATCGTGATATCGTTGGTTTGACAGCGGTGAAAGCAGTGTTAGAAAATCGCGCGCGCATTGGCAAAGTGCACGGTCTCGTGGCGGAACTAGCGGAGGTAGATGATGAGTATCGTCTGGCTCTCGAAGTTGCCGCCGGAGCACATTTGTCGTCGGTGGTAGTAGAAGATGAAGTGGTGGCCCGTCGCGCCATTGAATATATTCGTGAAAATAAATATGGTGTCGCGACATTTTTGCCCCTCAACAAAATAAAACCTCGTCAAAGCTATGGCGAGGCCGAACAATTGCTGAATGAACCGGGCGTACTTGGCAAAGCCATAAACTTACTTCGCTTCAGCGATAAATATGAAGCGATTTTTTCGATGGCGCTCGGCGATACGATTGTCGTAACAAATTTACAAGTCGCTGAACGACTTGGAATCGGTCGCGCGCGCATGGTGACGCTTGATGGCGATTTGGTGGAACCGCGCGGTATAATGCGTGGTGGTTATCGCAATCGTCGCAACAACTTAACTTTTTCTTCAAAATTAATGCTAAACAACGACGAACAGCTTGGTGAAGTGCAATCGGCCATCATTTTAGAAAATAATACTTTGGTGGATTTGGAACGCAAACTTGAGCAAAGTAAATTTAAACTTTTGGAAGCGACGATTACCGCCGGTGCGGCCAATCAAAAAGCTTTACTCACAGAAGAAGAATATCGTAACGCGGAAAAAGAAATCGCAAAGCTGGAACGTGAATTATTACTGTATAAAAGTAGTCCGACCGAATACAGCGCGCAAATTGCCACGCTTGGTGATGAAAAATCCGTGGTGGAGAAAAAAATTGTTTCCGCTAATAAGATTGTCGAAAGCGCCGGTAAAGAAATTGAAGCGTTTAATCGCGAAGAAGAAGAAAAGAAACAGCGGGTTTTTTCTTTGCAGAATGCTATGCAAAGTGAGCAGGAAAAAGTAAACGTGGTGCTCGCCAATCGTAATGAGTTGAGTATTCAACTGGCTAAACTCGAAACCAAACAAGAAGATTTGGCGCAGGAAGTGATGAATGATATGAAAGTATCATTGCAATCTTTAATTGAACGCGTGACGTCGGTGTCGCTTGAAGTTGGTTCGCTCGAAGAGCTTGCGGACAATATTCAGAAATTAAAGTATCAATTGAGTCTCATTGGTGGTATCGATGAAGAAGTAATCAAAGAATATTCCGAAACCAAGGAGCGTTACGATTTTCTCATGAATCAGCTTACCGATTTACGCGCCGCGGTGGCTAATCTTGAGACTATGATTGAAGAGCTTGATGACTTGATGAAAAAGCGTCGAGCCATTGCTTTCAAAAAAATTCGCAAAGATTTTGATCGTTATTTTAAGATTTTATTTGGTGGCGGTACGGCGGAGCTTGAAGAGATTTATGGTGAGCCGCCGATTGAAGGGGAAGAAATTGGTATGGGCGCCACCTCACCCCAACCCTCTCCTGAAGGAGAGGGAGACACGGGTGAGGACTCGCAAAATAAAAAGCGAAGAAGCGACAAAATCCTCACGGGTATAGACGTGCTCGCCAACCCACCAGGTAAAAAAGTAAAATATCTCTCGATGCTTTCCGGTGGCGAACGCACCCTCACTTCGATTGCGCTCATTTGCGCTATTCTGTTTAACAATCCATCACCATTCGTGGTACTCGACGAAGTAGAAGCCGCCCTCGACGAAGCCAACACCTTACGTTTTGTAAAAATCATGGCGGAATTAGCCACTCATTCACAATTTATCATTATCACCCACAACCGTGTTACTATGCACGCGGTTGACGCGCTCTATGGCGTCGTAATGCAAAATGACGGCGTTTCAAAATTACTATCGGTCAAGATGGAAGATGTACCGCAGTTTGAGGAAGCAAAAACAGCGTAGTGATTTTTAGGATAAACAGCCTTGACCCCGCACCAGAACGGTGCGGGGTTGACAAAAGGCTGTTTTTTGTTTATACTGGCAAGTCCTTTTGAGAAACAAGGGGAAGTCCAATCCGCCTGATCATCGGGCTTACTGGAGGTTGGCAATGGTCAACAAGACCAAAGAATTTCAGCGGGAAGCAAGCAATGTCATTGAACTCGCGGAGTACCGGCATGCCAACAACAAGGAGATACACCGGGTGAATGTCCGAATGCTCGGTCTGGTGGCATTCTGCGTTGTGGGCGTTCTTCTCCTCACGTTCGATTGGAGTGATGATAGTAGGTCCACCGCTTTCATTGGAATTCTCCTGTTCGCTGTGGTTGGGTATTTCAATCGCAACCACACGAAAAGGCTGGATGACCAAACTGAGGTGGTGTCGAGAGAGGTACAAGCCAAACTCGACAACAACCTCATAGCTCTTCGTCGTTAGTTTCTCGAAGGAAAGGGGTCTGTTGCACAGCGCGACGGACCCTAGTAGTATAATGTAGTGTATCTAGTTGACAAAATGAACAAGATAGACTATAGTATTCCTGCTCTCAAACCGTCAAAATATAAATTCCAAGATACAAGAAACAAAAATCAAATCGTCATTGTATCTTGCATTTTGCATCTTGTATCTTAATTTTTTGAATTTAATTAGTTATGTTAACTATCCGTCTCCAACGCGTTGGTAAGAAAAAAATTGCTTCCTATCGTCTTGTTATTTCCGAAAAAGCTCGCGATACACAAGACGTGTACCTCGAACACCTTGGTACTTTTGATCCTCACGCCAAAGAAAATCAATTCAAACCAAACAAGGAACGAATTGAGTACTGGATGAGCAAAGGCGCGCAGACTTCGGACACGATCCACAATCTTTTGGTAAATGCTGGTATCATCAAGGAGAAAAAGAAAAAGTCTGTTTTCCTTAGCAAGAAGCGCAAAGTCAAAATTGCTGAGAAAAAGAAATCAGCTGCTCCAGCTGTAGCTCCAGTAGTTGCCGCTTAACAAAATCTTCAAAATACTCTATACTAACCCAACACCAATAAGGTGCTGGGTTTTTAATTATATATGTCCAACGATAATCTTACTTTTCTCGAAAACAAACCAACCATCAAACATGTCAGTATTCTTGGCATCCCCATTGATATCGGCAAAGACAATGTCGGCACCGACCAGGGACCAGAACATTTGCGCAAACACGGACTCCTGGAAATGCTTTCAGCTATTCGCGTTACCCATGCCGATTTGGGCGATGTAAATTGTCCCACTCGCGAAAGCGCGCACGTGGGCGATAAAAAAGTAAAATATTTAAAAGAAATTGTTGAAGTTTCTCGTCGGGTGGCGAGCACGGTTGAAAGAGAAGTAGGAGAGAAACATTTGCTTATCGCGCTCGGTGGCGACCACTCTTTGTCGCTCGGCACTTTTGCCGGCGCGCTTGCCGCGACCAAAGGTGACCTCGGAATTATTTATATTGACGCGCACGGTGATATTCATACCGACGATACTTCACCATCGGGAAATATTCATGGCATGATGGTGGCGGCAGCGCTCGGCGAGGGCCATGAAGAGCTTGTGCAGTTATTTAGTAAAAAATTAAAACCGGAGAATTTTATTTATGTCGGGCTTAAAGACTTGGAGCAGGGTGAAATTGATTTAATAAGAAAGAAAAAACTGTCTACGGAAACAATCATCGACCTAGCGGACCATGGGTTGAGCCAAACATTTGCCAAAATAAAAGGACTGCAATCGCGCGTGAAAAGTATTTGGGTGAGCCTCGACCTGGATTCGATTGATCAAGAGTACGCGCCCGCGACACCAATTATAAACACGGGTGGGTTAACTTATCGAGAAATTACTAGTTTGGCGAAATTTATTGGTAAGACTTGTAACCTCGTTGGATTTGATATTGTCGAATTGCAGCCTAGTCGCGACAAGGAAGAGAAGACGACTAAACTCGCTATCGAATTGATTGCGACATTGCTCGGTGCAGAGTACAATTGGTACACGAGTTATATGGCGCATGAAGAAGAGAAACAGGCGGCGCGAAAATAATCACATTGACAGAAGAGTAATAATATCGTAATAATAGTCTTGCCGAACAAACCCGAATTGGAGGTAAAAGTGGGAAACTATACTCCTGGTGTTAGGGTGGTACGTGATTTTCCATATACTTCTTGGGGAGGGGACAAGATGACTAATGTTCTCTGTCATCTGAATCCAGAGGGGACGGAGTTGACTGTTGCAATGGGGGATATCACAACGGACGCTCACTATTCCATCAAGGATCTCATTAAACTTCTCCAGAAGGATGGTATCATCAGCAACCCAACCGACTGGATGGAAGTGAATATTATCGAAACCGCTGGATTAGGCGATGATTGCATCACCGTAAAGTTCGCTCGGGTGAGTGCGCCTTGATTGTGGGAAACTATCCCAGGGTGCGCCTTCGCCGTTCGGCACACTCCAAAAACAACTCACAATCTGGGTTGTTTTTGTTTGCATTGACAGCCTATTTCTTTCTTAGTATAATTATTCGCATAGCAGTACTGGTGAATCTGTTTGTATTTTATAACAGCTTTCACGCTACAGTCGACAGGCTGCACCTAAATGAAATTGTAAGATTACGAATATGGAAATGGATCAGAAATTTGTCGAAGATGTCATCCGCGCGATTGTCAACAATCCAAACGATGTCAAATCTGCTCGCACCATTGATGAACGTGGCGTGCTCATTACCTTGGATGTGAATCCAGCGGACATGGGATACGTTATCGGTCGTCAGGGTCAAACCGCTCGCTCCGTACGCACTCTACTCAAAATCGTTGGTGCCAAGAATAACGCTCGCGTTAACTTGAAAATCAATGAACCAGTAGGTGGTCGCGGACCAAACCCACGTCCCGAAGGTCAAATGGGATCACAACCAATGCAAGCACAACCAGTGCAAACTGCACCATTCGATACCAGTGCTGTCGACGACCTCATTATATAACACTCAAAAATTTTAAAATCATCCCGACTCAGTCGGGATGGTTTTTTTTATCTATTTGTGTTAGTATAGGCGCATTATGAAATTTGATATCCTCACATTGTTTCCCGACGTCGTGCACACTTACGCCAGCGAAAGTATTCTGGGTCGGGCGCAACAAAAAAAATTAATTACTGTTCAGACCCACAATTTTCGCGAGTTTACATTGGACAAACAACATCATGTAGACGAACGTCCATATGGTGGTGGGCCGGGTATGATTTTACAAGTAGAACCAATCTACCGTTGTTTGGAATCTTTGGGTTTGGTGAAAGATGGACGGAAGTCTAAAGTCAAAAGTCTAAAGTCAAAAGTCATAATTATGGATCCCGCCGGTAAAAAATTTGATCAACGTATGGCGGAAAAGTTTTCTAAACTAGACAGTTTGGTTTTAGTCTCCGGACGCTATGAAGGTTTTGACGAACGAGTTTATAAATTTATTGATGAGAAAATTTCAGTGGGGGATTATGTGCTCGCTGGTGGTGAATTACCATCATTAACAATTGTGGAAGCCACAGCGAGATTGATTCCGGGAGTGCTAGGAAATAGCGAATCTTTAAAAGAGGAAACTCACGGAAAATACCCCACCCTTTATCCCTCCCCTATTAGGGGAGGGGCGAGGGGAGGGGTAGTGGCCGAGTATCCACAATACACGCGACCGGAAAATTTTATGGGCTTAAAAGTGCCAAAACTATTGACAGAAGGTAATCATAAAAAGATTGCGGAATGGCAAAAAAAGAAAAGTAAATAAAAATTAGCTTTATAAAAAAGATACACCCCCGACCAGACTTGCGTCCGATCGGGGGTTTTTAGTTTAGTGTTCTTCGCTCGCTGCTAGAGCGGTGGGAACACTTCGTCGTAGTAGTCGAGGAGCGCCCGTTGGCACGGGTTTTCCACGAGCGCTTCGACGAGTTGTGCACGCGTGTACTCTCGCAGACTGCCCGGCACATACTCCTTGGGATCGAGTCCCGCGGTCGCCTGCTGCAGTTCTTCGTCCTTGAGTTCGATAACGAAGATGTCGGCGTTGTTGTGCGCGCCGGCGTCTTGCGGAGTCTGGAGGCGGTTGCTCCAGGTGAACTCCGCGCGGCAGACGTACTCGAAGCGCTTCTTGTCCACGTCGAGTGAGGTCTCCCGCTTGAAGCAACGGTGCATGCAGTTCATGATCCGCTCACCCGCAAACCGTCGACCACCGATGAGCCAGAGCCCCTTGATGGGGATGACGCAGCGGCGAGCAAGGTAGGCAGTCTCGCGCTCGAAGTTTACGATGAGCACGTCGGTGTTCGTGATGGGGAGGCTCCTTGTGGCGTCGCCGTAGGCCTGGTCGTCCAGGTAGAGCCGCCTGATGCTGTGGTTCAGATCTTCATCGTACCGCTTGGGCAATGCCCGCGGAACGAATCGCTTGGCCATGGTGTTGCTCCTCGTCCCGATTTACGCGGACGTTTGTCGCTAAACTTACCTCGGAATGAGACAAGTTGCGAACAGAATAATATAGCATAAAAATGAGCAAAAGTCAAGTGTATTAGTGTCTACAAAATAGGTGTACCGAAACGCACTATTTATCCACACACTGGGCACTCTTTATGCCCTTGACAAGGTTTAGCGTTTAAGCTATCATGATGGAGCGCTAAAAAATGATGTGAACTTGGCTTAACACGCCAACCTTACAACTAATATCCCTTTAAGTCTGAGATGAGTCACTCCCGATATGAATCGGGATTTCGGCTCGGCCTCAAGAAACTGGAGAGAAAAAAGAGTAATCAAGATTTGATTCCTCTTTTTTCTTTCTGAACAAGTTCCACCAAGTCTAACGACTAGTGGTTTCCCGGAACCCAGTACGAAAGAATGATCATTGACAATACAAAAGTGACAAAAACCAAATCGTCTATTAATCTTTGAGGTTTTTCTTAATTGAAGAATCTCTAGATACATAACAACATCAAATAACATAAATCCAAATCAAACCACGTTCAAATGAACGTAGATTGAATTCTCTTTTAACGAACGGAACATGAAGTCTCCGCCGACTGGCGGTTAATAAGTGTTCACTAAACGTTCGTCTTTATTGAGAGTTTGATTCTAGCTCAGGATGAACGCTGGCGGCGTGTCTAAGGCATGCAAGTCGAGCGACGTGCTCTCTAACACCTTTGCGATAACAACGACCTCCCCGCGCCCCTCCTTCGTAAGGAGGGGGCAAATATTCTCCCCTTACGAAGGGGAGACGAGAGAGGGGTCAAAGTTGTCCTAAAAGTGTTAGAGAGTTACGAGCGGCAAACGGGTGAGTAACACATTGGTAACCTGCCTCTAAGACGGAGATAGCTCGCCGAAAGGCGAATTAATATCCGATAGTCATACGAGAACTCAAGTTTTTGTATGTAAAGATTTATTACTGAGAGAGGGGCCTATGGCTGATTAGCTAGTTGGTAGGGTAATGGCCTACCAAGGCAATGATCAGTAGCAGGCGTGAGAGCGCGACCTGCCTCAGTGGGACTGAGACACTGCCCACACTCCTACGGGAGGCTGCAGTCAAGAATATTCCTCAATGGCCGAAAGGCTGAAGGAGCGACGCCGCGTGTAGG
>Ga0172379_10011179_pt1 | contig 10745 bp, 9 predicted proteins | sample GrowelOW334metaG_FD_119756 | JGI IMG/M metagenome (GOLD analysis project Ga0172379, IMG submission 119756) | Groundwater microbial communities from an aquifer near a municipal landfill in Southern Ontario, Canada - Groundwater well OW334 metaG | ecosystem: Environmental > Aquatic > Deep... | reverse complement strand
GTCGTGGTTACTACTTCAGCAGAAGTTGGCCTATTTTCTTGTTCAAACTGATTGTTAGTTTCCTTAATCTCTGGCATCAAAATAAGTATAAACTATAAAAATTTGTTATGATAACCCAGTATGGCCAAGGCGACCGGAAAACTCTTCTTAATCGATCATGACGGCACCCTTTGTCAGACAAATCCCTTTGCTTTTGAAAGTATCAAATACGCTGCTCTTGACGCTGTCAATAAGCTCGGTCATGAAAATAAAATAACTACCAACGACTGGGACGATATTTTTTCTGAAACATCAGGAACTACTGAAAAAAATCTAGCTCGTTTCATTTGTAACATGATTGGTGTTCCCCTCGAAGAATTTGAAAAATATTTTTATAGTTCTCGCGCCAACTGGTTTTTGCAAATGAAAAAAAGTCAGGAATTTATTTTTGACACATATTATCCTGATGCCGAATTTCTAATCAACAAAGTTGACGCCTCTTCCGACTACCATCTAATGATGGTCACTGGTAATCCTGAAAATGTGATGGATGTGCGACTCAGTACTCATTTGCGTAAACATTTTTGTAACGATGGTGACAGGATTTTAGGTGGCTTTGGTAACGAGTGTTTTAGTCGTCAAGATCTCATTAAAAATGCTATCGAAGACGCCATTAAATTATTTCCTGACTTTGTTCCTTCCAAAAACAATTTTGGTTTTTATGACAATGTTTATTACATTGGTGATGGCTATAAAGACTTTAAGGCTGGCATCTATGCCAAGGTCAAAACCATCTGGATACCTTCCCGTTCCCTACCCATGGTAAAAGAAAAATCCAGTGATGAGCAAATCAAACTCCTTATGGATGTTTTAGGAAGTAATGCTATCATCACCAACAATCTCGAATCCAAGCCTGTCCTCGACTTTATTGGCCTGAGCTAGACTTTATTTACTGTTGCTATACTACCTTAATATGTCTGCTGATTCGCCTTTATCCCAAATTCGTAAAATCGATACCCGTCGTTCCGCTCCTTTTGCCACGATTTTCATGATCGGCCTGACTCTATTAATTTTTTATTGGTTTTTTAGAGGTGGTAGTTTTCGACTTTACGCCAGCATCTTTTTTGGTTTGTACTTTATTACTCGCCAAATCTGGGTCTCAGTGCTTTTGATTGGTATTATCCAAAACATCGCTTTTCTTCCTCTCCACTTTATTTGGCTAAAAATGTCTACTTCCATGCAATCTTTTGAAGACGAAATTGATGCCATCAAAGCCCCCGAAGAGCAGTATATTGTCTTCCAACAAAAAGTAAAAAAAGGGGACTTTGCCGCCTCATTTTATATCTTTAGTTTTATTGTCAATGCTATTGCCTTCTTCTCTGCTGGACGCGTCTTTCTTATCGATTTCTACACCAAAAATTTAGACCCAAAACTTATTTATTCTTTTATTCCCTATCCTGAATATCCGCTTCAGGGTGAATTATTCAAATTTCCCTTTTACAAGGTTACTGGTACGACCGCCATCAACTGGCAATACATTTTCTTTTTTTGGCTCTCTATCACTATTTTCTTTGCAGTTCTTAGGCTACTTTGGCGTTTTCTCAAATTATTTCTTTCAACCAATCCTTCAGTTTTGAAATTTCGTATCGGTTACAACCGGATCTTGTTGGCAGTTGGCGGAGTTGGTCTGACTATTCTAATTTTATCGACTATTCTGCTTCGTCATTTACCTACCCAGTTTTCTTTTACTTGGTTGATAGTTGACCTAAGTCACCAGAACACTCCAATGAACTTTATTACTGCTGTTGGGACTTTTCTGACTACACTTATGGCTGGCTACAAACACAATAGCATCGCCTCGACCAACCTTCGACAAGGTGGGGTCTCCGAAGAAGTTATCGAAAAAATATTTAGAGATAAAATGAGACAAAGTTTGAGCAATGGTTTGCTTCTCGGTGCCGGCGCATTCTTTATAACCAATCAAATCCCCAGTGCTTTCGAATTATCTGTGGCGATGTTTGAATTACTTTATATTATTTCGCCTTATACTTTTGACCGCTTCTTAGTTCAAGTCGCCAATAAGTCATCTACCAAGACTGCCGTGGCCACCTCAGAAACAGCACCTGCAGTTACAACCGAATCTTCCGAGAAAAAATAATGACTATCACTACTGACCCTCTAAATGAAATATTTCCGGTCGTCGATACAGATGATATTGTCATTGGTCAAACTACCCGCCAAAATGCCAATAGTAATCCATCTATTATCCACCGCTCCATAAATATTCTTATTTACAACTTACAAGGTGAGTTACTAATCCAACAACGTAGCCCCACCAAAGATACTTACCCCAATACCTGGGCTGTCGGGGTAGGCGGCCATGTAGAATTTGGTGACGATTATATTTCCACTGCAATCAGAGAAATCTCTGAAGAATTGGGACTATCCATTACTTCATCAGAACTCAGACCTCTTGGTAAAACTTTAATCCAAATGCCTTCTGAAAACGAATATTCACAAATCTACGAATATCACGCCACCACCGAGTTGGTAATAAACCCTTCTCCTTCTGAAATCTCGAAGACAAAATTCGTCTCTATTTCGGAAATGAAATCAATGTTGGCTGATCCAAGTATTAATTGGAATCCATTTTCACTAGCAGTCCTCAAAGCTTTTCCCTTGATCTAGACATCGCGATTGACCATATACAAAGCCACTCCCTGAATAAAATCGATAGCTTCACTATTCAGTATTAACCGCCTTAACTTTTCTGCGAATTTAATTTATAAACCTCTACTCTGATTGCTTGCCTGGTCCTGTGTATACTTGTGGATCTATAAAAGTCGCTTTTAGATCTATACCATCAAATTTCTGATCAAGCAATTCTGTCAAATCTTCTTTACCTAATATTACTTGCGGGTTGTGTTGCCCTCTCCCATAATCATCTAAGTTATTGAAACTTTTTCCACGTGTTATAGGCAATAAAACGACTTTATGTTCCTCATCTTCCACCCCAAAAACATGACCGACAACCCTCACTTGTTCCATGACCTTACCATCTGGGCCTTCTATGGGAAAACACTCAACAGCTTTAACGTTAATGCCCCAACCTGATGTTGCTGTCAGAGGCTTCCCCTCCCATTTTAACTTTCCGCCATATAGTGTTGTTAATCCAGGATGTTCCAATCCAAACATGACTTCTAGGTTTGTTAAAAGTGTTTTTGCGTCCATAACTAATTATACATCCCGATTCACCATGTACAGGGCTACGCCCTGAATAAAATCAATCGCCTCACTATTTAGATTTAGACCTTTTAATTTTTCAGCGGCCTCAGCTGCTTTTTGAGCATAACTGCGACTAATATCTCTTGAGTATTGCAGCGATCCACAGTCAACAATCGCCTTTTTAGCATTCTCAATATCGGTGTTATCAGCTTTTCTTTTACCCCATACTTTCTTCAAAGCCTCAATTTGTTCTGGTGTGCCGTCTTTCAAAGTTCTCAAAATTAATAAGGTCACTTTACCTTGGAGTAAGTCTGAATTTGCCGATTTACCGGTTTTTTCTGGGTCTCCAAAAATTCCCAAAATATCATCCTGTAGTTGAAATGCCACCCCTCCGTCCATCGAATATTCAGTCAAAACTTTCAAAACATCATCACCCAGGCCCGCCAGTATCGCTCCGATATGTAATGGATTTTCGTAAGTATAAATTGCTGTTTTGGCTTTGTGAACTGTAATCACATCATCTTCAGTACATTTTTCAATAATCTTTTCCAAAGTTATGTCGTAAGCCTGACCCCAAGCCGTGTTAGTTATTCCTCTCAACATTTTAAGGGTAGCTCTTCGGACTAGTTTGTCCTCAAATTCGGCGCTAAGTAATAATTCTTGTCCGATTTCCAGAACAGCGTCACCCACATCAACTGCCATTGAATCTCCATAGTGTCGATCACCGTCTTCAAAGTATTTGTGAGTAGTTGGTTGACCTCGTCGAACATCATCCTGATCCATCATATCGTCGTGCATCAATAGGGCAGTGTGGACCAGTTCGACTCCGATGGCTGCTTTCCAAATTCGGTCATCAACTGGTTTTCCTAGCATGTATCCATAGTAAGTAAATGCACCCCTCAATCTCTTTGAAGACCGTAGACTATGTTCGCTGGCGTGCTCTACCATTTTTCTGACCAACTCCAATTGTTTTTGGTTGTATCCAAACCTCAGTGCCAGCTCACTCTCCCAATATTCTTTCAATTTTGCGTCAATTATCGGTACAAATTTTGTCAATGTTTCTTTTGCGTTCATATTCACTATTAGTCGCTAATAATTTAAATATCCTCCGTATTCTATCTTATTTCGCTCTAACGTACTAAAGTTCCAAAGTTCTAACCATCTAATTTTCTGCTAATCTTAATAATGCCGAGTCCACAACCCAACTTTACTATCACCTTCGGCGGCTGGTACCAACGGACCACACTTCATCTATCTGAAATATATGACCTTTTTGCTCTTGGGCATTCCGGATTAAAACTAGATAAGACAATTCTCCACAATCTTCACCAAAAACTCGATTTTGTCTCCGTTACCCGAGAATGGGGAGAGCTGGAATATATCAAATGTCTAACAGGTAAAGGAATTGAAGTTCGCTACTACGAGGACGGACTTTATGTTCTCATATTTAATAGTACTCATATTGTTACCGGTCAAAAAATGCTTCGTGATTATTACGACGAATGTTTGGCTCCAGCAATTTCTTATATTTTTTCCCTAGGTGCCCCAACCCCCAAAGTCTTAGCCAACATCAAACAAGATCACCCCACTGTCGTCTCGGCGGTCACTACTTCCCCCCAAACATTTTTTGCCAAACTAAAATTTGGCCCGGTGTATAGCCAAATACTTTCACCCGATCTTTCAGTATATAAGACTCCAGCGCACATAGTCATTCTCAGTAAAAATAGTTCTCAGGATGTCACTAAGCTTATTGAGATGCAAATCTTTTTCCGTGAGTTTAAAGATCAACTTCACCGCTATTTAAATCTTCACCGCGAAATTTGGGAAGAAATTTCCGATATTAAGGAGAGGGGATCAATTGCCGGCAAAGAAGTGGAGACTCTTCGGGCTCGACTCGACTCATATCAAAAAACAATAAACCTAATTAAAAGCCGACTAAATCAAATGGGTACTTATGTCCGCACTCGGGCATCCATAGCCAAAAAATTGGAGTTAGAAGACAAGCTGGCTTCTGTCTTCCAGTACAAATTTGAAACTTTGACTAATACCCATTCTTATGTTCAAGATATTTGGAAGATGACCCAAGATTATGTCGACACTGCCATCCAAGTCATCAATGAAGTCAAAGCCCAAAGTACCAGTAATGGCATCAACTCCCTTCGTCTCATCACCACCATTGGTGTTCTTTCGGGAATTTTTACATACCTCAGCAAAGATCAGTTCCCCACCTTTACTCTCATTGGCCTTTGGTACTTTTTAGTCCTAGTCTTAGGAACGTGGATTATTAACCAGATAGTAACCACAGCCTTTAGGTCAATTCATTATCGTCTAAAATTCACCCAAAACATAGGGATTAAGTCATGAGACACATTTTTATATCAGCGGTCTTTCTCCAATTCATGGGTACTGTTGGTTCGGGTATTTTTGTCCTGCCTTATCTTTTTTATCATTCCAATTTTATTTTTTCTGTCTTTTTTTTGGTGGTCTTAGCAGTAGTTACTGGAGTCCTAAATCATTTTTATGCCCACATTGTCACCAGCACCACCGGTGATCATCAGCTGGCTGGTTACTCTCGTATTTACTTAGGTAAAAGGTTTTCTAGTTTAGCTACTCTAAATTTAATATTGCTCTCATTTGGAGCCATCGCTGCTTATCTGAAACTTTTTGTCAGCTTTACTGGAGTTCTCTTACCTACAATTTCACCAAATATAGCGTCGCTAATTTATATAGTTGTTCTTTTTATTGCCTACCAACTCTATTTTCACCCCTCGAATATTCTTGATTATCTAATTCCCGTTTTTATGCTCCTAGTTCCAATTACTGTATTTGTAATTTCTTTTTTTTCCGGTTCACCGTCCAACAGCTTTTATCTGGTTTCTCCTAAGTTTTCATTTTTTGGTGCCACTATTTATGCCCTATCTGGCTTCACTATTATTCCTGAAGTACAGGAAATTCTTCTCAAAGATAAAAAACATAAGCACTCATTATCTTTGGCTGTCGCTCTTGGTATGGTCTTAGTAGTTATTTCTTACTTTTTGTTTTCATATGGAGTCATAGTCATCAGCCATGGGGGAGTAACCATAGATACAGTTACCGGTCTTGCTCGATCATTACCTATACTTGCCAAGGTTATTTCGACTTTCGGAGCGGTCATTGTTTTGAGAGCCTCGTTTGGATTTTTACTCGTTTTACGAGAACTATTTTTCCGTGATCTTCAACTTCACAAACGTACTGCCGACTACCTCCCATTGGCTTTTCCACTTGTCGCCATGACCCTCGGTTCCGTTTCTCTGATATCTCTAATTTCCCTAACCGGCAACATCACTATTTTTGTTTCAGCTCTACTAATTTGTCTAATTCGCCTTCGATTACCAACAACTTTTTGGACCCAATTTTGGGTGATGTCAGTGATGATTAGTTTATTTCTTGGGTTAGCCATTAACACTATTTCCTAATGGCTCCTCTTCGTCTTGTTCTGTCTCAGTCCGGTCAACAAAAAAAATCCACCCGGCTTGTCTACACTGTCGCTCTTATGGCATTCTTTTGGACAATTTTTGATTTGATAATTTCCTACATTGCTCCCATTCTTATCACCGAACGGGGATTTTCAAATTCCCAAATGGGAATGATTATTGCTTTTTCTTCTATCTCTGGAGCCTTTTTTGATTTTATTTTGGCGCGACTTCTGCGTTCGACCAATTATCTAAAAACATTTTTCCTAGTTCTAGTGATTTCCTTCATCTTACCTTTTGTTCTCTGGACTTCTCATCATATTTTTATTTATCTCTTAGCCATGGCCATCTGGGGTTTGTACTACGATCTCTACACCTTTGCCTCGTATGATTTTGTCAGTCGAAACGCCCTAACTGAAGGTCAGCACGCCCGTGACTTTGGCATTATCGAACTGTTCCGATCTCTTGGTGGGTTGGTCGCTCCAATTATTACCACCATCCTCATTGTCGATAAAGTTTACTTTGGTCATATGATGTGGCCTCTACTATTTTTAATTATTGCTTTTGGATTTTATCTTTTACTCTTAAGTTTTTCACCTCTTCATCACTTTCATTCAACTGACCATCGCCACAAATCGGTCAGCATTCTCACTGAGATTTTTCGCTGGAATGCTCTTGGTAAAAAACTTCTGCCAGTTTTAGCATTTATGATTTCGATTTATATTTTTGATGCTACCTTCTGGACCGTTGGCCCACTGTTTTCAGAAAGTTTTCCAGACTTTAAACATTTCAGTGGATTTCTAATGATCCTCTATAGTTTGCCATCAATGCTCACTGCCTGGAAAATAGAACCACTAACTCGCCGTTTTGGTAAAAAGAAAACTGCCTATATTACCTTTCTTTTAGCCAATATATTTTTGATTCCTATTGGATTTTTAAGTTCTCCTATTATGGTTCTGTTTTTTGTTTTTCTTTCTTCTATAGCCACTTCAATTACCTGGCCCTCGATTGAAGCCGCCTTTGCTGACTACACTTCCGAAGCTGGCAAACTTCAAACCGAAGTTGAGGGGATTACCGATCTGACTAGTAATATTGGTTATATTATTGGTCCAATATTTGCTGGTTTCTTCTCCGAAAAAATCAGTATTAGCTGGTCCTTTGGCGCTTTAGGTTTTATTAATGTCTTTATTATCATTCTCTTACTTTTAGTCACCCCCAAACAAATAAAAATCGCTTCGCTCGCCAACAAGTTCACCTAAATCGCGGCTTTCTTGGTCTCTGGTTCAAAGATGTTAAACTACCCTATGGAGTCGCAGGTTCAGGAAATTAAGCAAAAGATTGATATTGTCGAAGTTATTGGCAAATACATCACCGTCAAAAAACGTGGCCGACATTATTTGGCCAACTGTCCCTTTCATGGAGAAAAAACCCCTTCGTTTACCATTTCCCCAGAACTGCAGATTTTTAAATGTTTCGGTTGTGGCAAAGCTGGTGATGTTTTTTCTTTTGTCCAAGAATACGAGCATGTCGATTTTCGCGAAGCTCTCGAAGATATGGCTAAGATTGCCGGTGTGGTACTTAAAAAAGACCCTCATCTTACTCAAGTCGAAAAATTGCATCGCCGCCTAGTTGAACTAAACCAAGAAGCTGCCAAGTTTTATCACTATATTTTGACTACCCATCCTCTTGGTAAACCGGCTCTCGACTATTTACTAAATCGTCATATTACTCTTGATACCATCAAAACTTTCCGCCTAGGTTACTCACCCTCAAATCCCGAATTAGTCTCGAACTATCTTCTAAAAAAAGGTTTTACCAAAGCAGAAATGCTTAGCAGTGGTACTTATGGCACCTCTCGTTATGGCAATAGTACTTATGATCGTTTTTTAGGTCGGGTTATCTTTCCTCAGTCTGATTTTCGTGATCGGATTTTAGGCTTTTCTGGTAGGATACTCCCATCTGATAAGTCCCAAAATCAGGCCAAATACATCAATTCGCCAGAGACCGATATATATCACAAAAGCCAGCTTCTCTTTGGTCTCAACCTAGCCCGTGAGGAGATCAAAAAAAAGAAAGCCGTCATCATTGTTGAGGGTGAATTTGACATGATTTCGCCCTATCAAGAGGGGATCAAAAATATTGTAGCTATCAAAGGTACTGCTTTTACAATTGACCAGCTCCAATTGCTTCATCGTTACACCGACACTCTAATTCTCGGACTTGATGCTGACCTAGCTGGTACCAATGCCGCTCTAAAAAGTATCGAGGCAGCCGACGCTATGGGTTTTGATCTTCATGTCATTGACCTCCAAAATAAATTCAAAGATCCCGACGAAGCCATAATGGCCGATCCCCAGTTTTTTAAGACACAACTTTCTAATCCAGTTCCAATTTGGGATTTCATTATCAACTCTGCTCTCAAGTCTCATGATTCCACTACCCCCAAAGGTAAACAAGACATTCTTCGTCAGGTTTTGCCCATGTTGGCCAAAATCAGTAATCTCGTCACTCGTTCCGATTATTTGGCAAAATTGGCCTCCACTATTGGCTCCGCTCCCGAAGCAGTTGAAGCCGAAGCCAAAAAGTACCTTTTTTCCGGCAAGATAGCCGCTCCAGTCGTTGCTTCATCCACGGTTCCCGTCATTCCCAAAATGGATATTCTCGAAGAGCATCTTCTCAGTCTAATTTTCTCTGCCAAAAAACCCTATCTTCTGGCTGCCAAAATCACCGAACACTTTACCTTTGTCACCCCACGGTACCAAAAAGTCTTTAGTTTTCTCCTAAAACCCCGTAAAAATTTTGTGGCTGCCAAGTTTGCCTCCCGTTTACCACCAGAGTTATCCTCGGTATTTCAGGATATTTTTCTTCACTCCACCCAGTTTGAGTTTGACTCCCATTCCCGACTTTTGGAGATCAATAAAACCATTAATCAGATCAAATCGATCACCTATAAAGACAGTCTTAACACCTTGAGTACAAAAATAGCTCAAGCCGAAAACATGGGCGAAGAAGAAATTGTCAAAAAACTAGAACAGGATTATAATCATATACTCACAGAATTGTCACAGATCCAATCGACAAAACGGTAGATTTATCCCGTTCTTTCGTATACAATATAACCCAATGCCAACTCCTCTAAACTTCCCTAAAATAAAACAGTCGTTAGTTGCCACAGCCAAAAAACTCCACTACCTTACCCAAGATGAAATACTGGCAGTCGTTGCCGAGCCAGAAAAATACGTTGATGAGATTGATAATCTATTCGACTATTTATTCGACAAAGGTATCGATGTTTTCGATAAAGTCGAGTCTCAGGCTCTAGTCGATGTCAAAAAAGAAAAGGCCAACAATGCCGAATTATTGGCCATGCTTACTCAGAAAAACACCGTTGATTCTGTTCGCATGTACCTCAAAGAGATCGGTAAAATCGATCTACTTACTTTTGCTCAGGAAGTCGAATACGCCAAGGCTATTGAAAAAGGTTCCGATGAAGCCCGTGCCAACCTTATCAACGCCAACCTTCGTTTGGTCGTATCTATTGCTAAAAAATATATCGGTCGGGGTCTCTCATTTTTGGATCTTGTCCAAGAGGGGAACCAAGGACTTATGCGCGCCGTCGAAAAATTCGATTGGAAGCGCGGATTCAAATTTAGCACTTATGCTACTTGGTGGATTCGTCAAGCTATTACCCGCGCTATTGCCGATCAAGCCAAGACCATTCGTATTCCTGTACACATGGTTGAGACCATTAACAAAGTCTACAAAGCCACTCGTGCCCTGACCCAGCGCCTCGGTCACGAACCTAGTATCGAACAAATTGCCGACGAAGTCGGTATTACTATCGAAAAAGTCGAGGAAATTTACAGAATCTCTCAAGACACCACCTCTCTGGCTACTCCAGTAGGTGACGATGAAGACTCATTTCTGGGCGATTTTATCGAAGATACTACTCAACTCTCTCCTTATGAAGAAACCAGTATGGAGCTCCTTCGTGAATCCATCGAAGAAGTTCTTGAAAGTCTTGATGAGCGCGAATCAAAAGTTCTCTCTCTTCGTTTTGGACTAATGGGTGAGACCCCCAAAACTCTC
>Ga0172379_10011178_pt1 | contig 10746 bp, 11 predicted proteins | sample GrowelOW334metaG_FD_119756 | JGI IMG/M metagenome (GOLD analysis project Ga0172379, IMG submission 119756) | Groundwater microbial communities from an aquifer near a municipal landfill in Southern Ontario, Canada - Groundwater well OW334 metaG | ecosystem: Environmental > Aquatic > Deep... | reverse complement strand
TGCCGGTTGCCCTTGCGGGCCCCCTTGACTTGCATGACTTATCCACGCCGCCAGCATTCACCCTGAGCTAGGATCAAACTCTCATTAAGAATAGGCGGAACAAAAGAATTCACACATCTTTTCCCCGTAGTGAAATTTCGGCTTGCGCCTTCGGCGCGTCCTTTGGACGAGCCGAAATTCTACTACAGGATTTTTGCCCGCCATCTCCATGGCGGGCGTTCACGTATTTAGTTGTCAGAGAGCGAAACAAAAACCCAGTCCCGCCACAGCGGGACAGTAGAGCCATAGTATAGGAGTGGCTTAGGGGCGTCAAGCTGGTATAGTAGGACTATGAAAAAGCCGGTGGTGGTAGCCGTTTCGGGAGGGTTTGACCCGATCCATATCGGGCATGTGCGGATGTTTAAGGAGGCGAAGAAGCTCGGCGACGAGCTCGTGGTGATACTCAATAACGACGACTGGCTGGTGAATAAAAAGGGGTTCGTGTTCATGCACGAAGTTGAACGAAAAGAGATCATCGAGGCCATTCGAGGCGTCGATAGGGTCATACTGAGCGACCATACCCTCGACGATCCCGACCGGAGCGTCAACCGTATGTTGCGGGAATTGAAGCCCGATATTTTTGCGAACGGTGGCGACCGCCACCCTGACGACGATCCGGTCCCCGAGGTCACGCTCTGCGACAAGCTCGGCATTAAGCTCGTATACAACCTCGGTGAGGGCGGAAAGGTGCAGTCCTCCTCCTGGCTCATCGCTAAAGCAGCACAAAAATAAGCGTGCACAAGTTGCGCGAGATCGGCAAGGCAGTATGATACAAGAAGCCGTCACGCTTTGTCTTAGGTTATGCAACCAACAAAAGAACGTGTTGTCGTATCCGTCGGGGGTTCTCTTATCGTTCCTGATGGAATTGATACCGACTTTCTCACACATCTCAAAGCGCTGGTTTTAGAAAAAGTTCAGCGAGGGTTCACTTTCTCCATCATCGCCGGCGGCGGAAAAACTGCTCGCCGCTATCAAGACGCCGCGAACGCTGTCACTCCCCTTTCTCCGCAAGATACCGATTGGCTCGGCATTCATGCCACACGCCTCAACGCGCAACTTCTGCGCAATATTTTTGCCGGCTACGCACATTCACAAGTCATAAAAAATCCAACCATTGATATCGATGCGGACGAACCCGTTATTATCGCAGCTGGCTGGCAGCCCGGATGTTCCACTGATTATGATGCGGTACTCGTCGCACGGAATCTCGGTGCGAAGCGTCTCGTGAACCTTTCAAATACCGACTATGTCTATACCGCAGACCCAAAGAAAGATCCTAATGCGCAGAAGATAGAAAAAATAAACTGGGCTGATTTTCGAGCGCTCATTCCGGACCACTGGGACCCGGGACTTTCTTCTCCGTTTGATCCTGTAGCTGCAAAAGAAGCAGAGGCAATCGGGCTTGAAGTCGCCATCATCAACGGCTCGAGGCTCGAAGAGTTTTCAAACTATCTCGACGACAAACCCTTTATCGGAACAATTATTTCTTCTCAAACCACTTAGCAATCGGGATAAGCAGCGGAGCGGAGCGGCAGATGGAGGAGAACGTGCCGGCGGCAACGCCAATGAGCATCACGAGTGCGAAGTCCTGCGTTGCAGGAGCGCCGAAGTAGATGAGTGCGATGAGCGCGAGGACCACCGTGAGTGCTGTATTGATGGAGCGCGTCATCGTCTCGCTGATGGACTTCCCTATCGTCTCTTCAAATGATTCATGGAGACCCAATTTTTCATTGCGCGAGAGATGTTCGCGGATGCGGTCGAAGATGACGATGACGTCGTTCACGCAGTAGCCGAGAAGGGCGAGGAGGGCGACCACGAAAAGCGAGTCTACTTCTGCACCGGTGAAGTGGCAGAACGCCGCGAAGAATCCTGCAGGGACGATGATGTCAATCGCGAGCATCGCCACGACCGTGAGCCCATAGCCCCAACTCGGGACCGGTTCCGATACCTTGCGAAACGCGAACGCGATGTAGAGCACGATGACGAGCATCACGGCGAAGATGGCCCAGAGCGCTTTATTAGTGAATTGGCCGCCAAGCGCAGGACCAACTGAGGTGTAGGAAAGTTCCGTGGTAGAGGCGTTTGTCGAAATAGCGGAGAGAACGGAAGCGTGTTCCGACTCCGTCAACGTGCGCGTACGGATGGAAACGCCGTTATCGCCGAACGCACGAACGGATGCGGTCCCGAGCGAAACGGAGTCAACTTGTTTTTGGATATCAGCAAGCACCGGCTGCGTCTTCTCATACTTCACCTGCATCATGGAACCGCCGGTGAAATCAATACCGAGCGGAAGTCCCCAGAGAAGGATAGCGCCGATCGCCCCCGCAAGGAGAAGTCCCGTGAGCCAGAAGAAGAAACCGCGATGATTGATGATGTACATAGGAGTTAGGCTCTAGGCGCTAGGCATTAGCTTTTTTAAATCCAGAGTGCAGCGCCCACTTCCAGAATGGCGAATTCTCCGTCTCTGGAACGAGCGCGAGCAGGAAGACGCGGGAGAGCGATACCGCGGAAATGAATGAGGCGAGTACGCCGAGCACGAAGACGAGTGCGAAGCCCTTGACGAGTGCGGTCCCAAGCCAGAAGAGGATGACGCCCGAGATGATCATTGTAAGGTGTCCGTCGCGAATGGCCGGCCACGCGCGCGAGAAACCGATGTGCACCGACTCGCGCGGGGATTTCCCCTCGCGGAGTTCCTCCTTCGTGCGCTCAAAGATGAGCACGTTCGCGTCCACTGCCATACCGACCGAGATGATGAGCGCTGCGATGCCGGAAGCGGTGAGCGTCACCGGGATGACCTTGATGACGGAGAGCATGAACGCGACATACTCGACGAGCGCCACTGCCGCGACGAGGCCGGGGAGCCGGTACCACGCGATCATGAAGAGCGCGACGATACTAAAGCCGATGATGCCCGCCGTAACGCCGGCACTGATGGCCGCGGCACCGAGTGTGGGACCAACCGCAGAACTGCTTTCAAGCGTGATAGGCACCGGGAGCGCGCCGAAATTCAGATTGCGCACCAAATCGCGTGCTTCGGGTGCCGTGAAGCGACCGCTGATGGTTGCCACTCCTCCCGGAATCGCTTCTTGGATAGTGGGTGTGGTGATGGGTTGACCGTCAAGGAAAACAGCGAGTGTCTGCCCGACGTTCTCACTTGTTATTTTTTCAAAAAGTTTTGCGCCATCGGAATCGAAATTAAGAAGCACTTGCGGTGCCGAAAGACCGGCGGTCGCGCCCGAACCGAATTGCAAAGACGCACTTGAAAGATATCGGCCGGTTAGTCCGGTTGAAATGAAAGCCACTTGGGTCGTCGTACCGACCTTGGTCGTCGTTGCGAGACGAAAGTCCAAAGTCGGCGTTTCCCCAAGAGCCGCCTTTGCCGCCTCAATGTCGGTCACGCCGGGCAAATCCACAATGAGACGGTCTTCGGTGGTGCCCGAGAGTGCGCTCGCCCGCTCCGTCTGCACGATAGGCTCCGCAACGCCGAACATGTTCACTCGGCGTTCTATAACGCCCTGCAGCGCCGAAAGAGCGTCGTCCTGCTCGCCAGACGGCGTCTGCGACATATCAGCTTTGTAGACAAGCTCGGTACCGCCAGCTAGATCAAGACCGAGTCTGAAGCGGTACGAGCTCAAAGGATTCGTTTCCGTCGACCACACGAAATAAGTAAGCAAAAGCCCTATGAGGAGGGCAAAAACCGCAGACACTCGGAAACGAGTCATTAAGGAGAGTATAAACGAAAAGTGCAAAAAGCGAAGCCTTGTAAATTATGAAAAGTAAGATATACTCTCTCCGGGTACCAATGTAAATTCTCCGAGGAGGTGGCTATGTCCCGCGACGATCGCGAACTGTATTCACAAGACGCACCAAAATTTCCAAGGTTTCATCAGCTTGCCGTGGGCGAGTTTTTCCGATTCAAGAGAACAAGTCGCGGTTCAGGCCTGATGAAAATAGAGCCGGAACAAAGCGGGAGGAAAACGGTGAACGCTTCCTTTGGAAGAGAGAAGGTTTATGTTCGCCCGAACGTACCGACAATCCCTGAGAACTAGCATCTTCTGGGAAAACTGAGACAAAACGCCGCGCATAGCGCGGCGCTTGAATTTGATGCTATAAATTGCGTTCCGCGAGGGTTACGGCATTCTCGAAGAGGCAGGCCACCGCCAGGGGGCCGACCCCGCCGGGGACGGGGGTGAAAATTGAGCATATTTCCGCACATGATGGATCGGCGTCACCAGCGAGCGCACCACCCGATTCGGAGGTGCCGGCATCAATGAGCACGGCGCCTTCTTTGAGCATTCCCGGTTTAATGAAATGTGGCGAGCCGGCGCCGGAGACGATGATGTCGGCATCTCTTAAAGCGGAGAAACCGCCAGAGCGGAAAGATACGTGTGTGACCTCTGCTCCTTGCTGTTTAAACCACGCCGCGACCGGCGCCCCAACCAAGAAGCCTGCGCCAATTACGACAGCTTTCTTCCCTTTTATCTCTACTCTTCCAAACTCTAAAATCTCTTTGACCGCACCCACGACCGGCGGCAACAATGAAAGGTTTACGAAACCTTTCATTTCAAACGCCGCGCGCGCGGCAGAGGAGAGCACATCTGCGTCTTTTTCGACCGGGATGCTGTCCAAGATCGCTTTCGTATTCATGCCTTCAGGCAGCGGCAGCTGCACGATGACGGCGTCGGTGTCAAAAGCGAGCGGCAATGCCTCGCGCACTTCAAAATCACAGCCGGCAGCTTCGGCGCTTCTTTTTTTGATATTCAAATACGAACGTGTCGCGGGTGTCGCACTGAATGCATACGCGACGACCTTCGGTCGTCGCGGCAGCTTCGCCGCGCGTGCTTTGGTGCGTGCGAGCACTTCTCTTGCCATTATTCGTCCATCTATGATCATTGTTTATGTCGCCTCTGTGCTTCCGGTACGAACGATTCGTAGGCGCCGTCGGTGTACCGAAAGGCGTCGGGCCCTGCGTATTGGTACTGATAGCCGAGTACGCGCGTTACCTTGGAGCCGTCTACCGCGATCGGGTACGAATACCCTTTCCAGCTTCCTGGTGACGTCGGGATGCGACCGCGAGTCAAGTGCCAGACCCAAAAGAATGCGAGGCGCACCATCCACGGATAGATGGGCAACTGCATCTTCCCCACTGCCTTCGCCATATCGCTTCCGAGAACGACCGCGCCCGGCGGGCAGACGTTGAACACCTCATATCCGTCAACCTTATCGCCGAAGGCGAGCCGCTCCACGATGCCGACCACGTCGTCCTCGTGGATGTATTGTCGCAACCACTTTGGTGTCACTGGCACCCATGACACCCAGAGCGAAATGATGTCGTACAGCACCGATCCTTGTCCCTTGAGAGACCCAGAAAGAGACGCCTGCAGACCGAAACGAATGCGCATGAAGCGCCCGCGAGGCCCGGTGATAGCGGCAGGGCGCACAACTGCCACCGCTTTCTGTGCAACACCTGGTGTTGCACAATACGCGTTGTACTTCTCTTTCAAGTGCTCCTCGGCAATGCGTTTTTCTTCAGCATAGAGATATTGCGTCTCTCTAAATGGCTCGTCCTCGGTGTAGCGATGTTCAAGCGTATTGGTCGAAAACGCTCCATACGAAGCAACTGTTGAAAAGTGGACGAGCCGTTCCACCGAATCCTCGCCGAAAGCGAAATCGAACACTTTGTCGGAGCCGTCAATATTCCATTTCCACTCAATATCCTGGTGTCCATACATCTCGCGGATTTGCCACGCGGTGTGGATCACGATGTCAGGCTGATATGCGCGCGCCCGCTCTTCCCACTCATCGGCAGTATTAAGATGCAGATAAACGAGTTTCGGCTCATCGCGGAAATTATCGGGCATCGGCTCCTTGTCGAGGCCGATAATGCGTTCGACATCAGGACGTTTCGTAAATTGCTCCACGAGCATTGCGCCGATATATCCTGCCGCCCCTGTGATAAGAATAGTGTGTTTCATTGATGCTTATACCTTACTACCAAACAAGTGAGACACAAGTTACGTCTTCGTAATTTGTGCGAACGAGTGCAGGGAGAAAGCTTGGCTCTGCAAGCTTACCAAGAACTAAGGCGGAAGAACATTCGTTTCAAAGTCTTGAGCGCAATGATGATATCGAGCCCCAACGAACGGTGCTTGAGATAATAAAAGTCATATGCGAGACGCACCTTTGTTTCTTCAATGGATTGCGGGCTCACATTCCCCGGCTCATATTGCTGATTTATCTGCGCCCAGCCGGTGATACCGGGGGCCACCATGTATCGGGCCTCGTAATACGGCAATGCTTCGGCAAGCCGTCTCCCGAGTCCGAGAATGTCGCTTCGGGGACCTATGAGCGACAGCTCCCCCTTCAAAATATTCACGAACTGTGGAAACTCGTCGAGCGAAGTTCCGCGTAAGAAGCTTCCTACTTTTGTGACGCGGTTTTCCCCCTCATGCATCCACTCGCCCGATGCCGCAAGATTCTTCGTCATGCTCCGGAATTTATATGCGATGATGCGCGCACCGTACCGGCCAAGACGCTCCTGCGCGATGAAGAGCGGCCCCGGCCCTTCGATACGGCTCGCGACCCAAACGAAAGGCGCGAGCACCGCAACAACGAAACCCATTACTATGCCGCCCACGATATCGATGCACCGTTTTACAATGGCATAGGAAAGCGGATCGACCGATGCGACATTTTCTCGGAACCATGCGTACCCGAGCTGCGAGAGTGGCACGCGGTCGAACACTTCTTCATACATATCCTCGAATGCGACAACCTGCTTCCCCGCACTCACGAAGTTGTTGATGAATGCGGTGTCGGCGGTCGCTTTATCAACGACGAGTATCCCAGCCCGCGCGCGTTCATCGCGGGAAAATTCAATGTCGTAGCGGGGATTCCCATTCACTTCATTGAAGAGTTCGTCCGCTTCTGGACCATGTGCGAGCAGCACCGCACGTTCGCGAGAACGCCAGAGCGAAACGCGTGGATAGAGCGCGAGGCGCCAGATGAATATGAGTATGAGCGAAATGATCAGATACATAACCAGAATGGTCTTCGGCGTGATGCCGAACGAAGGAATGAGAAAGAAGAAAAGTGCCGCAAAAAGTATATTTGCGAACTGCGTCTTGAAAAGAGCATCCGAGAGCCGACTCGGGAAGAGAGCAAGCTGTTTGCTGTAGAGTCCGGCGCTATAGAACACGAGTATCCAGAGCGCAAAGAGGAAGGTGAACGGGACGAGGTACGGGATAAGCAATGCAGCGTCCGGTATCGCCAAGTATCGCAACCACAACGTAATATAAAGCGATATAACAAAGGCGACTAAGTCGCCCGCGAATAGGAGAAGAGAGGCTCGTCTGCCGCCGATGATCATTGTGGTAGGCTTATACAGTATACAACCGACCGAGACAATCGAAGGTTATCTCTTCTATGGCCACCCGAATACTTTACGTCATTACCAAGGCGAATTGGGGAGGTGCCGGACGCTATGTCTATGACCTCGCCACCTCTCTTCCCAAGGACAAATTTGCTGTCGCGGTTGCGGTAGGCGGCGACGGCGCACTATCGAAGAAACTTCACGAAGCGCACATTCCCGTTCATTCGCTCGCTCATGTGCAGCGCGATCTTTCCGTCACTAACGACATCGGCGGATTTTTCGCGATCTACAACGCAATACGCTATACGCGACCGGATATCGTGCATCTCAATAGTTCGAAGGCGGGAGGACTCGGTGCTCTTGCGGCCCGGCTCCTTGGGGTGCGAAAAATTGTTTTCACTGCGCACGGATGGCCCTTTATGGAAAAGCGGAACATTGTGTGGAGAGCATTCGCGTGGGCAGGTTCGTGGGTCACGGCGCTCCTATCGCATACCGTTATTGTCATCTCAACGAGCGAACTGCATCTCGGGAAGCGTTTCCCTTTTTGCGCACAGAAAATGCGGCTCATCCACAACGGCATTGATTGGCATATGCACTTTGGTTCTGGCGAGCACATACGAAGCGCATTCCCCAAGGGCGTCCGTATCATCGGCACGATAGGAGAACTGAATGAAAACAAGAATCAAATCGCGCTTATCGAAGAGGCCCGAAATAATCCGTTGATGTATGTGGCGATCGTCGGGGAAGGTGAGCTGCGTCCCTACCTTGAAAAAAAGATTGAGGAATATGGTCTCCGGGATCGAGTGAAGTTGTTTGGCTTTGTTCCCGCGCAGGACGTACTAAAGGGTTTTGATGAATTCGCACTCCCGTCTCGCAAAGAAGGACTCGCCTATGTGCTTCTCGAGGCAAAAGCGGCAGGTCTTCCCCTCCGCACGAATCGCATCGGCGGCATACCCGATATACTGGACGCTCCTGATATGACTGATTTCACTCTTGATCGAATGGTAGAAAAGACAGTTGCGCTCTATCGCTAGCGCCGAGATTTTCTTAGTCGTACTCGACTTTAGAAAATCCAAGTGTAGTTGCTTTCTGAAGCAAGCTACCCGCCCAGATACTCGTTGTCATCCGCAACGCGTGTGGCGCCACGGCCGTGGCGCGCGAGCGAGGTCACGATGCCGAGCATCGCGAACTCAAGCACGAGATGCGAACCGCCGGAGCTCATGAATGGAATGGTCGTGCCGGTCACCGGTAGAAGACCGAGACTGATACCGGTATGAATGGCGATGTGTGCAGCAAGAAGAATGAGCACGCCGAGCGTGAAAAACGCATCAAAGTTGGTCGCGGCGGCGCGCGCTACCTGCGCGAGCCGCGTGAGTATGAGTGCATACAAAGCCAGTAAAATGACGACTCCCGCGAAACCCCACTCCTCCGCAAATGCGGCAAAAATGAAGTCGGTTTGATATTCCGGAAGGAAACGAAGTTTTGATTGTGTCCCATAGCCGATGCCTTTCCCGAACAATTCCCCAGAGCCGACCGCAATTTTCGCCTGATACGCGTTGTAGCCGGAGCCGTGTATGTCACTCGCAGGATTGATGAATGAAATGATGCGTGTGCGCTGATACGGCTTCAACCCCTCGAACCAAAGCGCCGAAGCGACGATGAGCCCAATGAGCCCCAGTATGGCGAGATGCTTCTTTGAAATGCCTGACACGAGCATCATGCCGAGCCAGAGCGTCCCGAATATGATGGCATTCCCCATGTCCGGCTCGACGAGAATGAGAAGTGTGAACGTAAGCGCGTACGCGCCGGAAACGAGGATGTGGCGAAAGTCGCCTATCTCAACGTGCCGGCGTGAAAGATATTTTGCGAGGAGCGCGATGAGCGCAAGCTTCGCGAAGTCGGCGGGCTGGAATGAGACCGAGCCGAGCGAGAACCACGCACGTGCACCCATCACCGGATGGGCAAGCACCAAGAGCGAGGCCAATAGAACACCCGCAATGACGTAGAGCGTCATCACGAGCGACGTCCGCCGGATGAATCGCATATCAACCGTTGCGATGGCAAAATAGATTACGGTCGCAATGAGGAGCCACAATAGCTGGCGCGAAGCGAGCGAATCCCCTTGCCCAAACGTGCTCATGGTGAGTATGCCCACTAACGAAAGGGTTATCGCCGGAAGCAAGAGTGTCCAATCAAAAAAGAGTCGTGAGCGGGCGAGCAATTCAGACGCCATGATATTTAGAGCGGGATGACCGGCACGACCTCTATCGCAGCGGGCGTTTCAGAAAATGCTTTGTTCCACGTAAACGTGGCCGTCGCTCGACCTTGCGCGGGAATGGTCGGTACGACCGTTTGCGAGGCGGCAATGACATCACCATTTTTGTTATGCACGATGACTATCGCTTGTACGTTATTGAAAGGAGTGGCGGTCGGATTGATGAAAACCGCTTGAACGCGCGGTGCGCCGAGCGTACCTCCGCGAGAAGTGCCCGACACCAGCGGTACACTGCGCTGATTCGGGTTCATAGAGAACCATTGCACCGAAGATGTCGCAACATTAAGGAAAGCTCCGATCACCGCTTGTTTTCCAGAAAAGATCTGCGGAACATAGACCGGCACGCTCACCCCCGGCGGTAGATCTACCGTACCCGTCATTTCCTGTATCAATACCTCTCCTTTGCCGTACAGCGTGATGCGGTACGGAACATTTTTTGCCGCGGCGGTCGTATTTTTATTTTCAATGGAAGCAATGACGTCGGTCCGGCCTCCGCCATATTCGATTGCTTGAGTGTAGAGAACTGTCGGCGGCTGATTCTGTGCCGTGCAGAGATACGCGCAAGGACCGCCGCAATCGATACCCGCTTCATTCTGATTCTGAATGCCGTCGGTGCATGACGGCGCCTTTGACACGGTCGCAATAAGTACGACGGCCACAAACGCAATAATAACTGCACCGATGATAAGCAGAATAAGGAATCTTCGTCGCGCTGCCCAAAGCATGCGGACAGTATAGCAAAATCCCGCCTGCAGGCGGGATTTTGCTTCGAGTACTCGGTTCTGACGGTTAGCTACTGACAAGCGAGCCGAACCAAAATGAATGTCCTCATTCAATTTTGTGAGGCAAGCGCAGGCAGAAAGAAAAAACGCCTTTCCGAAGGCGTTTGTTTCTTACTCTCCCCATCCAAATCTGCACGAACTCAAAAAGTCTTGTGTCGAGTACTCGGTTCTGGCGGTTAGCTACTCTCCCCATCTGAAACGATGAGTACCATCGCCGCTAGGAGGCTTGACTGCCGTGTTCGGAATGAGAACGGGTATGACCCTCCCGCCGAACCACC
>Ga0172379_10011177_pt1 | contig 10747 bp, 11 predicted proteins | sample GrowelOW334metaG_FD_119756 | JGI IMG/M metagenome (GOLD analysis project Ga0172379, IMG submission 119756) | Groundwater microbial communities from an aquifer near a municipal landfill in Southern Ontario, Canada - Groundwater well OW334 metaG | ecosystem: Environmental > Aquatic > Deep... | reverse complement strand
GCTTGTTTCCGATTGCTTTAATAATTATGGGCAGCTATTCTGCATGATATGTAGGGGTAAGTTTAGGTTTATTTTTGAAGTAGGAGTTTTTTATGAGTTCAACGATATGTCTTGCACCAATATTGGCTGTGTTAATGACGTCACAATCATTTGTTGCAAATGATTCATATTTTGTGACTAAGAATACAAATCAAGAAATCTTATTTGATAAATTCTGGCCATTAAGATCTGAATTAGAAAATCTTTCGTCTAAAGAGATTAAATCCGTGGCCTCAAAAGATGTCGAAGAGGTTAACGGGTTCTTGAAGAAAAATAATTTTGATATTCAGCTTGAGCAAATTGATGATCCAAAGGCCTTTTATGTTGCATCAATTTTAGATGTCTTATTAATATGGAAAGAAAAAGGTTTATTAAGCTCAATTTACGATGCTGAATTACATAAAAATTACTCTGCCGTTGAGATGAAAAATAGCGATCAGTGGAAAGTTTTTGCACCAAAGACTTGCTCGGATAATTGTTTAGACTGTAAAGATAAAATTCTTGAAGTTACCGCAAAAAATTGCGATAAAGTTTATATGAAAATTGCGGAAAAACCATTGGATGGATTTGATCTGATGTCTAAAATTTTGGAATTGCAAGATAGTTTGTCTTTACTAAATGTTGATGAATCTTACGATAAGATATTATTTCCGATGGTGGCAATCGATCAGCGTGTTGACATTAGCTGGCTGAAAAAGTTGAAATTAAGATTTCCAGGCAGGGATGATTTTTATGGAGTGGCCCAGGCTTTACAGCAAACTAAATTAAAGATTGATGAGAATGGAGCTGTTGTTAAGAGTGCCGTAGCAATCTCATGGAATCATTTGAAATCGATGGAAAATTTTTCTTTAGAGTTCAAGATTGATAAACCATTTTATCTTTGGGTTATGCGTCCGGGTATGACATTGCCTTTGGTTGCGGCGTATGTTGATAAATCTAGTTGGAAACAGTCTGTAAACTTAAAATAATGTTAATTTCCTGATTCATTTACCTGATTAATTTAATTGTTTATTAAATTAACCGCATACTTTTAAAGCATGCGGTTTTCTGCTAGATTGAATAAAGTTAATGCCGTAAAATCTTACTAAATTTAGTGTTTTTGATTAAATTTTGATTTTAAAATGAAGATAGCTGTTTTAGTTTCCGGAGGTGTAGACAGTTCGGTTGCCCTACAGTTGCTCAAAGAGCAAGGACACGATCTGACCGCCTTTTACTTAAAAATTTGGCTTGAAGATGAGCTTTCTTACCTTGGAAATTGTCCATGGGAGGAAGACCTGGATTATGCCCAAAAAGTTTGCGATAAGTTGGGTGTTCCGTTGGAAGTTATACCTATGCAGCAAGAATATCACGATAAAATCGTTGCATACACAATCAAAGAAGTGCAGGCGGGCAGAACCCCTAGCCCTGATGTTTTATGTAATCAGTACATTAAATTTGGATGTTTCTACGATAAAATTGATAACTTGAAGCCAGGCGTTTTTGAAAAAGTGGCTTCCGGGCATTACGCACAGGTTGAACAGGTCAAAAAAACTAGATATATCGGTGATCTGGGACAGGTTGAAAATCTGAGTCAGGTCGAAGCCCTGTTCGCTTTAAAAAAAGCAAAAGACCCGGTAAAAGATCAGACGTATTTTTTAGCGCGTTTAAGCCAAAAACAGTTATCCCGCATACTTTTCCCAATTGGGCACTTGCTAAAATCTGAGGTTAGGGCGTTGGCCGAAAAATTTGATCTGCCTACCAAATCTCGCAAAGACAGCCAGGGAATATGCTTTCTTGGCAAAATTAAATTCAGTGATTTTATAAAACATCACCTAAAAGAACGCGAAGGTGATTTAATTGAGTTTGAGACGGGACAAGTAGTTGGCAAGCATGAGGGTTTTTGGTATTACACTGTTGGTCAACGTAAAGGGATAGGTCTTTCTGGTGGGCCATGGTTTGTTGTCAAAAAAGATATAGTTAAGAATATTGTTTATATTTCAAAAAATTATTACTCAGATGATAAATCAAGAGATACGTTTTGTGTGTCTGATTTCAACTGGATTGCTCAACGTGCGCCTGAAAAACGCGATTTGGAAGTTAAGCTTAGACATGGCGAAGTTTTATACAAAGCAACGTTGGATATTTTGGAGGAATCTGCATCCTTCGATACATTTTGTTCAGCAGAGCTTCACAAAACACTCAGGACGAGCGAATTAAGTAAGCCCGCTCGTGGTCCCTTCGACAAGCTCAGGGTGAGCGCCGGTATCGAATCATCACCCGACTTGTCCGTCGAAGCTTTAGCGAAGACGGAGGGGCGGCGGGCTGAGGTGCGTACAGCTACCGGTTTTGTAAAGATCGAGGGCAATGATCAGGGAATTGCTCCGGGGCAGTTTGCTGTCTTTTATGATGGGGATATCTGTTTGGGTTGTGCGGTGATTTGTTCTTAAGGGTGTTTGTTATGCAAAATAAGCCATATATTTGGATTGGACGGTTTTACAATCACAAGAAAGATTTTATAAGCATGCGGCTTTTCAGGGCTGCAAGGTGCCTTGCAGGAAAAATGGCTCGTAAGGCTGTTGGGAAAAAATATGAATGTGATATTGAATTTAACCCTGCAAATTGGGCCGAAGCTGCAAATGTATCAGAGCACAGCCACAATCCGACAATCACCTGGATCGGTCATTCCTCATTTTTAATTCAAGTTGGTGGAATAAATATTGTTACAGATCCTGTGTTTTTCAATCTTTCTTTCTTTGCTCCCAGGGTTTTAAAGGCAGGCATTCCAATTGATAAACTTCCCAAAATTGATTTTGTTATAATTTCGCACAATCATATGGATCATATGGATTTAAGAAGCATTAAGATGCTAAATGCTAAATTTCAACCTACATTTTTAGTTCCACATGGAAACAAAAAATGGCTTGAACAAAAGGGTATTAAGAATGTAATTGAAAAAAAATGGTGGGAAGCGCAGGTTTTTGGCGATGATTCAAAATTTACATTCTTACCGGCAGTGCATTGGACTAGCCGAGGCATCCTCGATATTAACAAAACAATGTGGGGTAGTTGGATGATTGAGCATGCGGGCTTTAAAATTTATTTTGCGGGTGATACGGCCTATGCTGATCATTTTGAAAAAATAGGCAAAATTTTCCAGGGAATAGATATAGCTTTAATGCCGATTGGTCCGGTTCAGCCACGTAAATTAATCGATGAAGCACATACATGTCCGATGGAGGCCGTAAGAGGATTTTTGGACTTGGATGCAAAATGTTTTATTCCCATGCACTGGGGAACATTTAGGTCGGCCTATGAGAGCTTTTCAGCGCCTGCTCTTGGGCTGCTGAATTCTTGGAAAAAATTTGAAGATAGGCTTGAAGGTAAGAGTTTAAAATTATTAAAAATTGGTGAATCGATACTGTTTGAGCAAAAATGATAGCATTATTATTCTTTTTTCTGGATTTTGTGGCATTTTCTTTTTGGAATGGGTGGTATTTAAACAGTTTGCTTGTTTATTTTGTCGTTCATTCCCTTAAGCAAGATAGCTTTGAAACATCGTTTAAATTTTGCTATTTTCCACTTATTTTATTACTTTTACAGGACTGTTTCCTAAATGGTAGATTTGGGCTGATGCTTGTCTTTTTGGTTCCTGTTATAGTTTTGATGGCACACCTGCGCCAAGTAATTGATGCAAAGCAGGAGTACGTATGTTACCTCTTAATAATAGGGGTTCTATTTTTTGACCATCTTTTAATCAAAAAAATGCTGCTTAATAAGCCATTTTTCAACACAGACTTTCTTTTTGAAATTTTTATTAATATAATAATAACAAAAGTAATTCTTTTGGGTGTACGGGGCAATCGCTTTTTACCGATATTTAGACAGTCCCGATTTTAATCGGTTCAGTTTTTGGTTGGTAGATGGAGGAAAGTCTGGACTCCTAGCAGGTTGGATGCCTTATAAGGTGATAACTGAGTAAAATCAGAGATCATGCAAATAAGGGGGGCGTAAGCCCATGGAAAGTGCCACAGAAAATATACCGCCCGGGGTTTTTAACCTCAGGTAAGGGTGAAAACGTGTGGTAAGAGCACACGCACAGTTGCAGTAATGTAGCTGGTGGGAAAACCCCATCCGGAGCAAGACAAAGTAAGCGAGTTGGTCACCTGTTCCTTATACTCGCGGGTATGTCGCTTAGATAAATGGTTGCCGATTGAATTTTTAGTAGTCAATCACAAAATCCAGCTTACAAGTTGCCCAAAGGAATTGCCCAGCGTATTATTCCGTGAATTTGAAATTCCCAAACTTGCCCGCTCGTGGTGAGTGCTGGCCGATCCTTCGATACGATTTGCTGTGCAAATCACTCAGGATGAGCGGCCAGTGTATCGAACCATGCGGGCATAAAGATTACTTCGAACAAACATGAAAAAAATTAAAATACTGTGGTCATTACCGTTTATTGGCTTTGTTTTAGGGTACATGGGTACCTATCTTTTTATGCAGCAAGAAACTACGATAACGCCAAATGTTATTGGTAGATCTTTGCAAGAAAGTGTTGCAATATTGTCAAAACAACGTTTGGGAATACGTTTAATGCGTGAGCAGGAAGATGTTTCAATGCCAGAGGGTATAGTTTTAGACCAAATTCCTAAAGCAGATAATAAAATTAGACAAAATCAAAATGTTTTTGTGACCGTTTCAAAAAAACCATCATTACTTTCAGTGCCTGATTTTCTTGGATGTGGCATTAAAGATATTCAAACTCGCTCCAGTAGAAGTGATATTGATGTTTTTAATATAGGGCTTTTTGGTTCATTTCCTCGTAATACCTGTTTTGCTCAGTATCCAAGCCCAGGGACCCAACTCATACGTAAACGTATGGTTGTCTATGTTTCGAATGGGAATTTTCCTCTTTTTATTATTCCAAATTTTAAGGGTTTTCTGGTTGAACAGGTAAAAGATTTTGCGCATTCGAATGATATATCACTTGAAATTGTGCATTTGCAGAGCGTTGGCGAGGACCATGCTTGTGGTAATTGTCATGTGATTGATCAGCGACCAATTTCCGGATCAATTGTTTCGCTTGAACAACCTCTTCAAATTCAGTTACAAGTCAGTGATTAAATCGTCAAAATAACCGTTTTTATGCGTAGCCCTGGCAGGTAAAAGTGTTGGGGTTTTTGATATTAATGTTTTAAATATGGTGGTGATTTTGTCCAAGGTATGGCTATTTTATCCCCCTATGTTTAAACCATTTCGCAAATTTTAAGATAAAAATGACATTTTAAGGATTATAAAAACAATCGATTAGGCTGAGCCAAAGTAATTGTTGCACAATAGGAAGTGGTATTCTGTTGACATAAGTAACACAATCGTGTTACGATTTCGACATATTATTAGGGAGAAAGTATGAACAAATTTATAGCATATAAAGGTCGGTATTTTACCATTGAGTGGTATTTTGATGACCGCGGGAACAGCAAGGTATTAGAATATTACCAATCGCTATCGGTTGAAGAACGAAATAAGGTGTTGTACCTGTTTCAGATGATGGGAGACTTTGGGAAAATTAGAAATCAACAAAAATTCAATGCCGAAGGAGATCAAATTTATGCCTTCAAGCCAATTCCACACCGATTCTTAAGCTTCTTTTTTATTGGTGCAAAAATTATTGTGACCAATGCATTTGAAAAGAAGCAACAGAAGCTACCATCAAGGGAAAAGGCTAAGGCACTAAGCTGTCGCCAAGATTATGAAATGCGTGTCAATAAGGGTTTCTACTATGAAAAATAAAAAGAAAAACGAAGCAGTGAAAAAGTCATTATCAACGTATGATGAACACATGCAAAGTTTGAGTCCAAAAGAATTGAAGGACTACAAAAAAGGCTATCAAGAACTATTGCTTTCTGAGATTGTTATCGCTGCCATGCAAGAAGATGATATTTCTGTTAGAAGGCTGGCTAAGGCTGCAGGAATATCTCCTACGATTGTTCAGGAAATTCGTGCAGGAAAACGTAAGAATTTATCATTGCAATCATTTTTTAAGATTTTAGACGCTTTTGGATATTCATTTATTCTTGAAAAACCTGGAAAAAATAAAACGAAAACTGAACGAATTATATTACATGCGCCAATCCTTCCGCCAATGTGAGCAGTATCTCCGCAGCTGTTGGGGCTTTATTGTGTGTCTGGACCAATAAACTTGTAATTTTGGTAGGTAAAAGTGCTGGGGTTTTTATATCATCAAGAAGATGCTTAAACTGTGGCAAAATAACCGTTTGCTAAATGTTCAATCGTCTTTATAATAAATTTATAATAAATATTGTGTGTGGGGACTTTAAAGTGGGGTTAGATAAGGACTTAATTTTTGGATTTAAAATCTTTCTTTACTTTACTCAGTAAATAATTATATTGACAATTTCTACCACACTTGTGTTAATACACAGTTGTGTGTGAACAACATATGGGTTTCAGTGGCGCGTAGGAACCCAAACAGTTAATAAACTGTAAGTAGTTGTAAATTGGGTGGTTGTGAGCTAGTTGCTCAATGTTTAACTTCTAAAAGGGATGTATAAAAAAGATGGGCGGTTCGTGTTGCAATCATGATCATCTACATGATAATTTAGATGAAAATAAAAATGAAAAGATTTTGGTGCATCATGTTTCTCTAAAAGATGAGATATTTTGCCATTTTCCATATGCAATTTTTTCTGTTGCCCTTGCAATGGTGGTTACGAGTTTTATCTCTTACCCCAAGGCTGAGTCTGTTGCGGAGATTGCATATCGGCTTTTTCATAATTTTCACTTTCTACATCTTCTTTTTGCTGCGAGTGGCACAATTTTGATGTTTAGACGTTATTCGAATAATTTTTTTGTAAGTCTGATAGTAGGTTTTTCCGTACCTGCTGTTTTCTGTACGGTTTCCGATGCATTTCTGCCATATCTTGGCGGCAAGATGTTGGGTTTGGATATGCATTTACATTGGTGTTTTTTAAGCCATATCGATACAGTACTTCCGTTTCTTATAGGCGGTGTTGTTAATGGATGGGTAATGAGTGCTCATTCACACAGTAAGCAGATGTTTTACTCGCTTACCTTCCACTTTGCACATATTTTTGTCAGTTCAATGGCCGGATTGTTGTACCTGATAAGCTTTGGGTTTAATGATTGGTGGGAAAAAATGGGGTTTGTCTTTTTATATCTGGTTTTTGCCGTGCTTATTCCATGTATTATGTCTGATGTTGTTGTTCCGGTATTTTTTGCTCGTTTTGGTAACAGGAAAAACAAAAGAGTTTAATATTTACGGTTTTTCCCTTACAAGGATGGTTGATGAAAAGTATTAGATTTGAAAATGTTTCAAAATCATTTGATGGTGAATTAATCTTAGATCGCTTGAATTTGGAAATTCCGGCAGGACGATTTTTTGCGTTACTTGGTCCAAGTGGATGCGGTAAAACAACAGTTTTACGTATACTTGCGGGTTTGGATGCAGTTGATTCCGGTAAAATTTTTCTCGGCGATCAGGATGTAACAAATCAGCCAATTTATACACGCAGTATAAATACAGTTTTTCAACAATATGCCCTTTTTCCTCATCTGACTGTTTTTGAAAATGTTGCATATAGCATGCGTGTAAAAGGTATAAAGGAAGATGAAGTTAAAGAGAGAGTTTACGAAGTATTGAAAATGGCTAGGCTTTTTGGGCATGAAAGTAAATATCCACGGAGTCTTTCAGGTGGACAACAACAGCGGGTTGCGCTTGCCCGAGCCATTGTTAATCGTCCGGAGGTTTTGCTTTTGGATGAGCCTCTTGCAGCTCTTGATCTAAAGCTTAAAGAAGAGATGTTGCTTGAGATGATTGATTTGCAGTATAAACTTAAAACTACATTTGTTTACGTAACACACGATCAGTTTGAAGCTTTAACAGTTGCAGATAAAATGGCAATTATGAATACGAATGGTGGAATTGAGCAGATTGGTACGCCTAAACAAATTTATGAATTTCCGGCTTCGCGGTTTGTTGCAAATTTTGTGGGAAATACAAACATAATAGAGGGCAAGCTCGGACAGTCTGAACAGGGACAGGTTGTTGAAGTCGACGGGTTAGGTCTTTTTAGCGTTTATGTAACGCCTGAAAAATCCGCTATCAATTCATCTAGCAGCGTTTACATGAGTATTCGTCCGGAGAAAATTTTTATAAGCAAAAAAGAGCGTTCTGAGTTTTCAAATCATTTACAGGGTACGGTAGTTGATATAATTTATTACGGCCGTAGTACACAATACAATGTTAAATTAAAAAATGGTTTGAGACTGATGGTTTTTGAGCAAAACGAGGAACATTTTCCACAAGAAAGTATTGATTACGACGATAATGTTCATTTATATTTCCAAAAAGAGAACATAGTTTTATTGGAGTGTTAATGAAGACGTTGCGTAAGATTTTTTCTGAAGAAATTGCATTTGTTTTTTCTTGTCCCGCGTTGCTATGGGAATGTATATTTTTGTATCTTCCATTGCTTGTTCTTGCTTTATACAGCTGTTTTGAATTTTCAGCACAAACAAATTCTTGGGTTTTCACGTTACATTATTATAGACAAGTTTTTCATTCACTTTATTTTCGGGTGATACTTAATTCATTAAAACTTGCATTTACAGCAACTCTTATATGTTTCACAATTGCTTACCCTGTGGCATATTTTCTTGCAATAAAAGTTCAAAAGCGATTTAGAACTTTTTTGTTGTTTTCATTAATTTTGCCATCGTGGACAAGCTTGGTTGTTCAAATTTATGCTTGGTTTTTTTTACTTGAACAGGATGGTCTTGTTAGTAGGACATTGCATTGGATTGGACTTATACCAAAATCGATGCATCTTCTTAATAATTATTTTTCGATTATGGTTGGCTTAGTTTCATGTTTTTTACCATTTATGATTTTACCGATTTATGTGATTCTGGACAAAATGGATCCACGTCTGCTTGAAGCTTCTGCTGATTTAGGTGCGGATAAAATTGAAACTTTTAAACGTATTATTTTTCCTCTTTCTTTGCCTGGTGTTTACACCGGATTTTTATTAGTTTTTGTCCCGGTTTTTGGGGAATTTGCCATTCCATCATTGCTTGGTGGATCAACTTATGTGGTTTGGGGCAGTTTGATTGTAGACAAATTTTTAAGAGCACGAGATTGGCCTTTTGGATCTGCGTTGGCTATTATTGGAATTATGCTTTTTGTTCTCATCATTTTAGGTTGTGTTGCGATTAGGAATTTGGTAAAACGTTTACGTGGTGTGAACTAAGTTGTTAGGAAGTTGAATGATAAAAGACGGTAAGAATAGATTTTCAAGAATGATACAGCCCGTTTTTGTGGGTATGATTTATCTTTTTTTGTATTTACCTATCATAGTTATGGTGCTTTTTTCTTTTAACAAAAGCAGAATATCTGTGCGATGGGAAGGCTTTTCGTTGTATTGGTACCAAAAGCTTTTTCAAACTCCTGAAATTTTGGATGCGCTTAGGGTTTCGTTGGTTGTTGCGTTCTTTGCAACGGTACTCAGTGTAGTCATAGGAACTCTATTTGTTGTTGCAAGTGTTTGGAAAAAATCGGATTATATGTCTTGGATTTTTTATGGAAATATTTTGTTGCCTGAAATTGTTATGGCAATCGGTATTTTAAGTATATTTACGTTTTTTCAAATTCCACTTGGATATCTAAGTTTGATTACCGGACATACCATCATTGGGTTGGGTTTTGTAATTCCGGTTGTCAGAGCGAGATTCGTTGAACTTGATCCTATATTAACAGAGGCATCACTCGATCTTGGGGCAACATATGGTCAAACATTCCGAAAGGTACTGTTTCCACTTTTATTGCCTTCAATTGTAGCATCCAGTTTATTGGTTTTTACATTATCGCTGGATGATTTTATGATAGCCTTTTTTTGCTCGGGACCTAAAATTCAAACACTTTCGGTTTATGTTTATTCAATGATTAAGGGAGGCGTTGATCCTACGATTAATGCTATTTCAGCAATATTTTTGGCATTGAGTAGTTTGTTAATACTGATCTTATCTTACTTAAAAGTTCTTGATTTGGTTGTTTCAAATGAATAATATTTTTAATTCTTTAAAAAATTTTTATGATGAGTGGTATCCCAAAGTTGTAATTATTGGTGTCTATCTTTTGATAATTGCGGCTTTTTTATATTCGCCTAGAGTTTTTGAATATTTTTCGAATGAGCAATCCATTAACGTATATGCGTTTACCGAATTTGTTTCATCTGAAGCAGTGAAAGAGTTTGAGCATGAGACAGGGATTAAGGTTAGAATTCAGTATTTTGAATTTAACGAAGAACTTTATGCCAAATTTAAAATAAATCATGGAGAAGGGTACGATTTGATAACTCCATCTGATTATATGGTTGAGATGATGCGCAAGGATGGAATGTTGCAAGAAATTGATCACTCTAAATTATCAAATATTAAAGAGCTGGATTCACGATTATTGGGCAAGTATTTTGACCCTGAAAATAAATATTCGATTCCAATATGTTGGCTTGTTTATGGAATTGTTTATGACAGGGATATCGTCGGTCCAAATTTTAAGCAAGCAAATTTAGGAATGCTTTTTAAAGATCCTTGGGATCTTGTAATTTCTGATGTAGTCAACAAGCATTATCGTGTTTGTATGGCTCAAGATCCGCGAGATATGGTTTATTTGGCTGCGATATATCTTTAT
>Ga0172379_10011176_pt1 | contig 10747 bp, 11 predicted proteins | sample GrowelOW334metaG_FD_119756 | JGI IMG/M metagenome (GOLD analysis project Ga0172379, IMG submission 119756) | Groundwater microbial communities from an aquifer near a municipal landfill in Southern Ontario, Canada - Groundwater well OW334 metaG | ecosystem: Environmental > Aquatic > Deep... | reverse complement strand
CGTTCACCCGCTCCGGAGAAACTTCCACCACGGGCGGCCGGTACCTCACGGGGTACGCGGAAGAAACCTGCTCCACCACGGCGCCTGGCGCGGCCTCAAGTATAAGGCCGGCCAACCTGCGGGCCGCCTTCATGGTCAGTTCGGGATCGGTGCCGCGCTCAAAACGATACGAGGACTCGCTCTTCAGGCCCGTGATCTTAGAGGCCAGCCGCACTGTGGGCGGGTTGAACCGCGCAGATTCGATAAGGATCGCGTCGGTAGAATCGGTGACGGAGGTCTCCAGACCGCCCATTACGCCCGCCAGCGCCGCCGGCTTTGCCCCGTCGGCGATAACCATCATGCCCGGGTCCAGCTTAAGGCTCTTATTGTCCAGGGTGAGCAGCAGCTCTCCCGGCAGGGCGCGGCGAACCTGTATCTGCGGGCCGGAAAGTTTAGCCACGTCAAAACAATGCGTAGGCTGGCCCAGCTCGTACATGACGTAATTGGAACCGTCTATAAGGAGGTTGCCCTTGGGGTTACAGCCTATGGCGCGCAGGCGCCCGGCCATCCATTCCGGGGTCTTCACTCCCTTCACGCCTTTTATAACGATGGCGTCGTACCTGGGGCAGAGTTCCGGCACCGTTACGGCCACAGGAACGACCGTGCCATTCGCGTCGGCCCGCAGAACCGCCGGCTCTTTAAGCGCGAGGCCGTAGAAGATGCAGACCTCCCGCGCCAGCGCGTAATGCGAAAGGCAATGCGCCTGGTTCGGGAGCATTTCAACTTCAAGCGTATAGTCAGCCTTGGGAAAAAGCGCTGCGGCGTTAGCTCCGGTCACCGCGGCGTCGGGCAGTACCAGTATGCCGGCATTATCGTAGCCCTCGAGGCCCAGCTCCGCGGCGGAACAGATCATGCCCTCGGAGTCAATGCCGCGTATCTTGGCTTTCTTCAGTTCCCCGTCGGAAAGGACGGCGCCCGCTTTGGCGAAAGCTATCTTAGCGCCCACGGCGATATTTTTGGCGCCGCAGACCACGCGCATAACGCTTACGCCGTCGCTCACGTCCACCAGGGCCAGCTTGTCGGCGTTGGGGTGCTTATCGATCTTCTCGATCCTGCCCACGCAGACACCGGTAAAAGACGCGCCGGTCTTCTTCAGCTCCTCCACCTTCAGGCCGATGCGGCCCAGCCTGGCCGCCAGTTCTTCCGGCGCGGGCGGGTTCTCGATAAAATCGGCCAGCCAGGAGTATAAAATTTTCACGATTGCACCTGCTTAAGGATCCGCAGATCGTTCTCATACAGCATGCGCATGTCGCTTATGCCGTAGAGCAGCATGGCGAAACGCTCTATGCCGGCGCCGAAAGCGAACCCGCTCCACTTGGCCGGGTCGTAATTGCAGGCCTTAAGCACGTTCGGGTGCACCACGCCGGCACCCAGCAGCTCTATCCAGCCGGTGCCTTTGCAGACGGGACAGCGCACGGCGCTGTCGGCCTTGCCGCGGCAGAACACGCAGGATACTTCCACCTCGGCGCCAGGCTCCACGAAAGGGAAATAAGACGGCATGAAGCGCACCTTAGCCGACGAGCCGAACAGGTCCTTCATGAAAGCTTCGAGGGTCCACTTCAGGTCCGCCATGCTCACGCCCTTATCTATGTAAAGGCCTTCTATCTGGTGGAAAGCGAACGAATGGCTGGCGTCCACGGCTTCGGAGCGGAACACGCGGCCCGGCGCGATTATCCGGACCGGAGGCTCCTGCCCCTTCATCGTGCGTATCTGCACCGGGGAGGTGTGCGTCCGGAGCAGCATATCCTTGCCCGAGGCGTCCTTAACGTCAACGTAAAACGTGTCCTGCATATCGCGCGCCGGATGGAAGGGCGGGAAGTTAAGGGCTTCGAAATTGAAATAGTCTTCCTCTATCAGCGGCCCTTCGGCGATGGAGAAGCCAAGCCGTGCGAAACACTCCGCCATGCGATTGAGCGTTACGGTAAGCGGGTGCAGGCTGCCTTTCGCAAAAGGCCGGCCCGGCAAGGTCAGGTCGAAATCGGATTTGGCCGCGGGACCGGAGGGCCCGGCGGCGGCTTTTAGTGCGTCGAGTTTGGCCGTCATCTCTTCTTTGGCGGCGTTGCCCAGAGCGCCCAGCGGCTTGCGTTCTTCCAGGGAAAGGTCTTTCAGGTCGCGCAGCAGTAGGGCGAGCTCCCCCTTGCGGCCAAGGTAGCGCAACTCGAGCGCCTCGGGGTTTTCGGCGGGAGTTTTAGAGGCGGAAACAGAAAAACTGTCCCGTATTGCGGACAGTTTTTCCTTCCACTCTGTGGCGTTCACCGCGGCCTTATTTCGCAGTACCGACAACTTTCGCTACGTTGCCGATAGCTTTCCTGGCTATCGCAGCCAGCTGCGTGAAAGACTGCGGATCGCGGATGGCCATTTCGGACAGCATCTTGCGGTTCAGCGTGATGTTGGCCTTGTGGATGCCGTCCATGAACCGGCTGTAGGACATACCCTCGTCGCGGGCGGCCGCGTTAAGGCGCACTATCCACAGCTGGCGGATGTCGCCCTTACGGTCCTTTCGGTGGATGTAGGCGGTGTCCAGGGACTTGGCCACCTGCTGTTTAGCCTGACGCAGCCTGGTGCCTTTGTCGCTGTAATAGCCTTTGGCCAGCTTTAAAACTTTCTTTTTCCGTTTGTTGCGGGCTACGCTGTATCTTATTCTCATAAATCTTCCTGTTCTTGTTTTAGATTATTTGTACGGTAGGTAATCCGCGAGCAACCGGCCCTCGGAGGAGTTTTTTTCCTCTACCTTGGCAGTGCGCAGGTTCCTGCCGCGCTTGGCGGACATCCCGGTTAAAAGATGCCGGAGCCCGGACTTCCTGTGCAGCCACTTGCCTGAGGCGGTTTTCTTAAACCGTTTCTTGGCGCCGCTGTGTGATTTCATTTTAGGCATAGTTGTTGCTCTCTTTAATCTTACTAGTATATAACTTTTGACGCCTGTCTGGGAAGACCGGGGGCTTTACCCCGGCTTCTGTTCCGGCTTTACGGCCGGAGCGGCAGGCTTGGCCGTCGGCTTTACGGCCTGCGGCGCTTTTCCCACCACCGGGGCCAGCATGATGCTCATGCGATTACCCATCATCTGGGGCCGCCCCTCAGGGGCTCCGACGGTGGAAAGGTGGTCGCGCACGGCGTTAAGAATCTCCTCTCCGAGATTCCTGTGCTGGTTCTCGCGACCGCGGAACACCACGGTAACGCGCACTTTATTATGCTCCTTCAGGAACTGCTCGATGTGCTTCACTTTGGTCTGCAGATCGTGGCTGGCGATGCGCGGGTTAAGGCGAATCTCCTTAAGTACGCCGGCTTTCTGTTTCTTCCGGTTTTCCTTGTCCTGCTTGTCCTTCTCGTAAAGGTACTTGGAAAAATCCATCACCTTGCAGACGGGCGGATTAGCGTCCGGGGAAATTTCCACCAGGTCGAGCCCGGAACCCTTGGCCATGGTAACCGCTTCGATGAGCGGCTTTACACCCAGCATGGTCCCGTGCATATCAATGAGACGCACCTGCGGGGACGTAACGTTCCTATTTACTTTTATCCTTTTATCGTTCGACAAAACCTACCTCCTGTGAAACTCGGCTATAGCCCGCCCGGAGCCGGGAATATGCACTGGTCTTATATTTTACCTTTTTTCGCCGCCCAATGAAACCAGGCGGTAAAACAGCAGGCCAAGATATTCGTTCATAGCGCGCGCGGCGGCGGCGTAGTTTCCGGGGGTGAGATCCCGGTGAAATATCTTTTCGCCTTTTATCGTTGCCCGACTTACCGGGAACGGCACAATCGCCTCAAAACCGGCCCGTTTAAACAGAAAGACGGCGCGCGGCATGTGGTACGCGGAGGTAAGCAGCATTATCTTCTTATAGCCGCGCTCCAGGCAGACCTTGCGGGTAAAAGCCGCGTTCTCGGCCGTGTCGCGCGAGATCTTTTCCTTTATTATAGCCCCGGCAGGGACCCCCCGTTCTTCCAGGTAAGCCCCGGCGGCGTCCGCCTCGGCCAGGCTTGAGAAAACCGGGCCGCCTGAAACGATGACGGGCAACCCGGTTTTTTTTTGCAGCAGCGCGGCAGCGCTCAGCCGCGCCAAACTTGCCGGTGCGAGCAGCTCCCCAGCTGAAAACGCCCCCGCTGCGTCATAAACGCCGCCGCCCAGCACCACAATAACGTCCCCGGCCGGCGCAGCGGGTGTGCCATACGCATACTCGAGCGGCCGCAGCAGCGCGTCCGAAAAAACACCGGTGGAAGTGATCCACACCGCCGCCGCCAGCGCCGCGCAGGCCAAAGCCGCCGGCCGCGAGCGTTTCCTCAGGTAAACCGCCACCCCCGCCAGTAGCAAAATAAATATTCCGGGCGGAAGGACAAATGCCGTAATTATTTTTTTAAGTGCAAACATAGTTCAAGACCACACGATGCCCTGTCGGGGAGGACAGGGCTTTACCCGACGAACCCGGAAGAGGGAACCCTTACGTGGTTCCCCCCCCCGCCTTTGGGAAATTAAGGCGGGCCCCCCCTTCTGCAACGGGTTCGCTGGGCAAAGCCCTGTCATCCCCTCCAATCACTAATCTTTTACTATTACTTTCTACCAAGAATCAGCAAAGCCCGGAGGGGCCAGCCGGGGGATGGGTTCAGCGGGGCGTCACGGAAGGCGAGGCTTGCATAGCGCCGATCCTGAGTGACGAGGTGCGGGCACGGTGTGCCCGACACCGTCCCCGATGGGCCCATCCCCCGGCTGGCCCCGACCGACATCGCACTGCTCATTAAATAAAACTCCCCGCTTTGCGGCGGGGAGCTTTCTGTAGCAACAGAACCTTTACTTTATCTCGGGGATGCGCATGCTGTAGAAAGAGCGCCAGACGAAGATCACGCTGATGGCGAAGAACAGCGCCGCCAGCCAATGGCTCACTTTCGGGTCCAGCGTAACCGCCAGCTCGACGGCCAGCAGGCCGAATAGCGTGGTGAACTTGATGATAGGGTTCATGGCCACCGACGAGGTATCCTTAAAGGGATCGCCCACTGTGTCGCCAACGACGGACGCCTCGTGCAGCGGCGTACCCTTCATATTCAGCTCCGTCTCCACCAGCTTTTTGGCGTTGTCCCAAGCGCCTCCCGCATTAGCCATGAAGATGGCCTCATACAGGCCGAAGATCGCTATGGAGATCAGGTAGCCGATGAAGAAATAATGGTTCAGACACGCGAAGGCCAGTGTGCTGAAGAACACCACCAGAAAGATATTGAACATACCCTTCTGGGCGTACTTCGTGCAGATCTCAACCACCTTCTTCGAGTCCTCCACCGAAGCCTTCTTCACTTCGCTATCCAGCTTTATATTCTTCTTGATGAAGTCCACAGCCTGGTAGGCGCCCGTAGTCACGGCCTGCATGGAAGCCCCGGCGAACCAGAAGATGATCGCGCCGCCGGTGATAAGGCCCAGCAGGAACTTCGGGTTCAGTATCGAAAGTCCCTCGTAAATACCCTGCGGTCCCACCGTACCGAACTTCGCCGAGAGCATCTGGATGATGGCGAATATCAGCGTAGTTGCTCCCACCACGGCGGTGCCGATAAGCACGGGCTTGGCGGTAGCTTTAAACGTATTGCCCGCGCCGTCGTTCTCTTCCAGGAACTTCTTGCCGTTCTCGAAGTCCACGTCGAAGCCGAAGTCTCTCTTAATCTCTTCCTTAATACCGGGGATGCTCTCTATCATAGACAGCTCAAATACCGACTGCGCGTTGTCCGTCACCGGGCCGTAGGAGTCCACGGCGATGGTAACCGGGCCCATGCCCAGGAAGCCGAAGGCCACCAGGCCGAAGGCGAAGATAGCGGGCGATATCATTATCGCAGCCAGGCCCATAGTAGACACGATGTATGCCATACCCATCAGGAATATTATCGCCATGCCCAGCCAGTAGGCGCTGAAGTTTCCGGCCACCAGGCCCGACAGGATATTAAGGGAAGCGCCGCCCTCTTTAGAGGCCGACAGCACCTCGCGCACGTGGGCGGAGTTCGTGGAGGTGAACACCTTCACAAGCTCGGGGATAAGCGCACCGGCGATGGTACCACAGGAGATGATGGTGGAGAGTTTCCACCACAGAGTGCCGTCGCTCAGCGTCGGGCCGAGTAGCGGGATCAACAGATAACTTAAAAGATATGTCATCGCTATGGAAACGAACGAGGTCAGCCACACCAGCATGGTGAGCGGATGCTCAAAGTTGAATTTCTTCGCGTCCCCGTACATGGCATGCGTGATCAGGCCGTTGAGCCAGTAGGAGAAAGCGCTGGTCACGATCATGCCTATGCGCATCACGAAGATCCAGACCAGCAGCTGTATCTGGGTCGCCTGGGAAGCGATCTTCGCCCCCTCCTCCGTCAGCCCGCTCTTCATGAACACCTCGGGCGAAACCGCCAGCAGAATGAAGGTAATAAGAGCCACGCCCGTAACGCCGTAGGTCTCGAAACCGTCGGCCGTGGGGCCCACGGAGTCGCCGGCGTTATCGCCGGTGCAGTCCGCTATCACGCCGGGGTTGCGAACGTCGTCTTCTTTAATTTTGAACACTATCTTCATCAGGTCGGAGCCGATGTCTGCAATCTTGGTGAAAATGCCGCCGGCTATCCTGAGCGCGGCCGCGCCCAGCGACTCGCCGATGGCAAATCCTATGAAGCAGAGGCCGGCGTAGTCGCCCGGCACAAAGAGGAGGATGAACAGCATCATTACAAGTTCCACGCTGATGAGCAGCATGCCGATGGACATGCCGGCCTTGAGCGGGATATGCATCGTCGGGTAGGGCAGGCCTTTGAGGCCGGCGAAAGCGGTGCGGGAGTTGGCGTACGTGTTTATGCGTATGCCGAACCAGGCCACCGAGTAGGAACCGAGTATGCCCACGATGGAGAAAAGCACGATGACAAAGATCTTGAAGGCGGTCATCGCCGGGTTAAGGCTGAAGTACCACACCATGATGGCCGCTATAAAGACCCACAGCATGGCGATGAATTTGCCCTGCGTGAATAGGTAGGTTTTACAGGTCTCGTAGATCAGTTCGGAGATCTCTTTCATCGACTTGTGCACGGGCAAGCTGGAGATCTGCATCGACTGGATGATGCCGAACAGCATCCCGAGCACGCAGATGATAAGGCCGCCGAGCAGGAGATTATGCCCTGACACGCCCATGAACATCACGCTGGCGAGGTCCGGTATTTTCAGTTCCGCCTCGCTGGCGAAAGCGGGAGCGGAAGCCATTAACAGAGCCGCGCAAGCGGCAAGAGTTTTAAGTTTTCGCATTTTCTCTCCTGTAACTTTCAACTGTAGTTTAAAAAAGCCCGCCGGTTTTGCCGGCGGGCTTTTTTTGTTAGTTTTGGGTTTTCTGTTCCACGATGACGGGAAAGCCCGCCCCCATGGTGGACGTAACGAACACCGACTGCATATAGACTCCCTTGGAAGACGACGGCTTAACTTTCAGCACGGCGTCTACCACGGTCTGCACGTTCGCGACCAGCTTCTCTTCCGGGAAGGAAACCTTGCCGGCTATCGCGTGCACTATGCCCTGGGGGTCGGCTTTAAACTCTATGCGGCCGGCCTTCAGTTCCTTCACCGTCCGGCCCACGTCGAAAGTGACAGTGCCGCTCTTGGGGTTTGGCATCAGACCCTTGGGCCCCAGCGTCTTGCCCAGTTTGGAGGCGTCTTTCATCATATCAGGCGTGACCACGAGGATGTCGAAATCCATGAAACCGCCGAATATCTTTTCGATAAGCTCCGTTCCTCCGTAAACGTCAGCGCCGGCAGCCTGGGCTTCTTTCTCTTTTTCACCCTTGGCTATCACAGCCACCTTCTTGGTCTTGCCGGTGCCGTGCGGCAGGCTGACGGTGCTGCGCACCTGCTGATCCGACTGCTTAACGTCGATGCCCAGCTTCAGGTGCACTTCCACGGTCTCATCGAACTTGGCGTTGGCGCTTTTTTTAATCAGGGCCACGGCTTCCTTAATAGTGTACTTCTTCTCCAGGTCCAACCCTTTCTTCACATTGTCTATTCTTTTTCCCATTTTATTTCTCCTTGTTATTTCCAGGGCGCTTGGCCCCCGAGGTTCATACGCGGGCAGGACCCGCTTCCTCGTATACTAATCGCAAATCGAGAATCGAAAGCCGAAAATCTTTAAGGAACTCCTTAAGGTTTTCGATTCCCTATACCCGATTCCCGGCTTAGCTAATCGATTATATCCACGCCCATGCTGCGGGCGGTGCCTTTCACCATCTCCATGGCCATCTTGACGTCTTTGGTGTTCAGGTCTACGAGCTTGATCTTGGCGACTTCTTCCACCTGCTTAAGGCTCATCTTGCCGACTTTGTCTTTATTGGGCACGCCTGAACCCTTGGCAAGCCCCGCGGCTTTCTTAATAAGGGCGGCCATGGGCGGCATCTTGGTGATAAAGGTGAAAGTGCGGTCTTCAAAAACGGTGAGGACCACGGGTATCGGCACTCCCTGCTCGAGCTTGCGGGTCTTCTCGTTGAACTGCTTGCAGAAGTCCATGATGTTGACACCGTGCTGGCCGAGGGCGGGACCCACGGGGGGCGCGGGATTGGCGGCGCCGGCCGGAATCTGGAGCTTTATGAATGTTTTTATCTGTTTTGATTTAGCCATAGTAATTAATTAAGGTTTTGCGCCTTAAACATTTCTCCTTATAATTAGGCCGTCCAAAGGGCATAGCCCCAGATACGGCACTGACACAGTCTTGTCTTGGACGAACCGCGTAACACGGACATCCTCAAAGCCGCTGAAGCTTGCGGCCTTAGACCTATACTTTTTCCACCTGCAGAAAATCCAGCTCCACCGGGGTGGGGCGGTCGAAAACGGTGACGGTAACGCGCAGTTTCGCTTTCTGCTCGTTAACATCCTCCACCATGCCCATGAAGTGTTTGAACGGCCCCTCTATGATGCGCACGTTCTCACCTTTCTCGAACTGCACCGCGGGCTTGGGTTTTTCCTGGCTGGTGGAATTCATCAACTCAAGGATCTGCTGCACTTCCACTTCGTCCATGGGGACGGGTTTCGGGTCACCGAGGAACCCGCTGACACCCTGCACGCCGCGTATCATCCAATAGGTGTTGTTGTCCAGCTCCATGTTAACCAGCACATAGCCTGGGAAAAACTTGCGCTTGCTCACTTTTTTTTGGTTATTTTTCACCTGCATCACGTCTTCGGTGGGAATAAGCACCTGGAACATGTGCCCGGCCGCTTCGCCGCCGTCTATCTTAGCCTGCAGCATCTTCAAAACGCGCTCCTCGAAACCGGTGCGCGTGTGTATCACATACCATGCTTTAGCCATTAGCGGCCTCCCAGGACTGCCTTAACGAATATCGAAAGGCCAAAATCCACTATACTGATATAGATTGCCACGATTATCACGACAAAGCTCACCGCTATGGTAGAGCGCATGACGTCCTGCTTGTTCAACCAGGTCACCTTGATAAGCTCAGCGTACACCTCTTTAAGGAACGACGGGATGTTGCCGAGGAATGAAGTTATTTTATTCATAGTTTAATTTTGGCGGGAGCGGAAGGAATCGAACCTTCAGTTCCGGTTTTGGAGACCGGTGGTTTACCGTTAACCGACGCTCCCGCATGCAAGATCAGGATTTCACTTCCTTGTGGGCGGTCTGCTTGCCGCAGGCCCGGCAGAACTTGCTGAGTTCTATCTTGAATTCCTTCTTTTTGCCGCGGGCGAAATGATAATTCTTATTCTTGCATACGGTGCAGCCGAGTATGATAGTTATTCTTTCAGCCATAGTAATTAAACTCCAATGATTTCCGCTTTACACAAGCGGGCGGAGAAACTTCCCGCGCCCGCCGTTCGATTATTCCAGTATCTCCGAGACTACGCCGGATCCCACAGTGTGGCCGCCTTCGCGGATAGCGAAGCGCAGCCCCTTCTCCATGGCGATCGGCGATATCAGCTCCACGGTCATCTCGGCATGATCGCCGGGCATGATCATCTCGACGCCGGGCTTCAGTTCCACACCGCCGGTCACATCGGTGGTCCGGAAGTAGAACTGGGGTTTGTAGCCCTTGAAGAACGGCGTATGACGGCCGCCCTCATCCTTCGTCAGAATGTAGACCTCGCCCTTGAACTTCTTGTGGGGCGTGCAGCTCTTGGGAGCCGCCAGCACCTGGCCACGCTCGATCTTCTCTTTGTCGATACCGCGAAGAAGAATACCGACGTTGTCGCCGGCCTGTCCCTGGTCCAGCAGCTTGCGGAACATCTCTATGCCGGTCGCGACCGACTGCTGAGTGTCCTTCAGGCCGATGATCTCGACGGGGTCGCCCACTTTGACAACGCCGCGCTCGATGCGGCCCGTGGCTACTGTGCCGCGGCCGGTGATCGAAAACACGTCCTCGACAGCCATAAGAAACGGCTTGTCTATCTCGCGCTTCGGTTCCGGTATGGCGGTGTCGAGAGCTTCCAACAGCTTCACAATCGACGGCACGCCCAGCGGGCCCTGGTCGCCTTCCATGGCTTTCATGGAGGAACCGCGGATCACGGGGACGGTGGCGCCGGGGAATTCGTACTTGGTCAGGAGGTCGCGGATCTCGACTTCAACGAGGTCCAGCAGCTCCGTGTCGTCCACCAGGTCGCATTTGTTCAGGAACACGACGAGGTGCGGCACGTTCACCTGGCGGGCCAGCAGCACGTGCTCGCGCGTCTGCGGCATGGGGCCGTCGGCGGCCGACACCACGAGGATCGCGCCGTCCATCT
>Ga0172379_10011175_pt1 | contig 10747 bp, 9 predicted proteins | sample GrowelOW334metaG_FD_119756 | JGI IMG/M metagenome (GOLD analysis project Ga0172379, IMG submission 119756) | Groundwater microbial communities from an aquifer near a municipal landfill in Southern Ontario, Canada - Groundwater well OW334 metaG | ecosystem: Environmental > Aquatic > Deep... | reverse complement strand
CTCCGCGCCGCCGTGCCGGAAGCGAATGCGGTCAAGCGCTTGCTCTCCGAGCGCTATTACATCGATGATTTTTTCGAGTTGTACGATGCCGACGCGACCGCCGCGAATATCCGCAAGCTCTTCGTACAAACGCTGCCCGCCAAAGTCGGGATCAAGGATTCGGTGCTGGTGTTCTACGCGGGGCACGGCCAGTTGGACTCATCGGGGACCGGTTTCTGGATCGCCGCCGACGGGACCAAGGACGCGTTGGACCAGTCGGGCTGGATTCCGAACGCCCAGCTGCGCAACCTTATCGGCAACCTGAAAGCGCAGCGGATCTTGGTGCTTGCCGACGCCTGTTTTTCCGGGGACTTCCTCAACGTGAACCGGGGAGCTTCCCCGACGGTTGATTCCGCGTACTTCCGCCGCGCGCTTCAGCTGACGGCCCGGCAGGTACTCACCTCCGGCGCCTCCGAATCGGTACCCGACGAAAGCGAATTCGGCCGGCAGCTCCTCAACCTCCTGGAACGAAATACCGAGGCGTACCTGGACCCCATCGGCATGTACGAGCGCATCAGGCTCGGCGTATCCAAGACTCAGCCGCTCCTGGGCACGCTGCCGGGCAACGAAACCGGCGCGAGCTACGTGCTCTTCCTGAAGCCGTCGGGCGCCGCCCCGGCGAGCGCCGCGGGTTCCGCCCCGCAGTCCCCCGCCAAGGCGCCGCGCCTATCCGTGACGCCCGCCGCCAAGACCTACGGAGCGGTGACGATCACCGTCAAGACCACGGGAACCCTGTTCCTTGATGGCGCCGAACTCGGCGCCATTTCCGCCGGGGTTTCCGCGCGCCTTGACGACGTTGAGAGCGGGAGCCGGAGCGTTGAGATCCGCTACGCCGACGGCAAAAGAGAAAGCGCTTCAGTCATGGTGCCTCCGAACGGCTCGGGCAGCGCCAATTTCGGGTATGCGCCCGCGCCCGTTGTCTCGATAACTGCTTCGGTCCCCGTCGAGCGTGCTCCGGGTAGCGCCATACGGGGCGAGATTTTCGTGAAGGGCGGTATGTTCAAGATGGGCTCGGATTCAGGCGATCCAAACGAAAAGCCCGTCCACGAGGTACACCTTTCGGACTTCTGGATGATGAAGACCGAGGTTACGCAGAAGGATTACGTCGCTTTTTTGGGAACCAATCCGAGTAAGTTTAACGGCGACGATCTTCCGGTGGAACAGGTGAGCTGGTACGACGCGGTGGCATATGCGAACAAGCTGTCGGCGAGTGATGGGTTACGGCCTGCTTACACAATCAACGGAACTGATGTTAGCTGCGACTGGCGCGCGTCGGGGTGGCGTCTGCCGACAGAAACTGAGTGGGAATACGCGGCGCGGGGCGGTCAAAACTCACGGGGTTACAAATATTCCGGGAGCGATGATATTAACTCCGTCGCGTGGTACACAAAGACAACGAATAACGTGGGAACGAAAGCGGTTGGTACGAAGGTGGCGAACGAGTTGGGGCTGTGCGATATGAGCGGAAACGTATGGGAATGGTGCTGGGATTGGAAAGCGAATTATTCGACTGGAAGTCAGACTGACTCCTGTGGCGCTTCCTCGGGGACGTACCGTGTGTATCGCGGCGGGGGCTGGGGCTTCGGCACGTCGATCGCGCGTTCGGCCATTCGGTCCGGCGACACTCCCGACAACCGGGACGACGCGCTTGGCTTCCGCTTGGTACGCAGACCATAGGTCTGCGACATGTAGGGAAATGATTGTACGGCGCGGCACGTTAGCTTGATCGATGACTTTTCGCCGCGCGAGGGTCAGGCAGCGGAGTTTTTCTTCTTCCCTTTAGGGTGAGGCGCCGGAATCCCGCGAAGTAGTCCTTCGGTTGAAAGGTCTTCATCTATCAGCGGCCAATGAATACCGAAGCCCCCGGCTGAAGGCTCCCAGTGATCACGTTTAGCGCTGTCCGCCTCCATGAGCCGCGGATACCATGCTATCGGAACGCTGATCGTTCTCCCATCCATCAGATCGACGCTCATCGTATCATCATCAAATCGAACCGCTTTCACCCGCTCATCGGCCGATTCAGCCAAAATACCCATTCCATGCCTCCATGAGCTCTTTCACGTGCTCTTCGACGATTTTTTGAATTAGACGTAACTCATGAGGATTGAATCCGACTGCCTTCGACAATTGTATCGGATCCAGCCAAAATTTCGCCGTATTTCCTTCGCTGTCGATGTGGATATGCGGCGGCTCATGTACGATTATAGCAGATGATCTTTTTTTTCGATCGTCAAGAACGCCGCTGCATCGTCCAGGATCGCGCTCAGATTGCCGGTTTGTGTTCCCCGAAATGACATTCGATAGCGTCTCTGATATTCGCTTTCAACTCGTCCATTGAGTCGCCTTGAGTGAAAATGGATTCACCGAGCGCTTTTGCGGTAAATCCTCCCTCAAGGGCGTCCTCGATCAAGAAAAACAGCTCATTCATAGGCAAAATATACATCCATTCGCAATCCGAAGCAACTTTCCCTAGTGCCTTACCGCCAAACTCCTAGAAACAGGTCCAGGGTAGGGCTGTTATCGTTTCCGAAAGCTTCCGCGGCTTGTCGACACGGCAGATGATATACGCGCGCGCGGATAAAGGCCGGTGTAAGTCCAGAAATGTTTCCAAGTGTCTGATGTCCTTTTTCTGAGGCGAATCCGTCCATTTTATTTCTATGGGTATCACTTCATCCGGTGTTTCTATTACGGCGTCCACCTCGGCCCCGGTTGCCGTGCGCCAGGTGGATAGTCTGAAATCGCGTCCGTGATAAGCGCAGCGGTAAAAGAGCTCGATCAATACCGACTGCTCGAACAGGTGTCCGGCGTCGAGCGAAAGCAGCGAGTTGTTGAGCGGCAGTTGGGCGAGCGCGTTGCGTATGCCGGTATCGAAAATAAGAAAACGAGGCGATGAGGTTATCTTTTTTCGGCTCCGGCTGAAAGCGGGTATACGCAAACCTATATAGGTATCCTCAAGGATTTGATAATAATTCTTGACCGTGTTGACGGCGATGCCGACGGCGCCGGCTAGTTTGGAGTAATTGATGATTTGACCGGACTCCAGGGCCGCCAGTCTGAGAAACTGCAAGAACGCGCCCATGTCGTTCACTAGGCTTTCTTTACGTATTTCGTTTTCAATATATAGTTCCGTATAGGCGGTTATGGTAGCCGCCCACGAATCTTTCGTCTCGTTGTATAAACCCGGCAAGTTCCCGAAAATAAGATGATCCTCCAGGTGCCGTCGCGGGAAAGCGACCCCTTCGGGTAAGCGTAAAGGTAGAATTTCTGAATCCCTTTGTTCGGCCAGCAGTACCGGCGTCAGGTGAAATAGATGCGTTCTTCCGGGTAGAAGGTTCGCCGATTGTTTTTTCAACTGCCGCGCGGAACTTCCGGTGAGGAAAAAATCAAAGCGTTCTTGGTCTTCATCGAAGGTGAATTGGATATCGTCAAAAATGGCGGGGACTTTTTGGATTTCATCGACAACGATGATCGTTCCCCGATCCAGCGCCGCCAATTCCTGTAAAAAAACAGCCGAATCGCGTTCGTATTTAACGCGAAGGCGCCTGTCCTGCAGGTTGACGTTCTCGATGTTGCTTTTTCCTTCCAGACAGTGTTTTAAAAGCGTCGTTTTTCCGGATTGCCGAGGTCCCAGTAAGAGCTTGACCTTGTTTTTAGATTTCGCTGCCAAGAGGTCTTTTTCAAGAAAACGCGCGTAGAACATTTTACTCCCCGATTTATCAACGTCAATCGCAAATAAAGCGATTAAAATTGCAGTCGTATGAAAATAATACGGCATTTATGGAACCGGGTCAAGAAAAGCTAGTCAGATGGCCGCCTGTTCGCTCAAAACCCTTGAAGAATGACGAAGGATCGCTCTCCGCGGCCTCTGCCGTACTGGGCAGGTAGGACCGTTTCAGCCTATTTTCAAGGTTCGCGTAACTAAACATATATGAAGGAGGCCTCAATGAGCCCTATCCGCATGCAGCGCATCGAATCGGCGATGCGCGTCGTCCTTGAGTACGTCGCTGCCTTCAACCGGCACGACGCCATGCTCGTGATGAGCTATCTGAGCGACGACTGTGTGTATCAGGACGCGGTGCCGGCCCCCGACGGCGATGTTTTTTCGGGGAAAGAGGCCTTATCCCGCTATTTTCGCGGCCTTTTTGAAAAAGTGCCTTGCGTCCATATCGAGATCGAAGATATTTTCGGTTTCGGACCCCGCTGCATCCTACGTCTCCGTTACGAATGGACGGATGAGGCCGGGATCAAGCGCCATGTTCGAATGTTGGACGTCTTCAAAGTGGAGCACGAAAAAATCCGCGAGGTTCTTTCATACATGAAGGGGTAGCCTTTTTCCTCTCTTTCTCTTCTCCCCTCTTTCTTATCAGCCTTGAACCGCGTTAATCTGCGTACTATTCTTCCGTACTTTCTTAATACGATGCGAGGTAATCCATGTCCCTAGACGCGCTCTTCGATTCCCTCAAAGCCGCTCAAGTCCGCTTGGCCCTTCAGACGCGGACCGAGAAAGACGCAGCCTTGCGCGCCGTGATGGCGGCGATCGATGAGGATCGTCCGGCGATTCTCGCGGCGAACAAGATCGACGTCGAGCGCGCCCGAGCGGGCGGGATGAAGGAAAGCCTCTTGGACCGACTAGCGCTGAACGACAAGCGAGTGGACGGCATGATCGAGGGGCTCGACGTCGTGGTTAGGCAAGAAGACCCCATAGGGCGTGTGCTTTCCGGCTGGACGCTGCCGAACGGTCTCCTTGTTGAAAAGACCACTGTTCCTCTGGGCGTCGTGGCCATCATTTACGAATCCCGCCCGAACGTCACCGTGGACGCTTTTTGCCTTGCCTACAAAGCGGGCTGTTCGATATTGCTGCGCGGCTCTTCGGCCGCTCTCGACTCCAACCGGGCGCTGGTTGCCTCCATTAAGAAAGGCCTTAGAGCGGGCGGCGGAGAGCCGGAGGCAGTCGCGCTCGCCGAATCAGGCAGCCGTGACGAGGTGGACATTATCCTGAACGCGCGCGGAAAGATCGATGTGGTCATCCCACGCGGCGGTCACGAACTGATCCGGCGCGTGGTTGAGAATGCGCGCGTGCCGGTGATCGAGACAGGCGAGGGTAACTGCCACATCTTCGTAGACGCTTCCGCCGATTTTGAGAAGGCCGTAGATATCGTCGATAACTCTAAAACGCAAAAACCCGGCGCCTGCAACTCCGTGGAAACCGTACTGGTGCACCGCGACGCGGCGGACGCTTTTTTGCCGCTGATGGCGACGCGCCTGGCGGGACGCGTCGAACTCCGGCTCTGTCTTCGCGCAAAAGCGGCGTTATCAGCGGCAGGATCGGCGAAAGCCGGCGGCCCGGAATCGCCCATCGGTCTCCCCTCCGGACTCATCGTGAAGGACGCCTCGGAAAGCGACTGGGAAACGGAGTTCCTCGATTACGTACTCGCGGTTAAGGTGGTCGATTCGGTGGACGAGGCGATAGCGCACGTGAACCGCTACGGCACCAAACACTCGGAAGCGATTCTCACGAACGACCTGAACAACGCGCGCGAGTTCGAGCGGCGCGTGGACGCGGCCTGCGTGTACGTGAACGCCTCCATCCGCTTTACGGACGGCGGAGAGTTCGGCTTCGGCGCGGAGCTGGGCATCAGCACCCAGAAATTCCATGCCCGCGGACCGATGGGCCTTGAAGCCCTGACGACGATCAAGTATCGTGTTTCCGGCACCGGCCAGATTAGGCAATAGACTAGAAATTTCACACAAAGGCGCAAAGCCACAGTGGAGATACCGGCAACATGATTTCCGAATTGATCGCGCGGTCGCGCAAGATTGTTATTAAAGTCGGGTCCAACACGCTGGCGGATGCCGATGGGAAGATAAACCGCGCCTTTTTGGCGGAATTCGCCGAGCAGGCCGGTGTGCTTCTGAAAGCCGGCAAGCAGTTGGTGATCGTGTCGTCCGGAGCGCAGGTCGCAGGTCTTTCAACCATCGGCAATTGGGCGCGGAAGAAAAACCTGCACTATAAGCAAGCGCTCTGCGCGGTCGGCCAGGTCGAACTTATGGCCGCTTGGCGTCGGGCGTTTGAGCCGGTCGGTTTCCATATCGCGCAGCTGCTTCTGACCAAGGACGATTTTTCCGACGATATCCGCACCCTCAATATGCGCAATACGCTGTTTACCCTCGTCGATGAAGGCGTCGTGCCGGTAATAAATGAAAATGATTCGGTGTGCGTGGATGAAATCAAAATCGGCGATAACGATAATCTGGCCGCGCTTTCGGCCTCCCTTTGGAGCGCCGATCTCCTGATCCTCTTTAGCGATATTGACGGCGTATACGACAAGAATCCCAAAGAACATCCCGATGCGATACTTGTGCCGGAAGTTGCCGATATCGCCGCGCTGAGGAAAAGCATCACCATCGGGGCGACCAACGGCTTCGGGACCGGTGGCATAGCCACCAAGATCGAGGCGGCCGAGCGGGCCGTTTCCTACGGTATCCCGATGATCCTGGCCCACGGTGGCCGTCCGCGCGCGTTGGAAGCTCTGGCGGCCGGAAAACAGCCGGGCACCGTGTTTACGGTCTAATCAGCGAAAAGAATCGGAGGCGATATGGCGAAGAAACTCGTAGCGTGCATCGGCACGGGGAATATGGGCGGCGCCCTCATGAAAGCCGCTTCTTCAGTGATCGGCGGCGCGGAGATAGTAGTTACCGACTGGGACGTGAAGAAAGGCGCGGCCTTCGCTTCGGAAATCGGCGCGACTGCCGTTTCCTCCAACGCGGACGCCGTTAAAAGCGCTCGTTTTATTTTCCTCGCGGTGAAACCGCAGGTTCTCTCCGACGTTCTCGCGTCCATCGCCGGCTCCGTCGCGGACCGTATCGCCGCCGGCGACGCCCCGGTCCTCGTGTCCATCGTCGCAGGGGCTTCGGTCGCGACCATCCGTTCCGCGCTGAGCGTGGTGAAAACCGAAGCCGCCGCTTGTCCGATCATTCGCCTGATGCCGAACACTCCGGCGCTCGTCGCCAAGGGTATGATCGCTCTTTCGGCCGATCCGTCGATTCCCGCTCCCGATATTGCCGAACTTGAACGTGTGCTCTCGGCTTCCGGCATCGTGGACCGGGTTGAAGAGAAATACATGGATGCGGTCACCGCGCTCTCGGGATCGGGCCCCGCCTTCGTGTATATGTTCATCGAAGCGCTTTCCGACGCGGGAGTGCGCGCGGGCTTGCCGCGTGATAAGGCCCAGCGCTACGCGGCGCGTACAGTGCTCGGTTCGGCGGCGATGGTGGAGGAAACGGGTACGCACCCGGGCGCGCTCAAAGACGCCGTGTGTTCGCCCGCGGGAACCACGATCGCGGGAGTAGCGGCGCTGGAAGAGCATGGGTTTCGCGGCGCGACGATGGCCGCGGTAGATGCCGCGTTCAAACGCGCGCAGGAACTTGGGAAAAAAGCTTAACGCTTGGCCGCTGAGGTCTTTCGGGCGGCGGCCTTTGGCTGCTACTGGTGAATTACCAGATCAACTTTATGGGCAAGAGGAAGGCTTGTCGCGCCGAGGGCCGCCGCTTTGTTCCCTAGTCGGCCTTGTTCAATTGTCGCTGCCGCCATTGGAGCCGCCATCGCGTGTTTTTCCGCTTCAGCCGAAACTAATTGAGTGAGTAGCGGACCCGAGTTACTGAGCGTCCCTCCCAATAGTACCTTCCGCGGATTAAGCGTGTTGATGAGGTTCGCCGTCGCGATCCCCAAATACCGGGCCAGGTCGTTTAAGCATTCGCGCGCGATCGGATTTCCTTTGTTCGCTTCAATACTGACGTATTCGCCGGTTAACTTAGCATCATCGTCGATGATTTCCCAAAGCGAGTTGGGAGGGATCGCGTCGTCGTTTTTTTTCAGGGTACGGTGACGTTCTTTCACCAGATGAACCAACGCCGAAGATGAAGCGAGCGCTTGGAGGCAGCCGTACCGTCCGCATCCGCAGAGGGGGCCGTTCGGATCAACCAGGGTGTGTCCGATTTCTCCCGCGCTGTAACTCGTTCCGTTTACGAGACGTCCGTCGGTGAAGATCGCGGCGCTGATACCTGTGCCGATACCGATAAAGATGAGATCGGAAACATTTTTTCCCGCTCCCAATTTCGCTTCCGCCAGGCCGCTGGTCCGGTTTCTGTTCATGATGACGGCGGGGAGTCCGATTCTTTTTTGGATGATGTTCCCGAGCGGGATGTTTTTCCAGCCCATATCGTCGGCCCGAATGATCGTTCCGGTATCGCTGCTTACCAGACCCGGAGAACCAATTCCGATCTGCGGCAGCAATTTGCCGGGGAAATTTTCGCGCATTTGCTTCAATCCCGAAACAAGACTTTCAATGAATGAGTCCTCAGTCGTTTGAAGTATGGTCTTTGAATGCTCCCGGACTATGTTTCCGTTTATGTCCACAATAAGGAACATCCAGGTTTTTCCTTGAAACGCCGCCCCCAACGCGAACCAGTTCTTGGGGTCAAGCGTGAGCGGAATTCCCGGCCTTCCCCGTCCTTGCGCGGACGAATCGAGTTCCATTACCAGCCCGGACTCGATGAGTTGGCCGACTATTGTCGAGACGGTCGTCCTGCTCAGCGTTAATTGCTTCGCGACGTCGGCGCGCGAAGGCATTCGGATGCCGGATTCTATGCATTGCATTACGGAGTGAATAATTTTCCAGTCGGTCGCCGGTTCGTATTTCATCGCGCTTAACCGTATCATGAATTTTGCGGAATTGCAGTATAAGTATACAAGGAGGGAATCCATGAAAGAAAAGGATATACGAATCCAGGGGTGCGAACTTTTTTACTGCCCCATTCTCACAAGGGTCCCGTTGAAATTCGGTCCTGAGATTACAACGCGGGTCATAAGCGCGCGAGCGTCCGTGACCGTTTCCGGCCGCGACGGGCGAATCGCGAAAGGGCTAGGGGAAACTCCGTTGAGCGTCGCGTGGGTATGGCCTTCGGATATCGGATATGAGTTCCGCCTTTCTCAATTGAAACGTTTCTGCGAATTGCTCCGAGACGCTTGGCGGCTCAACGATCAACCCGGTCATGCCCTGGAAATCGGCCATCTCTTTATTCGAGGTCGCTTGAAACAAATCTGGGAAGAATGTAACGGAGGAGTCGACGAGCGCCTTCGGATGCCCTGGCTCGCGGCGCTCGTGTGCAATTCGTTATTCGATATAGCGGTCCACGACGCGTACGGAATCTATCATGGGGTCGATACGTGGGAGACATATACCAGGGAATATTTGAACCACGACCTGTCCTGGTACTACAGTAAAGAATACGCATCGAAGTTCGCCGGATTATACCCCGCGGATTTCTTCGTGAAGGCCGATGACTTACCAACCAGATTGAAAGCATGGCATCTGGTGGGAGCGAAGGATGCCGTCACGGCGGATGAACTGACCGGCGGCGAACCGCAAGACGGATACCCGGTATTGCTGACCGATTGGATTCTTCGCGACGGATTGAAGTGCTTGAAAATCAAACTCACCGGACTTGACCCGAAGTGGGACTATGACCGAATGGTTTCCGTGGGAACGATTGCCGTCGCGGAGCATGTCGATTGGCTGTCAGCCGATTTTAACTGCACGGTTCAGGATCCCGCGTACGTGTGCGGAATCCTGGATCGATTGCTTCAGGAACAGCCGAGAATATACGCGATGCTGCTGTACGTCGAGCAGCCGTTTCCGTACGACATCGAAAGATACGCGATCGATGTGCGTTCCGTGAGCAGTCGCAAGCCGCTGTTTATGGACGAGAGCGCCCATGACTGGCAATTCGTCGCGTACGGAAGGGCGTTAGGTTGGACCGGCGTAGCTCTTAAAACATGCAAAACGATGACTGGCGCTTTGTTGACGCTGTGTTGGGCGAAATCGCACGGCATGACTCTCATGGTGCAGGACCTGACGAACCCTATGCTGGCTCAGATTCCCCACGTGCGGCTTGCCGCGTACGCCGGAACCATCATGGGCGTCGAATCGAACGCTATGCAGTTTTATCCGGAAATATCCCGAGACGAAGCGCGCGTTCACCCTGGCTTGTTTACTCGGAGAAACGGCGAGCTGAATCTGAATACGCTGGGAAAAACGGGAATGGGTTATCGAGCTGATGAGATAGAAGAGGCAAGGATCGCCGCAGGCGACGCGGAAAAATGGGTTCAAGCGAATTGAAAGCCGGACATTCTCCTCAAGATTGAGTCAGTGGTTGGAATCAGCGATAAAGCGGTCATCGTTCCTTCTCCGTATAGTAGGTGATGCGATAATCCTCGGTCGGGACGAAACCGACCTTTTCGTACGCGGCCCGCGCCGGGGCGTTTCGTTTTTTCACGAAGAGCACAGCCTTGCGGCCTTCAGCGCGGAGAATAGCCGCGAGTTCCGCGACAAGGCGCGTCGCGATGCCGCGTCCCCGGTATGCGGGATCCACGAATACTCCGCCGATCTGGTCGCGCGTGTAGGCGCGGGCGTTCGTTCCCGCTTTTCCCACCGCTTTCCCGTCCATGACCGCGTAGAGAATGATCCGCTCTTTGATCGAACGCTCAAAGGCTAGCCGGACGGCCGCGGGAGCGAATATTCCGCCGACCGGAACTACTTCTTCAATCTCGTAGGCCGCTTGCAGGGGAAACAGCAGTTCGGCGTCCGCGGCGAACGCGCGCCTGATGATGAGGGACTCGCTTCCCGCGGCCAGGGCTTCCGGGCGCGGG
>Ga0172379_10011174_pt1 | contig 10748 bp, 4 predicted proteins | sample GrowelOW334metaG_FD_119756 | JGI IMG/M metagenome (GOLD analysis project Ga0172379, IMG submission 119756) | Groundwater microbial communities from an aquifer near a municipal landfill in Southern Ontario, Canada - Groundwater well OW334 metaG | ecosystem: Environmental > Aquatic > Deep... | reverse complement strand
GCCGCCGTCGTCCGTCGTGTATTCGGCCGCGGCGTTCACGGGCCGGCTGCCGTCCCGGTCGCGGAAGCGGCCCACGGCGTCGAAGTTTTCCAGGCTGAAGCCCAGCGGGTTGATGACCGAGTGGCAGCTCTGGCAGGCCTGCGGGCGCGTCAGCTCGGTGATCTTCTCGCGCATGGTCATGCCGGGCTTGAAGTCGCCGTCCTTGAACGCGACGGCCATGGGCGGCGGGCGCAGCGCACGGCCCACGATGTTGCGGGTGAGAAACACGCCCCGGTGGATCGGCGAGCTGGACTTGTTGTAGGAGAAGGCCGCGAGCAGATAGGGATGGGTCACCACGCCGGAACGCTGTTTGGAATCCAGCTGCACACGCGCGAAATCCTCGGTGGCGTTGGTGTTGATGCCGTAGAATTTCGCGAGGCGTCCGTTCACAAAGAAGTCATCCTCCAGCAGCAGCCGGCGGTAGTCGGAGGATTCCGTCCACACCACGTCATCGAGGAAGAGGTTCAGCGAGGTGCGCAGGTCGGTGATGATTTCCGGCGTGAAGCCGGGGAAGAGCTGCGGGTCTTTCGTCAGGTCTTCGACGCGGTCGATCTGGAGCCAGCGGTGGAGGAAATACTGCATCTTCCCACGGGCACGCACGTCGCCCAACATGCGGCGCGCCTGCTCCGTGACCTGCTCACGCGTGCGCAACGCGCCCTGCGCCGCGGCCTTGGTCAGCGCCGCGTCCGGCAGGGAATCCCACAGGCCAAACGACAGCCGCTCGGCGACGGTGAAGGCATCGGGCTGCGCGCCATCAAGGCCGAGGTAGAGAAAACGCGGCGACTTGAGCGTGAGCAATACGACGCGTTTCACCGCGTCCTCGGGCTTTGCCGTGCTGTGGAGCGGGAGGGTGACGAAGAGGCGCTTCTGCTCCTCGGTCAGCGGCCGGCGAAACGCCCTTGCTACGAGATCCGTGCAGAACGTCTCGACCTTGGCCGCGCGGTCGGCGTCGCTTGGCTTGCTCCGGGTGAGCTTGTCGAGGTGCTTGGCCACGTAACCGGCGACTTCGATGGCCGCGTGGGTGACGGCTTCGTCCCATGCCTTCGAGACCGCCACGCCACGCTCGTAACCGATGCTGCTGTCGTCGGCCGGGAAGGGCGTCGTGAGGATGAACGTCGGCGCGGGAGACTCCGGCGCGAGATTGCGTGCGGGGATGACCTGCAACGCACCGTGCGGCGGCTTCCAGAGCAGGGTGACGTTCGCGGACGGGTCGCGGAACGCCTTGAAAAATTCGAGCCGCAACGGATATGCACGCCCTCCGATGAGGCGCAGCGTGGCCTTGTGTTCGTTGCCCTTGGTCGAGGCCACGGACCCGTCAATGAGCGGCTGGTCGCTATCGTTCAGCCAGAGCTGGATGCCGTTGGCCGTCTTGACGACAAACTCATGGTCGCCGCTTTCGTCGGCAATGAGGGCGCCCTGCCACTGGATCGAGAATCCGTTCGAGCTGCCTTTCGCCCAGTCGGGATTTGCCGCTCCGAAGTCAAACTCCACGGTGCGGTCGGTGCGGTCGAACGCCTTGTCCTCGCGGCGGGTGAAGCGGGACTTGTAGCCCGTGGCCCGCAGGCCCTTGCCGGCGGTCACCTTCAGACCGTCGTTCGCCGTCTGCCGGAACAGATCGGCGATGGCGAGGAGGTGCTGGCGGTTGGTGAGATGAACCAGCTCGACGCGCGCCGGACGGTTGCGGGCCCGCGCCTCGCGAGAGTAGAAGGCGTCGTGGATGTAGCGTGCCACGGCCTCGGCGTGCGTGCCGGTGCAGGTGCCGGGCTTGTCATCCGGCATGGTCTTGGCGATGTAGCGGGTGAGCTTGTCGAGGGACCAGTCGCCCACGAGTGCGTCGCTGTATTTGCTTTTCACCCCCTGGCCGGTGCTGCCGTGGCACTTGGCGCACTGCTGCCGGTAAATGCTGCGGCCGTCCGGCTTTTGTTCGGCGGCGCGGAGCGCAGGCTGTCCCGTCAGCGAAACGAGCAGCATCAGCCAGGCAAACGCGCGGCAGGAGCGGCGGAACTTCATGGCGGGCGGAAAAGTCATTTCATCAAATGGCTGCGTGAACCGGATTCGTGACGGACTGAATGAATGAATCATTCGACATGCTTGGGACTCTCGGTGATTTTGAGGCCGTTGTCACTTTCTGCGGCGGAAAAAGGTGCCGCGCCGCGGACATGCGAACCATTTTCAAGCCGGGGCAGGCCGGCCCCCGGTCCATCTGAGGGAAGCCCGTTCCCGGTGAGAAGTGTTCCAATCCTGATTTGTGCCGGAAAGCCGCTTTACAAAGCCTTGATAATGAAGGCGCTCTTGGCGTGCCTACAGGAAATCTCGGATTGACTTTGACAGGTGCGCCGATACGCTGCGCCAAACGTGGGAACTGAATAAATCGGGCAACCGTCAATGGTTTTATGAAAAAGTTTGGTAACACCTCAATCGCTTCGTTCGGCGTCCTGCTGATGGCCGCCGCTTGGATGTTCGTTTCCGTCGCTGCCCAGGCCGCCAGTCCCGGCGTGGCACAGGTCAAAAAGATCGTGGGCACGGCCACCTACACGGACGCCAAGGGTGGCGGGCCGCTGAAGGAGGGCGAAGTTCTCATGCAGGGGGCCACCATCACCACCGGTGCCGGTTCCTATGTGGACCTCGACCTGGGTGTCAACGGCAACGCCCTCCGCGTTGAGGCTGACAGCACGCTCTCCCTCGACAAGCTGGATTATACCAAGGCGATCGAAACGGTCGTGAACACCGAGGTGGAGGTCAAAAAGGGGTCGGCGGTTGCGAACGTTGTCACCAAGCTTTCCAAGGCTTCCAAATACGAGATCAAGACCCCGGCGGGCGTCGCCGGCATCCGCGGCACTGTGGTGCGCGCGGGGACGGCTCGCATCGTGTGCTTGATCGGTCGGGTGCAGTTTCGTCCGGTGGCCGGCGGCGGTGTCCAGATGGTCGTGGGCGGCATGGTCTACGCGGTGGGTTCGCCCGCTCCTGTCAGGGCGACCGCTGTTGAGACGCGCGGGTTGGCGCACACCGGCGTGACGATGACTGCGCACACGGCTTCGAGCCTCGTTAATGCCGTTGTGCAGCAATTCAGTTCCGCGTTGGTGGCTGAAGCTGCGGCTGCGGCTGGCAAGGCTGGTGGAAATATTCCCAAGGCAGCAGCCGACGCCGCAAGGGGCATTGTCGCGGAATTGCTCCAAAGAGTTGAGCAGGCAGCGGCTCAGGCACCGCCTCAGCTCCGGGCTGCGCTGCTGGCTGCGGCGAGGGATTTGCGGGCCAGAAGCGGATCCATCATTGCGATGGCTGCAGGCGTAGGCGCTCAGACTGCTGTCATCAACGGTGGCGGCACACAGCAGGAGGCAATTCTGGCTGGCCAGAACGCTGTGGATCAATCTGGTGGTCCGAAAGTCGTTCTGCCTCCTCCGCCTCCTCGGTCATCAGATCCCATTCCGGAAGCTCCCCCCACACCTCCGGCCCCGCCCAAGCCCCCGCAAGACCCGAAGCCGCCGGTTAAGACCGAGCCCGAGCCCGTCATCACGACAACAAAGAAGACGGTGGGATAGGCTGCTGCTTTTCCTTCAAACCCAGAGCAACCTTGAGTTGCCCTGGGTTTTTTGTTTAGCTTCGCGGGCACGTGACTCAATCGAAGGCCAAGCTCGTTCCCTATGCCATCGCCGTCGGGGTCATCGCGTTCGTGGGCTTCCTGCAATCCCTGAGGCACTGGTCCACGGCGGGCGGGGTGTTTGAGGAGCTGGAGTGGAAATCCTATGACTGGCGGGCGCGGAGCGCGATGAAGCAGCAGCCGCCCTGCGCCACGAATCTTGGGTTCATCAACATCGAGGATGATTCGATCAAGAATCTGGCCACGGCCATGAGTCAGACGGATGCGGAGGGGCGGCCGGTGCTGGACTACCAGTTTGGACTTTACTGGCCGCGTCAGGTTTATGGCCGGCTCATCCGTGAACTCAAGGCGCAGGGAGCCCGGTTGATCACGTTCGACGTGCTCTTCAACGAGTTGCGTCCGGATCATGCCCCTGTTCAGGCGGCCACGAACCAGCCGCCGGTTCCATCCGATGATTTTTTCGCAAACGAACTTCGCCAGGGCGGCAATGTGGTCATCGCCGCGACGAAGGAGCTGCTGCCCAACCGGCTGTTCCGAAGCGCCACGAAATCCATCGGCGACATCTCCACGGAGAAGGACAGCGACGGGGTGCTTCGTCGCGCGCAAGCCTTTCATGTTTACCGGTTCTGGCACCCGAGGATCGAGGCTTTGGCGGAGGAGTTTGAGTTTGATCTGGGGAAGGCCCGCATACGGGAGGGACAAAAGATCACCCTGCGTCGCCCGCGCGATGGCGCCACGGTGGAAATACCGTTGGAGCGAAACAATGTTTACGACGTCGCGGCGTTTTCCGCCCAGTTTGGCCGCAACAACGCGCCGCCGGGAGTTCAGCTGCGTGCGATCGCATTCAGGGACACGCGAGTCTGGCACATGGGGATACTCATGGCAGCGGCGAGTCTCGGGCTGGATCTGGACAGGGCTGAGTTGCATGAAACCAAGGGGGCCATCAGTGTGCCCGGCACCAATGGTGTGAGCCGCGTGATCCCCGTGGACAAGGAAGGCTTTTTTTACGTGGACTGGAGCGTCGGAGAGAAGGATACAAGGCTGACCAAGGAGGATTTGTTCGGCGTGTTGTTGAACGAATTTCGACGGCGCACCGGGCGGGTGGCCGAAATCAAGGAGCAGTGGAAGGACAAGGTTTTGATCATCGGCTCCACGGCCACGGGCAACGACCTGACGGATCGTGGCAGCACTCCGATCCGGAAAGATGCCTATCTCGTCAGCAAGCACTGGAACGTCGCCAACTCCGTCATCATGGACCGCTTCATCACCCGCAGCCCGCTGTGGCTGGAGCTGCTCGCCGTCGTCCTCATGGGCGTGCTGGCGGCGGGTCTGACTTGGAAGCTCCATGCGCCCTGGGGGTCGCTGGCGGTGCTGGTGGTCATCGGCATCTACCTTCTGGCCGCCCTCTACGTGTTCGTCGAATACCGGTATTGGATTCCCATCGTGCTGCCCACTGCAGGGGCGATGGTGCTCAACCACTTCGCCCTGCTCACTTACAACATCGTCTTCGAGCAGGGGCAGAAGCGCCACGTCCGGGCCGTGTTCGCCAAGCTCGTCTCCCCGAACGTCGTCAACGAGCTTCTGCAGCGCGATGAGATCCGTTTGGATGGCAAGCGTGAAAAGGTCACAGTGTTTTTCTCCGATGTGCGCGGTTTCACCAAGCTGACGGACATGAACCAGGCCCGCGCCGAGAAATACGTGCAGGACCACCACCTCACGGGCGCGGCGGCCGAGGCTCATTTCGACAAGAGCGCCAAGGACACGCTCGACACGGTGAACCTCTACCTCGCCGCGATTGCCGACCAGATCAAGAAGCACGACGGCACGCTCGACAAATACATCGGCGATTGCGTGATGGCCTTCTGGGGCGCGCCCACACCGAATGAGAAACACGCCGTCGGCTGCGTCCGCGCGGCGATCGATGCGCAGATTGCGATGCACGACATCAACCTCAAGCGCGCAGTGGAAAACAAACGTCGCGAGGCGGAGAATGCCCAGCGCGCCGCCGCCGGCCAGGAGCCGCTGGACTTGCTGGCGCTGCTCGATCTCGGCACGGGCATCAACACCGGCACGGCCATCGCCGGCATGATGGGTTCCGAGGCGCACATCATGGGCTACACCATCTTCGGGCGCGAGGTGAACCTGGCCAGCCGCCTCGAAGGCGTCTCCGGCCACAGCCGCATCATCATCGGCGAGGCGACCTTCCGCGACCTGGAGAAATATGACATGGAGCTGGGCGCGCTTTGCGTGGAGCAGGAACGGGTGACTCCGAAAGGCTTTTCGACTCCCATCCGCATCTGGGAAGTGCCGTGGAAAAAATTTCTGCCACCAGACCCTGAAGGATCACCCGCCGCCGAGGCGTCCGTTCCAGGCAAGCCGGCGGCCGTGGCCTGAGCCAGGACGATGCAGTTGGAGCGCGGCATTCATGCCGCAGAAGCGTGGAATTCAAGGGAGATCGACGAACTTCCAAGCCCTCCGGGCAAACGAACCAAACGGTGCGGGCGGCAGCCGGCGCGGGTGCAAACGCGAGCCCGGCAGCGCGAGCGTTTCTGCGGCATGAATGCCGCGCTCCTCTCGCCCCAACGGCATCGTTCCGACTGAGGTTTGTCTCCATCTTTCCACTCGCGGTCTGAATTTACCCCCGGCTGCTGCGCGTCCACTTATGCGACGCATTACATGACATGAGCCGGGTTCGATACAACTGTGCGGGGCTGGGCCGCCGCGATTTCCTCCAGCTCGGGCTGGGCGCGGCGGGACTTGGCTTCGCCGACCTGCTCCGGCTCCGCGCCGATGCCGCCGGGACGGTGAAGTCCGCCGGCCAGTCCTCCGGAAAGCGCGTCAACGTGATCATGGTCTGGCAGGACGGCGGCCCGAGTCACTACGAGAGCTTCGACCCGAAGCCGGACGCGCCGTCGGAAATTCGCGGCCAGTTCAAGTCCATCAAGACGGCGGTCCCGGGCATTCACTTTTCCGAGGGCGTTCCCGAGCTGGCCAAGGTGGCTGACAAATTCACCGTGTTGCGCTCGCTTGCGCACAAGGACCCGAACCACGGCGGCGGGAACCATTACCTGATGACGGGCGCGCCCACGCCCGTGCCGGTGGGCTGCGGGGCATTCGTCACGTTTCATCCCTCGTTCGGTTCGGTTGTCTCCTTCAAGCGGGGCGTCAAAAACGGCATTCCGCCCTACATGACGATGCCGGGCATGACGCGCTCGGGCGGGCCGAACTTCCTCGGGGCCGAGCACGCGCCGTTCGTCGTGGGCGGCGATCCGAAAAGCCCGGGGTTCAAGGTGCGGGACGTGGTGCTGCCGCCGGACATCAGCGAGGGCCGGGGCATGACACGGCAGGATCTGCGCAAGTCCCTCGACCGCCTTGCGCGCATCGCGGACGCTGCGGCGGAGGATCCGACCGTGGGCTTCGACAAGTTTTACGAGCAGGGCGTGGACCTCATCACGAGCCCGCAGGCGCAGGCGGCGTTTGACATCGGCAAGGAAGACCAGAAGACCCGCGAGCTGTATGGCATGAACGATTTCGGCCAGCGCTGCCTGCTGGCCCGCCGTCTCGTCGAGGCGGGCGTGTCCTGGGTCACGATCCAAAGCGGCGGCTGGGATCACCACACGAAGATTTTTGAGACGCTCAAGGGCAGCCTTGGAAAAAATTTCGACCAGGGAGTGGCGGCGCTGATTGCGGACCTCGACCGGCGCGGTTCGCTGGAAAACACGCTGGTGCTCGCGCTGGGTGAGTTCGGCCGCACGCCGAAGGTGAACAAGGACGTGGGCCGCGATCACTGGCCGTTTGCGATGAGCGTGCTGTTTGCCGGTGCCGGCGTGCCGCGCGGCACGGTCATCGGCGCGACGGATCCCAAGGGCTACTACGCGGCGGACAACGTGTATGCGCCGGAAGACTTCGCCGTAACGCTCTACACCAAGCTGGGCATTGATCCCCATCAGGTGCTGCAGACGAACACCGGGCGCCCGGTGCAACTCATCAACGGCGGGCGGCCCATCAAGGAATTGTTCGCCTAGCGGCCGGCTGCCGGAGCTGGTTGAAGGACGGCTCCGATCCTTTCCCCGCTCCCTGCTGAATAGCTTTCTCCCTCCGCCAGTCCGCTTTTCCATGTTCGCTGGTCTTCCGTTCATCATCCGCCGCGCCGCCTGCGGGGCGATGGCCTTTGTCGTGGTGATTTCCCCGGCGTCCGCCGCCGCGCCGGACTTCAAGCGCACCGTCGTCCCCTTCATGAAGAAGCACTGCTACGAGTGCCATGACGACAAGACGACGAAGGGCGACCTCAATCTCACGAAGTTCAAGGATGACGTGAACATCCTGCGGGAGCACAAGCACTGGAAGAGCGTCCTGAGCCAGGTCAACACCGGCGAGATGCCGCCGAAGAAGAAGGCCAGGCCCACGGCGCAGGAGCTGGCCGACTTCAATGCGGCCATCGAAAACGCCTACGCCCAGGCTGAGAAGAAAACCAAGCCCGACCCCGGCCACGTCACGATCCGCCGACTCAACCGCACCGAATACAACAACACCGTCCGTGATCTCGTGAACGTGGACTTCAACCCCACCGAGAACTTTCCCGCCGACGACATCGGCTACGGCTTCGACAACATCGGCGACGTGCTTTCGATTTCGCCCGTTCATCTCGAGCGCTACCTCGCCGCCGCCGAAAGCATCGCCGCGCGCGCTTTCGTTCTGGACCCGCCCAAGCCGCCCACGCGCTCGACGCTCTCGATCTTTCTGGAGCCCGGCGGCTACCGCTCGGAGAACCCCGTGCGCCCGGTCACGAATTCCACACCGGCCCTCTTCACACGGCAGAAGCTCACTGCCGCCGGCGATTACACCTTCCTGGTCCGCGCCGGTGCGACCAACCAGCCCGGCTCCGCGCCGGTCAGGCTGACGCTCTACGTTGATGACAAGGAGGTGAAGGCCGCCGCCGTCACTGCGTCCCCGAAGAAGTGGGAGAACATCGAGGTCTCGCTCAAGCTGACGGCGGGCGAGCACCTGTTCCGTGCGAAGTTCGAGAACCCGGCCACCTCCGGTGCGGTCAACCGCATGCTGTTCATCCACGAGTTCAAGGTCATCGGCCCGACGGACACCCGGCCTGAATTCCAGCAGCGTGCCGCCGCCCGGCTCGTCAACACGCCGCCGGACCGCAAGCTCCGCGAGTTCACGCAGTGGTTCCTCAACCGTGCCTTCCGCCGCCCTCCGACCCCGACCGAACTGGACCGCTACCTCAAGGTCGCCGAGGCCGCCGCCGCGCAGACCGGGGGCAGGTGGGAGGCCGGCGCCCAGCAGCTTTTGAAGGTGGTGCTCTGCTCGCCCAAGTTCCTCTTCCGCGTGGAGCTGGACTCGCTCCCCCGTTATCCCGGAGCGCATCCCGTGGATGAGTTCCAGCTCGCCTCGCGCCTCAGTTACTTCCTGTGGAGCACGATGCCCGACGACGAGCTGCTCAACCTCGCCGCGAAGAACCAGCTCACCGCCGCCCTGGAGTCGCAGGTCCGCCGCATGTTGAAAGACCCGCGCGCCGGGGCGCTCACCAGCAGCTTCGCGATGCAGTGGCTCCAGCTTCAGCGCCTCCAAAGCTTCGCGCCGGACAACAAGATGTTCCCGGCCTTCGATGAGCGCCTTCGCCGCGCGATGTTCCGCGAGACGGAACTCTTCTTCAGCGAAATCGTCCGTGAGGACCACAGCGTGCTCGACCTTGTGGACGCTGACTTCACCTACCTGAACGAGCCGCTGGCCCGGCACTACGGCATCGCCGACACCGCTGGCAACCGCCTTTATCAGAAGAAAACCCAGACCGGCGGCAAGCCCATCCCGCGCGACGAATTCGTGCGCGTCTCCCTCTCCGGCAAGGAGCGCGGCGGCCTGCTCACCCAGGCCGGCATTTTGACCGTCACCTCGAACCCCACGCGCACCTCGCCTGTGAAACGCGGCAAGTGGGTTCTGGAGCAAATCCTCGGCACGCCGCCCCCGCCGCCGCCGCCCAATGTTCCCGGGCTGGAGCAACAGAAGCAGCTCACCGGCACGCTCCGGCAGCGCATGGAGCAGCATCGCGAGAACCCGGCCTGCGCCAGCTGCCACCAGCAGATGGACACGCTGGGCTTCGCCTTTGAAAATTACGACGCGGTCGGGCGCTTCCGGACGAAGGACACCGAGGGTGCCATTGATCCCTCCGGCAAGCTGCCCGATGGAAAATCATTTCAGGGACCTGCGGAATTGAAAACCATCCTGAAGGAGAAGAAGGAACTGGTCGTGCGCAATCTGGCGGAGAAGCTTCTCACCTACGGCCTGGGCCGTGGTCTGGAATTCTACGACAACCGCGCGCTCAACCAGATTTGCGACCAGACTGCGCGTGCCGACTACAAGTTTTCCGCCCTCGTCACCGCCATCGTGAAAAGCGATCCCTTCCGCCTCCGCCGCGGCACCGAATTGACGAAGCAGAACGAGCGGCCGGAATAGCCCTGATTTGGAGAGCCCCGGCGGACGACACACGGAGTGTGTTTGGAAACCCCGGTCGTGGCCGGCGCTGGTCTGCCGTTTACTTGGGGCTGCGCGCCAGCGCGTCCGCCGGGCGATGCCGCTGAACCTCGGCCTTGAAGTCGCCCAGGCTCTGCCAGTGGAGGCGCTTGTTCAGGTCCACTTCGGCGATGGCGAGCATGCCCCATTTCATTGCCTGCGCCAGAGGCCGGCCGTCGTGGCCATACACGGCGGAGATCATCCAGTTCGCCGAGACATCCGTGTGCGTGCTGCTGACGACGTAAACATGGTTTTCGCACGCGCGTGCCGCGCCAAGCAGTGGATTGCAGCCCATGACCGGCCACGCGATGACTTCCGCACCACGGTTGCTCAGTTCGCGGGCGACCTCGGGGAAGAAGCCGTCGTAGCACACCATCATGCCGACCTTGCCGAACTGCGTGTCGAACACCGGGTAGTCGTGGCCGGGTTGGATGCCGCCCTCGATCTCGCCGCGCGGCAGGCAGACCTTGCGATACTTGCCGAGGATGTTTCCGTCGGGTCCGATGAGCACGGCGACGTTGTAGAGGAGGTGGCGGTCGCGTTCGATGAGGCCGGGGACGAGGTGGATGTTGTGCTGCCTGGCCAGCTT
>Ga0172379_10011173_pt1 | contig 10748 bp, 13 predicted proteins | sample GrowelOW334metaG_FD_119756 | JGI IMG/M metagenome (GOLD analysis project Ga0172379, IMG submission 119756) | Groundwater microbial communities from an aquifer near a municipal landfill in Southern Ontario, Canada - Groundwater well OW334 metaG | ecosystem: Environmental > Aquatic > Deep... | reverse complement strand
GCAACTTCCGACATGGGCACGAGCAAAGGCAGTGAATGATCGGGTAATTCAACGGTTTCGTAGGCGATACAAGTTGCACCAGATTTCAAATGCGCTTCGGTCAAAGTTTTGTCCGCTGCAAAATGGAAGTACGTAAAGATCACTTGATTTTTTTTCATACGAGACCATTCGGGAGCGATCGGTTCCTTGACCTTGATGATCATATCGGCGATTTCCCATACATCCACAACGCCGAGCATATGTGCCCCGGTTTTGACATATTCTTCATTGCTGAAACCGCTTCCAAGACCCGCATCGGTTTCCACAAATACTTTATGTCCTGCGGAAACAAGCGCTTCCACGCCAGCCGGGGTAACGCCCACGCGATTTTCGTTCGTTTTAATTTCTTTTGGCACACCTATTTTCATCACATCCTCCTTTTGGATTGCGAAGTTGAAAATAAACTCTTTGTAAAAGAGCCTTCTTTTGCTGCCCTCACAGTATATCCGAATTTTAGTTTTGTCAACCCCGTTAGAGTTTTAAAACAACGATATTTCTATTCACAATGTTTTCACTGTGAATAGTGAAATTGCGCAATAAATAGCAAAAGTAAAACTCTAACGGGGTCAACCGTCCCCGAGGACCGCCCTCGGGAGTTTACCGAGCGGTCCTCGGGGACAAAAAAGTTTTTCACATCTTCTTGTCTCAATATGTGATATGATAAAGAGAGGAAAAACATTACTCGTTAATTTTTTATTTTTATGGCAAAAGGAATGTCGCACAAAAAAGAAGCGAAGAAACCGAAAAAAGGAGCGAAGAAATAGTTTTGGCAAAAAGAACCCCGCAGGCATAAAGATGTCCGCGGGGTTTTTAATTATTTCACTGTGACAATATTTTTTCTATTTCCGCATATCTTTCTGTTTTTGGAAGTTTTGCTATGGCCTCAGCTTTCTCATAGAAAGCGGGGAAGTTTTTTTCTGAAAGATCAAATAGTTTTTGGAAAAACGGCACGAGGTTTTTGTATTCATCTTCGCCGACAATGTCAGCGTTGTTGAGTTTCTTCGCGAACCAATCGTCGTATCCGGCATATCCGCCCCATTCTTCTTTCAGCTTTGAATATCGTAGCGTCATCGTGTCAAACACTTTTTGTTTTTCCGCTCGTACTTTTTCGATATCATAATTTTTTTTATAGAGAGACCGGAGCTCTTCTTTTGTTTTTTGCAACAACGCGGTAAAATCCGCAGATCGTTCATCGCGAACAATAAGTTTCGCCAGAGCCTCCGATCCGTGTTTTTTTAATGCCCAAAGATGGTGCCCTGTTTTTCCGACAAACACCGCGAACGCTTCATTGTAGGCAGTATCGTTTTTTACCCTCAATTTTTCGTGAGCCATTTCGTGAAAGATCGTACGCACGTGGCTGTCGTCTTTGTATTGAAACAGTGTATTCATAGCGGGGTCGTTCCACCATCCGGCGGTTGAATACGCTGCGGCACCGCGGTAAGAAACATCGTACTCTTCTTGCGTAAGAAGTATCTCGGCGTTTCTCGCTTTTTCTTCGTTATAGAAATTCAAGTAAGAAGCGCACCCTCCGATAGGGAAGCACCATATTTTGGGCAGCAGCGAAAATTCTGGGGTAGCGGTCAGCACCCATGAGGCGAATTTTCTTCCGGTGTTCACATACGTGGTAAAACTTTTTGTAGGTGGAAGTCTGAGCTCGTAAATGGCGAATTCCCGCATTTCTTGCACGCCGCGCAATTTTTCTTTCAAGTCGATCGGCGTGTTTTTGTCTGCGAGCAATTTTGTTATCGGGGTGCGGTTCATCAGAGTCGCCGCTTGTCCGATTATCAGGTGGGAATAATAACCGGGGCTCGTGATCGTTGCACAGGAGCCAAGAAGAATAAGAATGGCAAAGAGTGCGCCGAATGAAATAATACGGCATTTTTTAAAACGGTTCATAGGAACCCCCCAAAAAAAGTGATATGTCAAAGACAAGGTCTGTTTCCATTTTACCGTTTTCGAGGGGAAAAGAAAGGGGTCTGATTGATTCCATTATTTGCCCATGATATATTTTTGATAGGATTGTTTATTGATAAGTCCGCCTACGCTGAAACTTTGGTGTGGCGAAGGAGGCGATTATGAAATTATCGCAAGAAGCATTGTTTTTCCGTTCCTATGACGGCAGCGTTATCGTGTACGGCGACAAGTGGGGAGAAACGCTTTTCCGCAGTTCGGACGGACGCATATTTTTTGAACTTTTTCGCACCGGTTTCGGCGGTTCGCCTGCGGAGCACGATCTCTGGTTTGAAGATCCGCACGAAAAAGTAAAAATGCGGCTTCATCGGAAAGGGAATGAGATACGGCTTAACGGAAAAGTCTACAAAAAAATTGACGGATGTTCGGAGATAGAAGTGGTTCCTCTGCCGGAAGTGCGGCATCCGGAATATCTTTTCGGTTTGCCCGACGAACAATATATCTACGTGAGCGCGGACAAATATCATTATTCGCACGACTCGTTCAAACTGTTCTTGGGCGACGGGGAAGCGATGAAAGAAGTTTCCCTTAAAAAGGTTGATTGGCGCCACGATAACGGAACGATAATCATTGAAACTGAAAAAGGAAAATTATGTATCCCCTGGAAATTTGACCGTGAACTTGTGCCGACATGGAGAAAGACCAAGCTCGCAAAACTTGATTCGGAGAATTTTGAAATAATAGAAATGGATAAAAAAGTTCAGTTGCGCAACAAGCGCGTGTAAGACGAAGATGAAAAAGACGAAAGCGCGCGGAGTTGATCCGTGCGCTGTTTTTTTGGGGAGATTTGCTAAAAATAACTAAGTACGCTATAATGTACGTATTATGATTGATTCAAAAACAACCATTTCCATATCCGAGGCGCGCAAGCGTATTTTTGAAATTGCTGATAATGTGCAGTCTCCAAATAAAGTATACACCCTCACTTCCGATGGTAAGCCAAAGGTGGTTATTATGTCTGCCGAAGAATACGAATCATGGCTTGAAACGATGGAAGTTTTGACCGAATTTCCCGATATTAAAAAAGACATTGCAGAAACCGAAGAAGCATTTGCTACCGGGGAATATAAAAACTGGCCCACTCTTGCCGATTTCAAACGAGGTCTCAACAAAACCGGAACGGTTGCATTAAAATCAAAAAGAAAATATGGCGTTCATTCTTCTTCTAAAACCAAAAGTACAAAAAGAGCTTAATAAACTTACCGACCGCGAGAGAAGTAAGATTATTTTGATTTTGGAGGACATTCTTCAAGATCCTTTTTCGGGTAAAAAGCTTGAAGGTGATTTGAAAAATTATTATTCCGCGCGCGCGTGGCCATATAGAATAGTTTATGAGATACGGAAAAAGGAACTTGTTATCGTGGTCATTAAAATTGGACATCGGCAAGGAGTGTATAATGGTTAGCTTTAATAAAAATATAAATAATCAAAAAATGCCAGTTTCCGAACTGACATTTTTTGTGTAAATTTTGGTGGAGATGGGGGGAATTGAACCCCCGTGCAAAAAGGAACTCTTGAGGCTTGTACAAACTTAGTTTGTTTATTTTTGGTTTAAACTTGAAAAATATAAAACGAACAAAATGTTTTCAAGTCGAGCTTCCTTTGTTTTGAAAATAGGCCGAAGCGCTCATATTTTCTATCCCGATGTTTATTACACCTTTTCTTTTTTATCAGGCGTCGAAGAGAGAAGATGCCGAATTTACGCTAAAGCGTACTCCGGAGCAAAGTACGGTGATAACACCCCCTTTACTTTAGAAGATAAGTTTGCACTTAATCTTGTTTCCTGCGCATTATAACGGGCGAGCAGGAGTGGCCGGTTTGAGCTTTCAAGAGAACGGCTTATTGTCTAGGCCGATCATCCCCATGTTTTTGTCTTTCAAAGTACGTTACTATTATACCAGAATCATTATACTTGTCAAATACAATTTACCTTGCGCTGTATTCTCTGGCGACGTCTCTTTCCACGTCGCGCTTCTTGATCGTCTCTCTTTTGTCATATTTCTTTTTTCCTCGGACGATGGCGATTTCAACTTTTATTTTTCGTCCTTTCAAATACACGGAGATTGGTATGATGGTCAATCCTTTTTGTCCTTCGGCGCGGGCGATGTCGGCGATCTCTTTTTTGGTTAAAAGCAGTTTGCGATTGCGGTCGGTTTGATAGCCGGCGTGGGCGTTGTTCGGCTGGTATTGGGGAATGGTTGCGCCGATCAAAAACGCTTCGCCGCCGCGGACGAGTACACGGGCACCGTCAAGAGAACCGTGGGATGCCCGGAGCGATTTCACTTCGTGGCCGAGCAATTCAATGCCCGCCTCGAATTTTTCCATTATTTCGTAATCAAACGAAGCTTTTTTGTTGAAGATGAGTGACACGCAGTTATTATATCAGGGAAAGGGGGAGTTGACAAACTGTAAATTATAGTCTAATCTCTGAAAAGATTTCGCTGGTTGGTTTGGCGGATGAAATGTTGTTTTTAAACAAGAGGAGAAAGGTATGATTCTGGACTTATTTGATTGGGGAATATGCCCGACAAAAAAAGAAAAAACTGAGGCGGTACAACTTCCCGAAGAAGAGAAAAAAGTGATTACGCTCGCTGTTCGCAGGGTAGAAGTGGTAAAAAAACTTGAAGCGGAAGGTTACCATGTTGTGACCGATTCTGATCATTTTGCTGGAGGGGAACTATGAGAGCTTCCCACGAACCGGAAGACCTATCAAAACCTTATTCTTCGGAGGCCGCAACATTGCCGTATCCTCAAGGAGAAGAGTCACAAAAAGCACTTCTGGCATTGAAAGAAGCGCATGAAAAAGTTTTTGCGGCTAAAGTTGCTTTGGCTGGTGCGAATCAAACGGGATTGCTCAATTCCGCCGGTGCCAATGTTGCGGACATCGTTGTTTTGCTCATTGAAGCCGACAGACGTTTGCTCCACGAGATTGCCGGGCTGTAAAAAGCGCCGAACAAAAAGAAGAGCTATAAAAGCAAAGCCTCGCGCACATCGCGCGGGGCTTTTTTGTTTTGAGTTTTGTGTTATGATATCTTCTATATGAAAGACCAAGAACAAAATAAAAAGACGAAAAATAAAGAGAACGGCGAAAAGAACAGTCCGGTAAAGATCCCAGAGATGAATCCGAAACAGCAATTTTTCACGAACATTGCCAGTTCTTTGCTCATTTTTCTCGTTATCGTAACGCTCTATTCGTACTTAACGACCGAGCAGGCGAAGAAGCCGGCGGAAATTACCGTTTCCGATCTCGCGACGCTTGTGAAAAAAGGAGAAGTAACTTCCATTTCCGTTGACGGCGAAAAGTTGAGCATTGACCTCAAGAACAAAGAGAAAAAAGAAGCGAAGAAAGAATTGGAAGATTCTCTTTCTCAAACGTTGTTGAATTATGGCGTAACGGCGGAACAGCTTTCTTCTACGAAAATAAAAATCGTGGAGTCCACCGGCTTTTGGTTCTGGTTCATCAATCTCGCGCCGATCATTATTCCGGTGTTCTTCATCATTCTCTTTTTCTGGATGCTCACGCGGCAGGTCAAGGGTGCGGGCGTGCAGGCATTCACCTTCGGACAATCAAAAGCGCGCATCATTGATCCGGATGACAAAAACCAGCTCGTCACTTTTAAAGATGTGGCAGGAGTCAAAGAAGCAAAAGAAGAACTTTCCGAGATCGTAGACTTTTTAAAAAATCCGAAAAAATTCTTGGACATCGGAGCGCGCATTCCGAAAGGTGTGATACTCATGGGCGCGCCGGGAACGGGGAAGACGCTGCTCGCTCGCGCGGTTGCCGGAGAAGCGCATGTGCCGTTCTTCCATCTTTCCGGTTCTGAATTTGTTGAAATGTTCGTCGGCGTGGGAGCTTCCCGCGTGCGCGATCTTTTCAAAATGGCGAAAAAAGCGGCGCCCGCAATTATTTTCATTGACGAGATCGATGCGGTCGGACGCGTTCGCGGAACGGGCGTCGGCGGCGGCAACGACGAGCGCGAACAGACGCTCAATCAGATATTGGTGGAAATGGACGGCTTTGAACCGAACGAAAAAGTTATCATTATTGCGGCGACGAACCGACCCGATGTGCTTGATCCGGCGTTGCTCCGCCCCGGACGTTTCGACCGTCGCGTGACGCTTGATCTGCCCGACCTGGAAGATCGCGAAGAAATTTTGAAAATTTACGCTGATAAAAAACCGTTTGCCGAGGATGTGAACTTGCGAACCGTTGCAGAGCGAACTCCGGGATTTTCCGGCGCAGATCTGTATTCTCTCATGAATGAAGGTGCGATTCTTGCCGCGCGCGAAGGACGAAAAAAAGTGGCACAGTTTGATCTCATTCGTTCTATAGAGAAAGTCATGCTCGGGCCCGAACGTCGCAGCCACATTCTTTCCAAAGATGAAAAGAAGATCACGGCCTACCACGAAGTGGGGCACGCGCTCGTCGCCTCCGTTCTGAAATTCGCCGATCCGGTTCACAAAGTTTCCATCATCTCGCGCGGACATGCCGCCGGCTACACGCTGACGCTTCCGCTTGAAGAAAGAAAATTGCAGACCAAAAAAGAATTTTTGGATGACATCGCCAAAGCACTCGGCGGATACGCGGCGGAACAAATAATGTTCGGAGATATTACGACGGGGCCGTCCAATGATTTGCAGGTGGCAACGGCGCTTGCGCGAAACATGGTGACGCGATGGGGAATGTCCGACAAAATCGGTCCGATTGCGCTGGAAGATCCGACCGGAAGAATTATTTATGGAAGAGGAATGGGAGAGAAAGAATATTCCGAACAAGTTTCCGCGACGATCGATTCCGAAGTGTCTATTATAATGAACGAAGGATTGGCACGAGCGAAAGAAGTGTTGATGAACCATCGCAAGGCTCTTGATTTCATTTCGGAGGAACTCATCCGCGTAGAAACGATAGAGCACGCGGAATTTGATAATCTCTTGATCGCGAACGGAATTATTCCGAAGAAAAAAGAGGAGGATGTAACGAAGATTTAGGATTACTGATTAAAGATTAAAGAACCCCGCGAGCACAAAGCGCTTTTGCGAGGTTTTGACAAATCAAACAAAAACATGTATTCTCTTTTTAGGCATGTTGTTTATTGAAAGGAGATTTACATGACTGATTTATATTCTCACTATTCCCGCTTTGGTTTTTCCGATTTGAAATACCGCGGTACCGGCCGCATCTGGGGCTGGTTTACGTCGGAATGTGCGCCTGTCGCATCTTATTTCGTCACGTATGTGAAAGACGGACTCGTTTTTGTTCTTCCGTACGGCGTATTTTGCGGCGGACGCGCCTGCGTTTATGCCGGCACGTATTGCGTCGGACAAAAAACCGCCACCGGAAAAATTTCCGAAGCGTACAAATGGGAAGAGCGAATGGCACACCACGGCTTCACTTTCGAACTGATAAAAAAGATAAAAGATTTTCTGGAAACGGAAAATAAGTAAAAAAGTACAAAGTTCCGCATGAAAGTGCGGAGCTTGTTTTTTTATTGTCGCTTCGTCGCCGGACGGGAGTTGTACCTCCGTTCGAAACATTTGAAGAAAACATTGAACGTGGTAATCCCAAATGTTTCGAACGGAGGTACAACCTCCGTCCGGCGGACGATAGCTGGTTTAATCAGCACAGACTATTGACATTTCGTCAATAATTCGGTAAGTTAATTCCAGATTGTTATTTTTGGCAATTGTTCATGAATTTTTGGGGGATTGAAATGAAACAGAGTTTAGCGGTATTGGTACTTGTTGTAATTGGGGTTGGGATCGTTGGTTGTAGTAATCACGAAAAAGAAACGGACACAGCGTCATCGCTGGCGCATCGTGTTGAGATACTGGAGTGTCAGGCGGATGGCAAACACAAATATTATGACGGTGTCCCCGGAACTAGCTTTGACCATGATTATTATGCCAGAACATATGGTAGCAACTGTCTGCTCAAGGGCGGCGGACCAGTTGTTGGCCTCTTTCTCAAATAAACCAATCAATACACAAAAGGGTCGGAACTTCCGGCCCTTTTTTTATTGGGATTGTGAAGTGAAACTGAGCGCGTGGTAAAACCCACCCCCTCCCAGCCTCCCCCTCTAAAGAGGGTGAGGGGTACGACGACGGTAACGCTTATTTATATTTTCCTACACCCCAACCCCAGTGAGCCGTTTCGTCCTTTTCCCGGGTTATGGGGTCGCAACCCCATCCTTCGGTGCGCCTACCGAAAAAGGGAAAAGGAGGAAACGGTGAACGACAACTCCATCCCTTGACTATTTCCGTCACTTTGCTATTATGACTAACACCTCTATCGCGCTTAGGCGTATTTTTTTAATTGCGCTTCGTGTGGTAAATAGAAGTAATTATTAATTATTAGCTTAAGTAATATTTATTGACGGTCAGGGCTTAGTTGATCATATCTTAAGAGCTGAGCTTTGACCGGTAAATAATAAAAATAATACTATGGCAGCAGAAGAATTTAAGAGAGACAAACCACACGTGAATGTGGGAACTATCGGTCACGTTGACCACGGCAAGACGACTCTTACCGCGGCAATTCTCCATGTTTTGGACATGGCAGGCAAGACCGTCAAATTGAAGAGCGTTGATCAGATTGACTCCGCTCCGGAAGAAAAAGCTCGTGGGATCACGATCGCTCTTTCTCACAATGAGTATTCAACCGACTTGCGCCATTACGCGCACATCGACGCTCCCGGGCATGCCGACTATATTAAGAACATGATCACCGGAGCCGCTCAGATGGACGGTGCCATTCTCGTCGTTGCCGCCCCTGACGGCGCGATGCCTCAGACTCGCGAACACATTTTGCTCGCGCGACAGGTTGGAGTGCCGAAAATGTTGGTATTCCTCAACAAATGCGATCTCGTTGACGATCCGGATTTGATTGACCTTGTTGAAGAGGAAGTTCGCGAACTTTTGACCAAACAAGGTTATGACGGAGCAAACACCCCGATCATCCGCGGTTCAGCCACGAAAGCTCTTGAATCCAAATCCCTTGAGGATCCGGATGCGAAAGCGATTTTGAAACTTACCGACGCGCTTGATACCTACATTCCGGTTCCTGAGCGCCAGACCGACAAGCCGTTCCTTATGCCGGTTGAAGACATCTTCACTATTGAAGGACGCGGAACTGTTGCGACAGGAAGAATTGAAAGAGGTATCATCAAAGTTGGACAAGAAGTCGAGATTGTCGGTTTGAAGCCGACCGTCAAGACGACCGTTACCGGTATTGAAATGTTCAATAAGTCACTCCAAGAGGGTATGGCTGGAGACAACGCCGGAGTTTTGCTCCGCGGTGTTAAGAAAGAAGACGTTACCAGAGGACAAGTTCTCGCAGCAACCGGATCTGTTACTCCTCACACTGAATTTACCGGCGAGGTGTACATTCTTTCCAAAGAGGAAGGAGGCCGCCACACGCCGTTCTTCACTGGCTACAAACCGCAATTCTATATCCGCACCACTGACGTTACCGGAGAGGTAACCTTGGCTGAAGGAGTGGAAATGGTTATGCCGGGAGACACCGTTACTTTCAAAGTGAAACTTATCATGCCGGTCGCGCTTGAAGAGAAGATGCGCTTCGCCGTCCGCGAAGGAGGCCGCACCGTCGGATCAGGAGTCGTCACTAAGATCATTGCGTAATCTCGGTGATCCGAGACAAAGCGCTTTTGCGCTCATAAAAAAATGCCTACAAAAACCACAACAACAAAAACACCGGCAAAAACGGTAAAAGCCCCCGCGAAAACTGCGGCTGTGAAAACAGTTGCTCCGAAAGCGGTTGCTAAACCGAAGACCGACGAGTTTCAGAAGCTTCGTATCCGCGTTCGCGCCTACGAGCATAAGATTCTTGACGCTTCCGTAAAGCAGATCATTGATACGGCATTGCGTTATGATGCCAAAGTGATCGGTCCCGTACCCTTGCCGGCTGAGATCAAAAAATACACTGTCAACCGTTCCACGTTCGTTCACAAAGATGCCAGAGAGCAGTTTGAAATGCGAACCCATAAACGATTGATTGACATCGTGAACCCGAACGCGAAAGTGATCGAGGCCCTCACGAACTTGTCACTTCCGTCAGGAGTGAACATCGACGTCAAAATGATCTAATCTCAAAGGAGATTTACAAAACACCCCACCGAAAGGTCGGGTGTTTTTGTGTATAAAAAAGAACGGTGGATAGGCATAAAGCATATCCACCTTAAAACAATTATTTCATCGCTCCGTATTTGCGCAGTTCTTTTTGTGTTTCCGGAAGAAGTTCCGGTAAATATTTTGTGCAATTTGCGGAAATTTCCGGACCGGTTGCTTCTTCTTGATTTTCGCCCCAGAAAGAAAAACTATATTTCTTTTTTCCCATAGTGTTACGAACAAAGAAATTCCACTGTATCACTGGTTTTTTCATCAAACCATCTTTTGTTTTTGTCGGTTTTCCAGTGGTTTTTATCGCTACGCCATCTTGGTTTGTCCCGTCGAATCGGCGAATGATAATATAACATTCATCGCCTTTTGTAAATTTTGAGATCACGCCATCTGTGTCGGTGTCTTCGGTCCATATCGCATTTTCCGCCGGAACAAATTTTGGTTCCTCTTGCGGTTGGGCGGCGAGCCGACCCGGCAGGGAAACGAGGATCGCAAAAAACAGTCCATAAAAGATCTTTTTCATTTCGTACTCCTTTCGTACGATGATTCAAACTGGTATCAGTATATGGCACGGTCCGACTTTTGTCTATTTTTTGACTCCG
>Ga0172379_10011172_pt1 | contig 10749 bp, 9 predicted proteins | sample GrowelOW334metaG_FD_119756 | JGI IMG/M metagenome (GOLD analysis project Ga0172379, IMG submission 119756) | Groundwater microbial communities from an aquifer near a municipal landfill in Southern Ontario, Canada - Groundwater well OW334 metaG | ecosystem: Environmental > Aquatic > Deep... | reverse complement strand
GATCCAACCTCTGGCTTCTTTAGTCTTGGTTTCGTCGCCTCCGGCAATCATGTATTTAAAGCCTCCGACCAAAACGATGATCACGGCAATGATGCCCAAGAAACCCAAAGCTACGTTAATGATATTGGCGGCTGTCTGGCGCACGTCAGCTCCTCCGAGCTTGACTGTGTTGCCTACGGCTCCGACTCCCAAATCATTGGCGGTGAGTGTGCCTTGTTGAGCTAAAACCGCCAAAGGAGCGACAATGCTAGCCGTAATTCCAAGAGCGGCGATGGTTTTTGTGAATTTTGTCATGTATCTACACCTCCTTTCAAAGTTACTGAATGCAATTATAGCAGAACCGCTTTTTCTAAACCAATCTTCTTTTTTAGTCATCCTGAACTTGTTTCAGGATCCCCGCACTCAAGCTTCGTGAGATCCTGAAACAAGTTCAGGATGACATTGAGGGGTTCGGCATGACGAACAGTTATTTACTCAAGCCTGCGGTAAAAGTTTCAACTATCCAAGTGACAACCATGTAAGAAGTAATGACAATCACCAGGCCGATAACCGCGTTGATCAAAGTCTTTTTCCCTGTCTCCGCGTTTTTAGCGTTATCACCGGCGATAATATAAAGGAAACCGCCGTAAACAAACATGGCAAAGAAAAGTGCTCCAACTAAACCCAAAACCCATCGGATGACGCGCCCGAAAATTTGCGGTAATTTGTCAGCCCCTCCACCCAAAGGACATGGAAAACAATTCTTACAGTAACCCGGGACATCACACAAAGTCTTATCATAAGTAACCGTCGTGGTCTTGGCCGCGCTTGGAGCAGCCGGAGCGGCGGCACCAGTCGACAGACAGGACTGGGTTAAAGAAATGGAGGTCGGACAGCAAGTCCCGGCGCATGAACCGTCCAAAGGCAACGAGCAATCCATGATGCATTGAGCTGAATTGGAAGAAACGCACTCTTTCCCAGCCGTACACGCGCTGCCCGAAGACGAAAGGATGCACTGTTTGGCCAATTGGGTGTTGCAACAAACTCCGGAACACAAGGGAGAAGAAGAACAATCCATCAAACATTGGGCGGCGGCCGAAGTAACGCACTGTTTGCCCGCATCGCATTGGTCAGCTTTCGCGGCCTTCGGCATGATTAGCGCGAAGGCGCCCAAGGCAACGATTGCGATTAATATTAATTGGATTTTTTTCATACTTATTTTAGACAATGCTCAGTTAGGACGGCCAGGACGTTAAAGGACGCAAAGGACGTTTTCGTTAAGGCATCTTACAGCAGACATTGCCTGCCCCGCATTGATTGCCAAAACTGGAAGTTTTTAAGACGATCCCCTTCTTGCCGGCACAATCCGCCTGGGTTGCGCAGTTCGCATTATTGTAGGTCCCATAACCAGTATCAAAAACTTTTTCGTTACAGATCGTTTTCCAGCCGACCGTACTGCATTTGCTGGGGTCTTTGGCATATTTACAATCTTTTTGTCCGCCCGGCAAATTAAGCTGGGGGCTGGGAGTCGTATACAAAGCCTGACCGCTGGCGTTGATGCAATCCACATACTCCTTGCCCTTTAACTGACCACAACCGGAAGTTTGCGGGGGAACGCCTGCTTCCGCGCCGGCTTGCGCCGCGCCGGCTTGCCCAGCCTGTTGAGATTCCTCAGCCGCTTTAAGCTGTGAGCTGACGGTCGCCGCCTGATTTCCGACTTCTGTCGGTGCCTCTGCCGATGTTCTCCCCTCCTCCGAGGCAATAGTCTGCTGTTCGGAAGTCAGGAAAGAAACGAGATTGCCGGCTAAAGTATAAGAGAACATGACAATAAATAATCCGATGCTCGCCGCCTTAAGCGCGTCCTGACCTTTCTTGACTTGTGCCTGGTCACCGCGGGCCGTCATCCACATTAAGCCGCCATAAACAAAAACCATAAGCGCGATGCCTCCCACAATGCCCAAAAAAGTTTTGATAATTCTGCCCAGGATGACCGGGATCGAAACCGTACCCAGAGGATTGGAAAGCTTATATTCGGACGGAGGTTTAACGGCGGTGGGAGCGGCCGTTGTGGCCGGCTTCCAATCCGGTTTGACAGCGCAACAAAAATTAACGCCGTCACTACATTTTGGCGGAGAATCGTTATCGCACTTGCCTAAAGCAACATCTGATTGAGGAACGCACGAAACGGTGAATTTTTCTTTGCCTGGGACAACCGCCGGATTAGCTTCGCTTCCATTATACATGACTATGTAGCAAGAGCTGCTACCTCCAGGCGTGGCGATGGCTTTGGGCTTGCAGCACTTTTCTCCTGTATTGGGACAATTCCCATTCTTTTCTTCCTCAGTCGCGGCATCACAACCGGTTTTGCAACTTGCGCCCACCCCATAAGCCGAACAGTCGGGCTTACCCCCTGATAAAGGTAGACAACAAACTGTGATGCTGTCAGGCGTACCAAAATATTTAAGACATCCTACGTTTTTTTCGTTGGTCTGACAGCCCTGTTTAAGCATGGCTATATTAAACCCAGGTTCATCCGGGCTAAGTGGAGCCGCTTTATAAGCACCAGTGGGACAATTATCCTGCTGTACCGGACAGAGAAAGCTCTGTTGGGCCGGCGAAAAATTTGTCGCACGCGCTTGGTTAACGCCCACCGCAAAAAAAGCCAGGATTGCCAAACATGCGAGAATACCTTTTCCAAAATTTTTAAATAATTTTACAATGCGCATATCTCAAATATTTATTTCTGCCATGTGCAACAGACCTGTCCTGAAGAGCAGGTTAAATCATAAGTGAACTTGCATCCGTGTTTAGACTTTTCAGTATCAGGAAGGCCGGACTGTTGGAATAAACCTTTACAAAAATCCGTACACACCGTTGCCGTCTGGCCCGGTGTTGGGGAGCCTACTTGGCAACTTCTTTCATATGTCGCATCAGAGCTACAGGCAGTCGCAACGGCCGGGCTGCCTCCCGCCGTAGGTGCAGCAGTCCCGCCTGTGCCCACGGGTTTATAACCCAAAGAAATCGAGACATAGGAAACGACCGTCCAGGCGCCCATGACCAAAATGATCCCAAAGACACCGCGCGTCATGGCGTTCTTGCCCTTGGTGACGTAATCCGAACGGCCGAAAGACACGACATACATGGCGCCGCCGTAAACAAAAACCAATAGAAATAAAGCTCCCGCCAAACCCATGACCCATTTAGCAAAATTCACGCCCTGCTGCACGATATTGTCGACTGTACAATCTCCGGTTTCAGTGCAAGGCACCAGTTGCAGACCGGTTCCCTCTGGATTATTTAATAGCCACTTAGCTGTGCTGCCGGTCTGGGGGATGGCCGCGCCTGCGGCTTTAGAACCAGCGGCGGCGGTGCCGCCTTTTATGATGGCGCAACAAACCGGACCGCCGTTTTTATCCGTGCAACCGGCTCCGCTGGCCATCTTGAAGTTAGGAGAGGCGCATTGGGCATCGGTTTTAACGCATGAGGTCTGCGTGATATTGATTCGACCGTCGCCAACGTAGTTGTTAGCGCAAATCCAATTAGTAGCCGGGTAAAGACAACATTTCAAACCTGGATCGCAACCAAAACCGCCTTTAGCATCTACGCCCGAGGCTCCGGCTTTATTTATACAATCCGCGTCAAAGGCAGGTTCGCTCTTACATTTACCGGGTAATGCAAAATCTGTCGCTTTAGGAAAACCAGGGACGGGCGCTCCGCCTGTTGGATAATCCGGCCAACAAGGAGAATCAACGGGGCCTGCCAAAACCTTGAAAGGCAAAAAAACAAACAAGCCTATGATCAAAATCAGCCAACCAAGATCCGTCTTTTTCAGCGTACGTGTAAACCACATAAGACGGGGGTATTATAGCATGCCCGAACCCTCAACCCCTAAAACTCCACCCACCGATACGGGGCGCACCCTCAACCCCTAAATCCCCTTCCCACCGTGATCGGGGGAAGGGGACTTTAACGAGTCTTTAATTTTTTCAAGGACTTGGGATAAATGATCCATGACTGATTCATTGCTAAAACGCAATATTGTAATGCTCTGCGATTTCAACCAATCTTCCCTAACTTTATCATTGCCTTGATTTTCCACTCTGTCATGGATAGGCCCATCAACTTCGACGGCTAAGTGAAATTTTGGACAATAAAAATCTAAAACATACCAATCCACTGAATACTGACGACGAAAGGGCATGTTTTCCCATCTAAAAAGTTTCAGGGCATCCCAAAGCTTCTTTTCGGCAGGAGTCGACTTACGACGCAGTTCCCGTCTTCTTCCCTTCATTGCGGAATTTTGCATATACATTATAGCCCCTTTCCCCCTCCCAGGCGGGAAAGGGGTTGGGGGTATGAGGGTTCGAGGTTGGGGGTATGAGGGTTACGGATTCGCCGGGCTCATCGTCTGCCCGACTTTGTCCTGGGCGATTAACAAAAGCCGATTGCGATCTTCGGACGCGGTAGCCGAACCGTCTTCGATCATGGTCGACATGGCAGCTTCCATGGTGGTCGCGTCCGCGCCCTTATACCAGGAGCGCGAAGTTAAAATCTGCGAGGCGAAAACGCCCAAGCTTTCGTCTTCCAAATATTTATCAATTAAAGCTTTATGGGCCGGCGGGCGTCTGGCCAAATCAAGATACTGCTTTTCATTATCCTGCTGAGCCATGTAATTGATAAAATTCCAGGCCATATCCGTACTCTTTGATTTTTTAGAAACCGTCCAGACCCAATAATTGGCAAAATTAACGACCGGGTTGCCATCAATTTGCGGCAATTTAGCGATAGCCAAGTTCAACTTGGGAGCCTGGGCTTTAATGATTGGCAGTTGATAGGCATAGCCAAAAAAGTAGGCCAAACGACCTTGAGTAAAGGCATCCAATGAATTGGGCATGTCGGCATTCCAGGTGTAAACCTGCTTGGCGGAATCGGCAAAGTCCAGGTAAAAATTCAGAGCCTGTAAACCCGGCGTGATCTCCTTACCCTCAGATAGGCTCGCCGGCATAAAAGCAAAAGCAGGATAACCGTCGCTGGATGTCATTTCGGCCCCGTTCTGCAACATCAAAATCGCAAGGATGTCGGTCGCGCGCTCGACATTGGTGGCCAAACCCATGGCCGTACCGGCCTGCAATATCTTGCCGCTACTGTCGATCTTAACCAGACGCGGGATGGTGGCCTGAAACTTATCCCAATTATCCGGAATGGTAGGGATACCGGCCGCGTTTAATAAATCTTTGTTAACATACATGGCCAAAGTATCAACCGACATGGGCAAAGCCACGACTTTATCTTCGAGCAAAGGCTCTGCTCCCTCTTTGGCCGTGTTGATGCGACGGATGACGTCGTTGGCCACCGCATCCGGATAATCTTCTTTGAGTTGTTTGAGCGTCAGGCTCTTTTCGTTCCGCAATTCATAAGTATACGTGCGGTTAGTCGATGCACCCTCGGCAAAGCGATAAGCCATCTGCGTGTAAGCCGGCATAGGCGATATCTTGGAAAGATATTTGCCAACCCAGGTGTTATGAATCAAGAAGATGTCGGGTCCGCGGTCTTCGGCAAACGCGTTTAAAAGCGCGCTCTCGTATTCCTCGTTCCGCAAACGACGGTAATTGATGGATACCTGCGGATGGGCAGAACCGTAAGCTTGGACCAACGGCGAGTAGACATCCACATCGTCAATCACGGCCCAAATATTGAGCGTCTTGGGTTGCAAAGCGGCTACCGTAGCCGCGTCCGGACCTTTGGTGCAACCAGCACCGGCCACGGAAAATCCAAAAACCAAAGACGCAATAACCAAACGAGAGAAGTTGAGTTTCATACGATTGATCAGATTATAGCAGAAAAACATCCGAATTTGGAGTAGAGACGTCCCGCGGGACGTCTCTACAAATAAACCAACAACGACACGAACCGTGGCAAGGCGTTTTTTGGTTGAAAGGTTGAGACGCCCTGCCAGGGACGTCTCTACCAACCTATATTTTGTAATGTTATACTTACAACCGATATGCAAACCATTCGAAAAGCTGTTATCCCCGTGGCCGGATTTGGCACGCGGTTTTTACCGGCCACCAAGGCCATGCCTAAAGAGATGTTGCCCATCATCGACAAGCCGGTTATTCAGTATGTGGTTGAGGAAGCAGTCGCGGCGGGCATTACCGACATCATCCTGGTTACCAGCTCATCCAAACGGGCGGTCGAAGACCATTTTGACGATAATCACGAGCTTGAAAACTGGCTTAAGAAACAAAAAAAGTTACGGGCTTTGGATGAGATTAAAAAAATCGGGCGCTTGGCTAATTTTACTTATGTCAGGCAAAAAGGGCCTTACGGCAACGCCACTCCCATCCTGAACGTCAAACATTTGATAGGCGACGAACCGTTTGCCGTGCTTTTTGGAGACGATGTCATGGTCAACCCCGTGCCTCGCCTCACGCAAATGATTAAAACCTACGAAAAATATCACAACCCGGTGCTGGGCGTGATTCCCACGGACGCGGAAGGCACTAAAAAATACGGCATCATCGATCCAGAAGCAGAAGTCGAAAAGGGAGTTTTCAAACTCAAGGGCGTGGTCGAAAAACCAGGCCCCGATAAGGCCCCATCGAAGTATGCCTCCATTGGTTCCTACATTCTCACGCCGGATATTTTTGAGGCCATCGGCAAAACCAAACGCGGGCACGGCGGCGAGCTGGTTTTATTGGATGCCATCTTCACGCTCATGAAACACCGGCCTGTTTACGCCCAACTCTTGCAGGGAACGTATTTTGATACCGGTACAAAAATAGGCTGGCTCGAAGCCAACCTTAAAACCGCATTGGCGCGCGAGGATCTGAGGGATGAGGTGAGGAAGATGTTAAGGAAGTTGTCCTAACTCACCCTGCCCTTCTCTTAAACAAGAGAGGGTTCTAAAAATAAGGATGTGCTGGCTATCCTCTTGTTTAAGAGGAGTTGGAGGAGTTAGGTTCTAAACCCCAACCCTGAAGAACACGATATCCCCGTCTTTGACGAGATATTCTTTGCCTTCGACGCGCACCTTGCCTTTTTCTTTGGCGCCATTCCAACCGCCGTTAGCCATGAAGTCATCAAAGTTGACGACTTCGGCGCGAATATAATTTTTTTCAAAATCCGTATGGATCACGCCGGCCGCTTGAGGCCCTGACATGCCGCGGGTAATGGTCCAGGCCTTGGTTTCCATTTCGCCGCTCGTCAAAAACGTGATGAGATCAAGCGAGTGGAAAGCTTCCACGATCAAACGATCGAGACCCGAAGCTGTCTGGCCGACTGTTTCCAAATATTCTTTTTTCTCCTGCTCCGACATGTCAATAAACTCCGATTCCATCTTGGCGCAGATGGGAACGATGCCCTCATACCCTAATCCCTTTCCCACCTTTAAGGGGGAAAGGGACTTTGACTGAGCCCCTCCCCCGTTCACGGTGGGAGGGGTTGGGGTGAGGGTTTGTTGCCAACTCCCATCCTGCAATTGAGCTTCGCTCACGTTGACCGCTAAAATCATGGGTTTGAGAGTGAGTAAAGAAAGTGATCTTAAGGCTTTAGATTCGTCTTCATTCCATTCGATTGATCTGAGCGGTGTCCCCTGCTCTAAAAACTTCTGCGCCTTTTCCAAAGCGGGAACTAAAATTTTAAGTTCTTTATTTTCTCCGGCTTTCAATTGCTTAGAGGCCGTCTCAAGCCTCTTTTGCACGACTGACATATCAGCCAGCGCCAATTCAATATTAATCGTCTCCACATCGCGCAACGGATTAATTGAGCCGTCGACATGAATGACGTTTTCATCCTCAAAAGCGCGCACGACTTGCACGATGGCGTCCGTCTCGCGGATATGCGAAAGAAATGCGTTGCCCAAACCCTGACCTTCTGACGCGCCACGCACCAAACCGGCGATGTCTACGAATTCGATCACGGCCGGAACAATGCGACCTGACTTTGAAATCTTGGACAACGGCTCGAGCCTGGCGTCCGGCACCTCGACCACTCCGACGTTCGGGTCAATCGTGCAGAAAGGAAAGTTGGCGCAATCCACGGCTTTTTTAGTGATGGCTTTAAAAAGCGTGGATTTACCCACGTTCGGAAGACCGACGATTCCGATTTGGAGTGACATGTTATGTTAATTACGAATTACGAATTCAAAATTACGAATTATTTGATAAAAACTCCAGCTGTCATTTCGAGCGGAATGAAATGAAGTCGAGAAATCGTCGATCGAATGTGACTAAGTGACTTCTGTTTATGCGATCTCTCTGCTCCATAGGCGCATCCGCCTCAGGCGTGAGACTATCGCTCGAGATGACAAAAAGTATTCCGCGTAATTTATTTTGTTACGCGAATTTTTCGCTCTTCTTGAGGCGCGTCCTCCAAGTACAGATCGACAGCTTCTTGCAAATTCTTTTCGGCTTCCTCAAACGTCTTGCCTTGCGAAGTCACGCCTAATTCGACGCAGTAAGCGACATAAAAGCCACCCTCAATCTGGTAAGTAGTCGTTAATTTTAACGTCATATAAGCCAAGTATAGCAATATCCCCTATTAAGGCAAGCAGCTTGACTTTTTTCAATTTTTATGCTTAAATATGGCTATAGCTCGCCATTTGAAAACTTGGTTTCTTACTTTCTTACTCAGGCACATCGCCTGGGCAAGCTAACACGCTCCATACGGAATGTTCCGTGCGGAGTACCAGGAGGTGTGTCATGGGTATCATCCATCGGAGAATTTTCAGTTGGTTCTGCTTCATCGTCTCACTCAGCATCTTCGTCGTCATGGCGTCATGCTCGAAAGATGATGACAACCCCAACCCGGCCAACACCGGCGGAAGTGCAGGAGTGAACGCTGGCGGCGACTCCGGAGTCGGAGGCATGGCTGGCAAGGGTGGTAACGGCGGTTCAGCCGGTGGCCAAGCAGGCCAAGCCGGAACTGGCGGTCAGGGAAACCCTTGGAAGAAGGGCAACCTCGGCAAGGTCGTCTCGAACAAGGTGATTTCGTCCAATGGAGGGCCAGTGCTCGCCATGGACATCCAGGTAATTCCGCAAACCATGGGCCTTGGTGGTGGATCGGGTGCCGCGGGAACAGCAGGAGCTGCTGGAGGCAACAACTTGCCGCCCACCATTCCAACGGTTGACTTCAGCCAGGCTACGCCCAACAGCGTGCTGGTGCTGGAAGTGCCTCCGTACCTGGACCTAAACAAACAGCCAACGATCCCGCCATACACGGTCTACATTCATCCTGACCAAACAGTGGAAGCGATCCAGCACTACAAGAACTGGACACAGGATCTGGCGCTCCAATGTTACGGAACATACCCGGTCACGGTGAACGGCAACAATCTCCACGCTTACGGCGGAATGGTATGGGACGTGGCCACGGGACAGGGCAGAAACTTTGGCGTCACATCAGCAGACGACTGTGTGGTCGAGTTCCTGCCCAATGGAGACCTCCAGCCTTTGGTTTGTGGGCTCCTGAGCCCGACCTCACTCACCTATCACCCCCAAGGGTGGCTCGTGGTGACGACTTCCCCGGGCTACACCAAGAACCTGCCAGACTCAGTACCCGAAAAGGGAGTGAGTCTGTACAAGGTCACGACCGACAATCCGGTAAGCACTCTGATTGCAGACATTCCGGTCGCGGCAGACTACATGACCTCGACCAATGTCCCGACTTGTTACGTATACCCGGACACCACCCTCGCCATTCCCAACGTGCTCCGCAATCCGGTCGCCATCCTGTCCACTGGAGACTACCTGGTTGCTGATGTGGGTGCTAAGCGCATCTACAAGATCTCGCCCGACGGCTCTGTGATCACTGAGTTCGTCAAGCTTCCCCCTGGCTTGCTGATCGCGGCCATGGTCGTTGCTCCGAACGATGTGATCTACATCGTCACAGCGCCGCTCCTCGGCGACAAGAACGATGGCAACGGAAACTTCGTCATCAAAGGCGTGACAATTCTCGCCTGGAACGAAACCGGACAGAGTTGGGACGAAATCGACGAGCTCACCGGATACGAGACGTACGCCGACAGCATGTCCTGGGGCAACAACGCAGTCCCCTGCCCGCCTGAATTCGCCAACCTCGGATTGGCGCGCTGTCTGCAGCCCTTGGGCGTGTACTTCGAAATCGTTCCTGGGCAGACGCAGACAACGCCATTCTTGCTGGTCAGCGACGGAGCAATCACTTTCCGCATCTTCCAGCTCATACTCGGCATGGACGACGCGGATGCAGGCGCTGGCGGATCAGGCGGAACTGGCGGCGAAGCTGGATCTGCTGGTTCTGCCGGAGAGGCAGGATCTGCTGGCTCAGCCGGCGAAGCAGCAGGTGCGGCTGGTGAAGCAGGATCCAGCGGTAGCGGCGGTTCAGCGGGCTCAGCTGGTGAAGCTGGCGCGGCCGGTGCTGGCGGCACCTGATCACACAAGAAACACCCGGGCTCACTAGAACCCGGCAACCTCAACTCAGTCAGCTTGGCTGACTCTTGCCCTCTTGCGGCAGACGCGACCCCGCGTCTTCGCAGGAGGCTTTTTTGTTTTTGTGATTTTTCTGGTAGAGACGCAAAATCTTGCGTCTAACACATCGAACACGTCCCCGTCATCTCGACTGAAGCTTCCCCCTCTCTTTGTCATCTCGACTGAAGCTTCCCCCTCTCTTTGTCATCTCGACTGAAGCTTCCCCCTCTCTTTGTCATCTCGACTGAAGCGAAGCGGAACGGAGAGATCGCATAAACAGAAGTTACCTGGTCACATTCGATCGACGATTTCTCGACTACGCATT
>Ga0172379_10011171_pt1 | contig 10749 bp, 5 predicted proteins | sample GrowelOW334metaG_FD_119756 | JGI IMG/M metagenome (GOLD analysis project Ga0172379, IMG submission 119756) | Groundwater microbial communities from an aquifer near a municipal landfill in Southern Ontario, Canada - Groundwater well OW334 metaG | ecosystem: Environmental > Aquatic > Deep... | reverse complement strand
TCTTCCTCTTGTTCTAATTGTTCCGCGGGATATTATGGCGCTACCGCTGGCTTAACCTCAACTACTTGTACGGGGATCTGCTCGGCCGGAACTTGGTCCGCGGCTGGCTCTTCCTCTTGTTCTAATTGTTCCGCGGGATATTATGGCGCTACCGCTGGCTTAACCTCAACTACTTGTACGGGGATCTGTGGAGTTGGTAATTATTCTACGGCCGGAAGTACTGGTTGTTCCTGTTGCTCGGCTGGTTATTATGGAACTACTAATGGATTAACAGTGGCTACTTGTAATGGTGCCTGCGGTGTTGATCAAACTTCGCCGGCTTGCTCTACTAGTTCTGCGGCTTGTATTGCTACCTCCTGTTCGGACGGTTATTATTTGTCCGCCGGCGCTTGTTATGCCTGCGGCGGTGATCAATATTATTGTACGAGCAGTACTCGATATAATGTTTCCTCCGGTTATTATTCTATCGGCGGAAATTCTAATACTCGAACCGGCCAATCGCAATGCGAGACTGGAAATTATTGTGTTAGCGGAGTTAAGACGGCTTGTGCTGCCGGGAAATGGGGCGGAACGCCGGGTTTAACAACTAGCGCTTGTTCTGGTAATTGTTCGGCCGGTACTTGGTCGGGAACCGGAGCTTCCTCTTGCTCTAATTGTTTAGCCGGAACTTGGTCCGCGGCCGGAGCTTCCTCTTGCTCTAATTGTTCGGCCGGTTATTATGGAAATACTACGAATTTAACTTCCACTACTTGTACGGGAATTTGTGGCGCCGGAACTTGGTCCGCGGCCGGAGCTTCCTCTTGCTCTAATTGTTCGGCTGGTTATTATGGAAATACTACGGGTTTAACAGCGGCTACTTGTACGGGAATTTGTGGCGCCGGAACTTGGTCCGCGGCTGGCTCTTCCTCTTGCTCTAATTGTTCGGCCGGTTATTATGGAAATACTACGGGTTTAACAGCGGCTACTTGTACGGGAATTTGTGGCGCCGGTAATTATTCTACGGCTGGTTCTACGAGTTGTTCTTGCTGCGGTGCTGGTTATTATGGAACAACGGGCGGACAAACCGCTATTACTTGTAATGGATCCTGCGGCGCTAATCAGACTTCGCCGACCTGTTCTACTAGTTCCGCGGCCTGTTATTATACGGCCTGTTCGGATGGATATTATTTGTCCGCTGGTGCTTGCTACGCCTGCGGCGGTGATCAATATTATTGTGCCAGTAGTACTCGGTATAATGTTTCTTCCGGTTATTATTCTACCGGTGGAAACTCTAATACCCGCACCGGCCAATCGCAATGCGAAGCTGGAAATTATTGTATCAGCGGGGTTAAGACGGCTTGTGCGGCCGGAAAATGGGGCGCCACAGCTGGTTTAACTTCCGCTACTTGTACTGGTACTTGTTCGGCCGGAACTTGGTCCGCTACCGGTTCCTCTTCTTGTTCTAATTGTTCCGCGGGATATTACGGAAATACTACCGGAGCAACGGCCAGTTCCTGCACGGGAATCTGTTCGGCCGGAACTTGGTCCGCGGCTGGTAGCACTAGCTGTTCTAATTGTTCGGCTGGTTATTATGGTAGTACCGCGGGTTTAACTTCAACTACTTGTACTGGAATCTGTTCAGCGGGGAATTGGTCCGCCGCCGGTGCCTCGTCTTGCTCTTGTTGCGGCGCTGGTTATTACGGAACCATTAGCGGATTAACGGCCTCTACTTGTAATGGCGCTTGCGGCGTTAATCAGACTTCGCCGTCTTGTTCTACTGGTTCAGCGGCTTGTTATTATACGGCTTGTTCGGATGGATATTATCTGTCTGCGGGTGTCTGTTATGCCTGCGGTGGTGATCAATATTATTGTACGAGCAGTGCCAGATACAGTGTTTCCTCCGGCTATTATTCTACCGGCGGAACCTCTACGACCCGCACCGGTCAATCCCAATGTACCGCCGGTTATTATTGTTCTAGCGGTGTAAGATATGATTGTCCTTGCGGTAGTTATTGTGCCAGTGCCGGGTTAATTACTACCACCGGATCTTGCTCGGCCGGCTATTATTGTCCACAAAATAGCACCAGTGCTACCCAGAGTACTTGCGGCGGCAATAATTCTTACTGTGCAGCTGGCAGTTGCTCGGCCGCGACCGTTTCCTCCGGCTATTATTCTACCGGCGGAACGGCTACGACTCGCACCGGTCAATTCCAATGTACTGCTGGCACTTATTGTTCTGGCGGTGTCCAATATAGTTGTCCTTGCGGTAGTTATTGCGCCAGTGCTGGACTATCTGCCGTTTCTGGATCTTGCTCAGCCGGTTATTATTGTAATGCTAATAGTACTAGTGCTACGCAAAATGCTTGCGGCGGCAATAATTCTTACTGTGCAGCTGGCAGTTGCTCAGCCGCGACCGTTTCCTCCGGCTATTATTCTACTGGCGGAACGGCTACGACTCGCACCGGTCAATCCCAATGTACCGCTGGATATTATTGTTCAGCCGGTGTTCAGTATGATTGCCCCTGCGGTAGTTATTGTGCTACTGCCGGATTGACTACTACCACTGGATCTTGCTCAGCCGGTTATTATTGTAATGCTAATAGTACCAGTGCTACTCAGAACCTTTGTTCTACTGCCGGTTATTATTGTCCAGCTGGCAGCTGTTCGCCTACGGCCAATTGCTGTAGTGCCGGTTATTATGGAACAACGGGTGGGCAGACAGCTTCTACTTGTAATGGATCTTGCGGCGTTAATCAAACTTCACCCGTTTGTTCTACTAGTTCTGGCGCTTGCTATGCTACTTCTTGTTCCGATGGATATTATCTCTCGGGGGGTGCCTGCTATGCTTGCGGCGGTAATCAATATTACTGTACCAATAGCACTCAATATACCGTTTCTTCCGGATACTACTCTACCGGCGGAACTTCTGCGACCCGAACCGGCCAGTCGCAATGTACGCCTGGTTATTATTGTACTAGTGGGACGCAGAATAATTGTTCGGCCGGCTATGAATGTGGCGGTTATGGATTAACTTCTCAATCTATTTGTCCGGCTGGTACTTGGTCTTCCGCTACTGCTTCTTCTTGTTCGGATTGTTCGGCTGGTTATTATGGGACGATTAGCGGACTGACAACTACTACTTGTAACGGCGCCTGCGGCGCCAATCAAACTTCACCGGCCGGATCTTCTAGCCCAGCCGACTGTTATTATACTTCTTGTTCCGCTGGTTATTATTTATCCGCTGGCGCCTGCTATGCTTGCGGCGGTGATCAATATTATTGTACCAATAGTACTCAATATTCCGTTTCTTCTGGGTACTACTCTACCGGCGGAACCTCTACGACTAGAACCGGTCAGTCTCTATGTACCGCCGGATATTATTGTGCCTGGGGTCAACAATATATCTGTCCGGCTGGTTATTATGCCGGCGCCGGTAGCACTTTTTGCACTGCTTGTTCTTGTGGTACTTATGGCAATAGCCAAGGTCTAACCACTAGTGCTTGTACTGGTACTTGCGGAGCCGGTACTTGGTCTGATTACGCCGCCTCTTCTTGTTCTAATTGTTCGGCTGGTTATTATTGCAATAGTGGCAGCTGTTCCGCGACCCAAAACCCCTGCGGTTCTAATAATGTATATTGTCCGTCTGGGTCAGCCTATCCTTTAGATCCTTACTATGGCTATTATGCTACCGGTGGCGGGACAGCAACCCATACCGGTCAGACTGAATGCCAGCCAGGATATTATTGTCCTGATGGAGAGCGCTATGGTTGTCCTTGCGGTTCTGAATGCAATAATTACGGGCAGGGTTCTCCGAGTGGTTCCTGCGGACCAGGTAGCTATTCTTACGATAGCGCCTCAAGTTGTTCTAGTTGTGCGGCTGGTTATTATTGCGGAGCTTATAATAGCTGCTCTCCTTATCAGAGTACTTGTACGGCCGGAACATATTCTTCCGCTGGCGCAGCTTCTTGTACTAGTTGTCCGGCCGGAACATATTCTTCCGCTGGCGCGTCGTCTTGCTCTAGTTGCCCCAATAATACTTATAGTACCGGCGGCGCCAGTTCTTGTACCGCTTGTTCAGCCACTACTTGTAATAGTGGGACCGGGAATTCTAGTTGTCCGATTACGAAGTTAACCTGCTCTTCTTATGGCGCTAATTGTGGTTCCTGGGATAATAATTGTGGCGGAACAACTGGTTCTTGTGGAACCTGTACTTCACCGGAGACTTGCGGTGGTCAAACCGGCTATCCTTATGTATGTGGACAAAATTGTACTAATGGTTATCGAGATTATGATAAAGATGGCTACGGTAACGCGCCTTATGGTTGTTATACCGCTAGCGCCTCTTATAATATAGTTAGCACTATCCCTGATTGTAATGACAGCAATGCCTCGGTCTATAATTATTACAGTGGTTTTCATGACGCTGATTGGGATGGCTTTACCTCTGGAGGGTTGGCGATTGATGCGCTTTGTGGCGCCGGAACTTTCCCTTACGGCCAAGGATATTTACCCAGCGCTACAACCAATGACTGTAATGATTATAATTCCTCAATCTATCCTCAATCCACTTCTTGGTTTGCTTCAGCAACTGATGCTAATTGTGATGGAGTCTTGACTCCTAATGGTTTGTACTTTCCTTGTAGTCAAATTGCTAATACCTGGCAGCCTGACTATAGTAGCAGTTGCGGCTATTATCATGGGTCGTCTTGTCTGTATGATTCGTATGATTATATTGGTCCTTATTCTAGTTATGCCCCCTCCTCGGCTTATTGCGGACAGTTAGTTAATCCAGCCGGAGATGGTGATTGGGTCGGTTTCACTTATTGTGTTAATGATAGAGATTATTGTTTATATAGTTACTGCGGGGCACCATATTGGTCTACACATACTAGATTGTATTGTCAGTAAGCTGAGATAAAAATAATTTTACAACTTTTGTTCTTAATTAAAAAATAGAGTATTTTTACTCTATTTTTTAATTTTTCTTTAATATTATACTAATATTTTTTGCTAATATTATTATATTTTTTGCCATATTGACAAATTTATTATAATCTATTGACAATTTTGCTAAATAGTAGTATAATATATTTACCTAAAGTTAATAAGATAAAGGATGAAACTAATGAAGTTTTGACCTTTAAAAACTAAATAAAAACCGAAATCCTTAAGGAGGAAATCATGAAAAAGTTATTATCAGTAATACTTGTCATTTTGACCGCCTCCTTTAATATATTGGGGCAGTCAGAAAAAAATTACGGTTATCCGTTGATGCCGCTTTCTCGATTAGAAGAAGTAAAAAATTTCCCGGAGAAGCGTTATCAGGTTAATACCAGATTAAACAAAACAAACCTTTCTCCATCAGTTGATTATTCTAATCTGGTTAAACCCGCTCTTGACCAAGGTCAACAGGGAAGCTGCGTAGCATTTGCTTTAACCTACGGACTAAGCTTCCTCAATAACCAGAAGTTTGGTTATTCCGAAAGTCATCAGTACAGCCAGGCTCTTATTTACAATCTTGGAGCAGTAACCCAGAACGGCGGGATGGGAACTCAAACCGGCCTAGATATAATCAAAGAAATCGGTTATGTCTCTGCTAACCTCTTTCCATACAGTGACCAAGATTGGACCACCTTACCTAATTTAGACATTCTCAAAGTGGCTATTAAAAATCGCGCTAGCGATTGGTCTTGGTTCCCAGTCGGAGACGCCGCTAATGTGTATGAGGAACAAAAACCTGGTTATACTGGAATTAATATGGCTAAAGAATTGTTAGCTACTGGAAAAACCGTTATTCTTGCTTTCGCCTTAACCGAAGGTTATGGCGGAATGATGCAAGCCGAAAACTGGATTTATTCTTACTCTGTTTTTGGCCAGCTGCCCTTTACTGGAGCACACGCTCTATGCTTGGTAGGGTATAACGACACTCTTCAAACTAAGGACGGAAGAGGGGCCTTCAAAGTAATTAATTCTTGGGGCGCTGATAAATTTGATTCCGGTTACTCTTGGATTACCTACAAGATGCTAGCCGAAAAAAATTATCAAGGATTCTTTTCTACCTTCGAACTCCGGGATAATTATCAGCCACAATTTACCGTTACTTTTGATTTTATTGATTTCAGTAATCTACTCCCTACTTTCTCCGGTCTGAAAGCTAATGGGCAAGTCTCTAAACAACAGATTCTAAGATCGTTTGTGGGTCGTCCTCAGAATTTCCTCAAGCAAGTTATTATTGACCTAACCGATCTTTCCCAAGGCATAGTACTCAACGGTAAAAATTCGTTTTTCCTAGAAGGCGCTTTCTATTCTTCTAAGATCGGTTCCAACAAACCGACTATCAAAGGTATTAGGATTACTGATTCGGTCCGCGGCATTGATATTTATCAAAGCTGCAATATCGTTCTGAGAGATTCAGTATTCCACGTCGAATGGGAATTTGACGAATCAACAATTACCGATGTAGAAAAAGTTGATGCTCTACCGACTAGCTACTCGTTAAGTCAGAACTACCCTAACCCCTTTAACCCGATAACTACGATAAACTTCTCCATCGTAAAATCGGGATTAGTTACTTTAAAGGTTTACAATCTTTTAGGCCAAGAAGTTGCACTCTTGGTTAATGAAGATTTAACCGCCGGCGCGTACAACACCAAGTTTGACGCCGGAAAGTTAGCCAGTGGAATCTACGTTTATGTCTTACATACCGCAGATTACACTGCTAGCCGAAAAATGATTTTGATGAAGTAGCTGTTTTACTTCATAAAATAGATTTTTCAAAACCCCTGGTCTTCACAACCCGGGGTTTTTTATTTTCTTGACCCTAATTTCTAAAATTGCTATAATTAAAATAAGTTTAAAATAGCTATTACTCATAAACCCGGTTCGCTTAATCGGCGTTCGGGTCTAAAAACATTTATGAAAAAAACATTAATCGGTCCGGTTTTGACCGTTATTGCCTTGCTGCTTATCGGCGGCATGTTTGTTTATTTTTACGTCTCTTTAAATCGGATGGAGAAAAAATTAATGACGATTCAAACGGCGATCGCCGACGACTCCGGTAAGATTACCGCTATCGTTAATTTCTTTAACGCCAATGCCAATGCCGCGACTACTAAAAAATAATATAAATAAAAATACTAATAACAACATTATGAAAAGAGAATTTGTTTTCCCCTTGGTTGTCGGGATTATCTTGGGCGCTTTAGTGATGATTTTTTGGCAATTTAATGCCCGCCTCAGTAATATCGCCGCTGGCGTCGTCCAGTTAGAGACCGCCACCAGCCAAAACACGAAGACTGTCGGCGACATCGTGACCTTTATTAATAATGCTACTGGTCAGAAAGCCCCGGCCGCCACTACTCCAACCGAGACTCCGAAACAATAAATAGTTTTTGTAAAAATCTTTATATTCCTTTAAAAATCCCTAGGGTGACCCGGGGATTTTTAATTAGCCGTTTCTTTGACAAGATAGAGAAAATTTACTACAATCTCTGGAAATGCTTTTTGTCTAAAAATCAGCATTTTTAGCCCTTTAACAACAGAAATTTAAGAAAAATATCATTAAATAGAGGAGAACTAAACATGTTAACGGTAGAAGATATTTCCTACGCCATTGGTGATCGGCAGATTTTAAACTCGGTATCGTTTTCCTTGATGCCGGGTAATAAAGTCGCCCTCGTCGGTGAAAATGGAGCAGGGAAATCAACTTTGGTGAAGATTATTATGGGAGAAATTTCGGCTAATGAAGGTAATATTATCAAACCGGATTCAGTCGGTTATGTCCCTCAAGTAATTTTGAACGAACCGTCAGTTATGGCGGGAGTCACGGTCCTTGATTTTATGTTGGAAGGCCGCGGACTTAAGGAGTTATCAAGAAAGATGCGAGAAACTTCCGAGGCGATGAGTGCTAAAATTCCCGTCGATAAGTTGGATGAGATTTTAGCCGACTATTCTTTGGCTCAGGAAGAATTTGTCTCTCGAGGAGGCTACGAAGCTGAATCAGAAATTCAAACTATTTTTAACGGGGTTGGTTTGACGATCGACCTGGATCAGGAAGTGCGAAGATTAAGCGGGGGAGAAAAAACTCGCTTAGCTTTTGCCCGGAGTATCTTTGCTGATTGTAGTCTGCTGATCTTAGATGAACCGACCAACCATATTGATCGACAATATTATGGTTGGCTGGGAAATTATCTCCGGCAGACGCCCAAGACGGTTTTAGTGGTTAGCCATCATCCCGAATTTATCGATCCTTTCACTCAACGGATTATCGCGATCGAAAAATTAACGGGTCGGGCCAGGGAATATCAAGGCACTTATGAAGATTATTTGGAACAAAGTGCGATTAATGAAAAAACCCTTAACCGTCAGTTAGACTGGTTTGATAAAGAAATTGAGCGTTTAGGAGAATCCGCCCGGCGTTTACAGCACGGCGGACCGAATAAGGCCAACGCCGCACAGAATATGTTCAAGCGGATTGAGCGGCTGAAAAGCGAGCGGGATAATCTAGCGGTTAATATCTTTAAAAAAGAAAAATCGTTAAGATTTAAATTACCCGTCTCGCAACTTTCCGGTCAACTGGTGGTCCAAGCTCAAGATTTAGCTAAGTCATTTTCTTCCCGTTTGTTATTCCGAGAAGTATCATTCGAGATTTTCCGCGGCGAAAGGATTATCATCGCCGGCGAAAACGGAACTGGCAAGACTACCCTGTTGAAAATAATCATCGGGTTGATCAAGCCGGATCAAGGTCAAGTGCAACTGGGTTATAATGTTAAACTTGGTTATTATGCCCAGGAACATGAGAATCTTAGAGCCACCGCGACCGTACTGGGAGAAGTCCAAGAAGCTTATCATGGTTTTGTCGGTAATTTGCGGGACGTCTTAGCGCGTTTCTTATTTTTTCAAGATAAAGTCTTTCAAGAAATAGAGACTTTAAGCCTCGGAGAAAAGAGCCGCCTGTCCCTATGTAAATTAATGTTAGGCGCTAATAATCTACTAGTGCTGGATGAACCGACTAACTATCTTGATCCGACCTCTCGTGATGTGGTGGCCGAAGCGGTCCAGGATTATGAGGGGACGGTAATCTTTGTTAGTCATGACCAAGAATTCATTAAACTGGTCAAACCTAGCAAGATATTAATTTTACCGGTTGGTATCATGACCGATTTCCGAGAAGGAGGCGTATCATGAAAGAAATGCTTAGTCAGTTTTATAGTAATTTTAACTCTTCTCAGGGTAAATATAATTTTGCCCATCACTTGGGGAGTAAAATTAAATATTTTCCCGCTCAGATCGGTGAAAATAAACGGGTTTTGGATTTAGGCTGTCGGGATGGAGTGGTAACAAAAACTTTCGCGGCCGGTAATACTTTGACCTGTTTAGATGTCGATCGCCAAGCTTGTCGCTTATGTGGGGCCAGTTTGGAAGCGGAGATAATCTGGCACGATCTCAACGAACCATTACCTTTGCCGAATGAAAATTATGATGTCGTCGTGCTATCGGATGTGTTGGAGCATGTTTTTTTGGTCGAACCCCTAATAGCCGAGATCCGACGAGTATTAAAAACCGGCGGAATTTTTCTCGGTTCTACGCCTAACGCTTATTATTGGACTAACCGTTTGAAAATGGCGCGCGGGCTTGATTTAGCGGAGTATACCGATGCGACCCATGTCCATCATTTCTCTCTGGCTAGTTTGAAGAAATTATTAGCCAGTTCCTTCCAGGATGTAGAGATCACCCCTTATGGTAAAAATGTCTTTTTAAGGAGTTGGCCGACTTTATTAGCCAATGATTTTTTTTGGAAAGCTGTAAAAAATGATTCAGGAGAAAAAAATGAAAATAATCTTTTGGACGGCTAGCTTTCTGCCCGACTTGGGCGGGATGCAGTGGAGTACCTATCGCCTGGCTAAGGGACTGAAGAGATATGGTCATGAAATTTTATTCTTGACCAGAGAATCTAAAGAACCAGAATTAGTCAGAGATTTCCCGATTATCAGATTGCCCGGTCTTAATGTGCTCGATTGGACGATCAATTCCGGTAATTGGCTCTTAGAAAATAAGGATAAGTTTGATGTAGTCCATACGATCGACTTGTTTTATCAAGCGATTGAGCCGCAGTTAGATATCTTAAACAGCTGTGGTAAACCTACAGTATTGAAGATCCCCACCGCGGGCTATATTCCTAAACTTATCAATTCCCCAAAATTAAAGAAGTCGCTCCAAGCTGTTAGCGCGATTATCGCCCTTAATGGCTTGATCGAGAAAGAACTAGCTAAAGTCGGAGTAGCGACTGATAAAATTTACCGGTTGCCTAATGGGATCGACCCCAAAGAATTTGTCCCTGTCTCGGATAAGACTACTCTACGGAAATCATTAGGTCTGCCTATCGATAAAGTACTGTTGATTTTTACCGGACGACTAGTCCAGCGCAAGAGATTAGATATCCTTTTATCCGCGTTGGATAGAGTCGACCGCGAAGCCCATCTCGTGCTAGTTGGTTCGGGGTTCGAGCAGAGAGACTCAGTTGAAGATGATATTGTCAGAGTCGCTACTGACTTGGGCCGAGTTACATTAATTAAAGCCGTTGCTGATTGCCGGCCCTACCTACAAGCCAGTGATATCCAGATTCTACTAGCGGAACGGGAAGGGATGCCTAATTCTTTATTAGAAGGCATGTCTTGCTCTTTGCCGACCATCGCTACAGAAATAGCGGGAATAGTTGATTTGATTTCTGAGGGCGCAGAGGGGATCTTGGTTCCGGTAGGAGAAGTAGAG
>Ga0172379_10011170_pt1 | contig 10751 bp, 11 predicted proteins | sample GrowelOW334metaG_FD_119756 | JGI IMG/M metagenome (GOLD analysis project Ga0172379, IMG submission 119756) | Groundwater microbial communities from an aquifer near a municipal landfill in Southern Ontario, Canada - Groundwater well OW334 metaG | ecosystem: Environmental > Aquatic > Deep... | reverse complement strand
GCGCGGCCCACACGGCGGCGCCGGAGGAAATTCCGACCAGCAGGCCTTCCTCGGTGGCAAGCCGGCGCGCGGTGCCCAGCGCATCGTCGTTCTTGACGCGCACCACCTCGTCGTAAATCTTGGTGTTGAGGATGGCCGGGACGAAACCGGCGCCGATGCCCTGGATCGGGTGCGGGCCTTTCTGGCCGCCGGACAGCACCGGGCTGGCGTCGGGCTCGACGGCGATGATCTGCACGCCGGGTTTCCTCGCCTTCAGCACTTCGCCGACGCCGGTGATGGTGCCGCCGGTGCCGATGCCGGAGACGAAGATATCGACCTTGCCCTCGGTATCGCGCCAGATTTCCTCGGCCGTCGTATTGCGGTGAATTTCGGGATTGGCGGGATTCTCGAACTGCTGCGGAATGAAGTAGCGGCTGTCGGCCGCCGCCAGTTCCTGCGCCTTCTTGATGGCGCCGCCCATGCCGTCCGGCCCCGGCGTGAGGATCAGCTCCGCGCCGTAGGCCTTGAGGAGCAGCTTGCGCTCGCGGCTCATGGTCTCCGGCATGACAAAGGCGGCCTTGATGCCGCGCGCCGCGCACACCATGGCAGACCGATGCCGGTGTTGCCGGAGGTCGGTTCCAGGATGATGGTGTCGGGCTTGATCTTGCCGGCCTTCTCGGCGGCATCGAGCATGGCGACGGCGATGCGGTCCTTGACGCTATGGGCGGGATTGAAGAACTCCAGCTTCAGGGCGATAGTTGCCGAGTTTTCAAAACCCGTCCCTGCATCGAGGCGGTTGAGTTTGACCAGCGGGGTGTTGCCGATGAGTTCGGTGATGTTGTTGGCGATGGCCATGGGGTTGTTCTCCTTGGTTCGAATCGGATGGGATCCAGACGATAAGCCAACAGCTTGCCGTTACTTGTCCCGCAAGCCAAAGACTTTTTTCGCATAAGCAAATTCCCCGCGGCTATCAAGGTGCACCGGCCGACAGCCGCCGCTCCAAACCGGCGCCGAAGCGCGACATCGAATAGCAGCCCGTCCAGTAGATCAGGCCGATGAACAGATAGCCTTCGAGATAGTAGGAGCGCCACTCGGCATCGCCCGCCAGCGCCAGCGACAGCGCGCCGGTCAACTCGTAGAGGCTGACCACGGTGACCAGCGAGGTATCCTTGAAGACGCTGACGGCGCTGTTCACGATCGACGGGATCACCGCGCGAATGGCCTGGGGCAGGATGATCCAGCGCAGCGCCTGCCAGCGCGAGAGGCCAAGCGCTGCCGCCGCGTGATGCTGGCCGGCGGCCACCGCCTGCAAGCCGCCGCGCAGGGTTTCCGCCAGATAGGCGGCGGCGAACAGCACGATGCCGGCCTGCACGCGCAGCAGCACGTCGATCGAAATACCCGGCGGCAGGATGATGGGGAACAGGAAGGACGCCAGGAACAACACCGATATCAGCGGCACGCCGCGCACCAGTTCCACGTAGAACGCGCACAGAATGCGCAACAGCGGCCAGGCCGCTTGATAACGTCCCAGTGCCACCAGCACGGCGAGCGGAAAAGCCAGCAGCATGCCCATGGTCGCCAGCAGCAGCGTCAGCGGCAAACCGCCCCACTGGTCGCTGGCGACCGGCGCAAGGCTCAGCAGGCCACCGCCCATCAGCAGGAAGAATGCCGGCAAGGCCAGCGCCCAGGCCGCGATCAACGCGCCGCGCGTTGCCAGTCGCAGGCCGCTGGCAACGATCGCCAGCAGCACCAATGCAGTCGCCAGCAGCGGCCGCCACTGCTCGGCATGCGGATAGCGCCCGAACAGAATGGCACGGTATTTCTCCGCCACCACGCCCCAGCAGGCGCCGGCATGCTCCATCGCGCCACAGGCCGCGGCATCCGGCCGGAACTGGGCCTTGAGCAGCGCCCAATCGACCAGCCCCGGCAGCCAGTAGAGAGCGCCGCCCAGCAGCAGCAGCGTCGTCAGCCCGCTCCAGGCATCGGAAAACAGGTTGCGCCGCAGCCAGTCGCGTGCCGCCGCCTGCTTCATGAGGGCTGCGCCCAGCGTCCAGTGCGGCGTTCCAGCCAGGCGCTGAACCACGCCGTGAGCAGGGACAGGATCAGGTACACCGCCATGATCAGGGCGATGCATTCGGCCGCCCTGCCCGTCTGGTTGAGGGTCGTGTTGGCGACGGACACCAAGTCTGGATAGCCGATGGCCACCGCCAGCGAGGCGTTCTTGGTCAGGCTCAGGTGCTGGTTGTTCAGCGGCGGAATGATGCTGCGCAGGGCTTGCGGCAGCAGCACCAGGCGGAAGCTCTGGACCCGCGACAAGCCCAGCGCCAGCGCCGCTTCGCTCTGCGCGCGCGGCACCGCCTGGATTCCGGCACGCACGGTTTCGGCGACATAGGCGGCGGTGTACAGGCTCAGCCCGAGCAGCAGGGCGAGGAACTCCGGCGTCAGCGCGGCACCGCCACTGATGGTCATCTCGCCGCGCACCGGCAGGTCGAGCCAGGCACCCCCATCGCCGCCGAACCAGGGCATGAACAAACCGCTCTTGCTGAGGAAGACATGCGGGACGATTTGCAGCGCGGCGCTCGCCGCCGGCAGCAGATCGGTCACGACGAAGTACCAGGCCAGCAATTGCAGTAGCAGCGGCACGTTGCGCAGGGCTTCGACATAGGCCATGCACAGGCCGCGCAGCAGCAGGTTGGGCGACAGCCGCCCCAGGCCGATCAGCGTGCCGAGCAGGGTGCTGATGACGATCGCCGGCAAGGCCACCCGCAAGGTGTTGGCCAGCCCGGCCAACAGCGCCCACAGGATGCTGTCGGCGGAATCGAAGGGCAGCAGGCTCTCGCCGATGGCGAACCCCGCCGGCTCGCCCAGGAAACCGAAGCCGCTGCGGATGCCGCGTTCATGCAGGTTGGCGGCAGTGGTGTCGAGCAGCAGCCAGAGCAGCAGGAGCAGCCCCGCCGCCAATGCCGCTTGTGCCGCCAAGCCGCGCCAGCGCTGGCTGTTCATCCGGGCCGGGGCAACGGGTCAGCGGATCGGCGGGGCGTATATCAGCCCGCCCTTGGTCCACAGCGCATTGAGGCCGCGCGGCAGCTTGAGCGGCGAGTCGGCGCCGACATTGCGCTGGAATATCTCGCCGTAGTTGCCGCCCGCCTTCAGCGCCCGCGCCGCCCACTCGCGCTCCAGCCCGAGGGCCTTGCCGCTGTCTTCGGCGCTGCCGAGCAGGCGCTGGATGGCCGGATCGTTGCCGGCCTTCATCTGTTCGAGATTGGCCTGGGTAACGCCACGCTCCTCGGCTTCGATCAGCGCAAAAACCACCCACTTGACGATGGCGAACCACTCGTCGTCGCCGCGCCTCACCACCGGGCCCAGCGGTTCCTTGGAGATCATCTCCGGCAGCACCACGTAGTCGTCCGGCCTGGGTGCCTCCTTGCTGCGTATGAAAGCCAGCGCCGAGGCGTCGGTGGTGTAAGCCTGGCAACGGCCGCTGAAGAATGCCTTGAGCGCGGTCTCGAGTTTCTCGAAGACCACGGGCTTTATCTTGGCGCCCTGCATCCTGAAATAGTCGTTGAGATTCTTCTCGGTGGTGGTGCCCGACTGCACACAGATTTCGGCATTCTTCAACTGTTTGGCGCTGGCGATCTTGAGCTTCTTCGGCACCAGGAAGCCCTGGCCGTCGTAGTAGGTGACGGTGGTAAAGTGCAGTCCCAGCGAGGCGTCGCGCGTCAAGGTCCAGGTGGCGTTGTTCAGGAGCACATCCACGCTGCCCGATTGCAGCGCCGCGAAGCGCTGCTGCGAAGTCAGCGGGACGTATTTTGCCTTGCCCGCATCGCCCAGCACGGCGGCCGCGATGGCCCGGCAGATGTCCACATCCAGGCCGCTCCAGTTGCCCTGGCTATCCGCCGCGGAAAAGCCGATCACCCCGGTGCTGACCCCGCAAACCAGTTGCCCCTTCTGCCGGATCTGCTCCAGGGTCTTGCCGGCGTGGACTTCGGCGAACGGTTGCAACAGTACCGCCAGTGCGGCCGCGACACGCAGCCAGTGCGCAACGTCAGGTAATCTCATGGATCTTTCCCACCGTGTTATGTGTACAGGAAGCCTCATTCTATCAATTGCCTCCAAGCTACCCGATATGTGAATCACCGGTTGCCGAGTTGGTGCGCCATTACCCGATCCGCTCTTTGAACGCTATTGCCCATATCCACAAGGCGACGCAAGGTCCCGTCGGGTTGGAGAATACCCATCCCTTCATGCACGAACTGTGGGGGTGCTACCGGATCTTCGCCCACAACGACAATCTCGACGGCCGCGTCGCCCTGATCGCCACCCTGCCGTTCACGGACAACGAAACCCGGATCCCGCTGCCGGTGGATACGGTGACGATGTTCGTGGATGGGGTGTATCGGCCGGCCTGATTCTGGCAGATCCGGATCCAAACCCACGATTGTCTGCGCTGCAACCCGTTTCCGTCATTGGATGTTACCGATCCACTTCGTGGAACCAGACGGTCATCGTATCGCCAGCGAATACCGTACGTCCGTCTTGGCAATGTTATACACGCCAAAATCACAACTCCAGACTGTCCAAGCCTGGGTGGTATCGGCGGCGCTGGTCGTTGCAGTCCAATAGTAGTCGAAGGCTATGAAGCCGTTGAATATCACGGGCCCGGTAACCGAGCTCGTGCCGCCTCGGGCCTGCCCGGTAAAATATTCCGCCTGCGGAAACGTTGGCGCCCGGTCGGACAAACTCAACATCTCGTTCCGGTTCGGCATTCTCCACTGACCGGCAGTCGACCCGTCGGTCAAACCACATTGCCCGTTAGCCAGATTGTTGATGGCCGCGAGGGCGCCGCCCCATGAACTCCTTATGCAATTGGCCTTCTTCAGCCAAGTCAATCCCGTAACGGTGTCGGCGATTGTTCCGTTCCCATTGTCAATGAAGCGAGGAGAAGTCAGGGGCGCCCCGAGTTGGAGACTGGCATCGTCCCCGACACCGAAAGAGCCACCGCCAACTCCCTTGTACACGCCGGTCGCCAGGAGCTGGATCGTTCCTCCTCCGCCCGACTTTACCGCCCACAACGAATTGGTGGACGTTGTCTTGTTGTTGTTATAGGGTCCGTCTCCATTGTCTATCCCGTTGATCCAGCGTCCGTCCGAAAAACGAATTGCCATTGCATTGGAAGTCAAGGCCATATAAGTCGTGGATGACCAGTAAGCCTTGGCGAGATCGATATTGGTGAACGGGTGCCCGGCGGAAACGGCCGGATTTACCTTGGACACATCCACAAGACTTTCCAGCTCATTTGCATTGGGCATTCTCCACTGGCCCGGGGTCGACCCATCCGTCAATCCACAAGCGCCGTTGGCGATCTGATTGGCGGCCGTCAGCGCGGTTGTCCAATCAGACGCACTGAAACATCCGGCATTCTTCAGCCAAACAAGGCCGGTCAACTGGTCGGTAACGGTGCCATTCAAGTTGTCCGCATAGCGTGTGCCTGGCCAAGGGTTCCCCTTATTCGCGGCAAAGTCGTCTCCGCTTGCATAACTGATGTTCTGCCCCGTTCTGGGCAGACTTGCCACCTTGTCCGCCGAACGATACGCGGTGAAATTGTTCCCTGTCGCATCATGGGCAGGTGGCGGGGCAAATCTGATAACGGTTCTGTAATGCCCGTCGAAGTCGAATTTGCTGACCGAACCGGCTGGATCGCTGGCTGAGGGATAGAACCCAAATCCGCTCTTCTCGACATAGATTGCGTAATCCGGTTTATCCGTCGACGTGTTGGTGGTATCCAACCCCGAAACAGAGTAAGCACCGTTGGCATCTGTAGTCGTCGTTACCGTGGTGTGGACATTATGGTAGTAGACGCTGATGGTCACTCCCGATAATGGAAGCCCGTCTCTAGTAACAACCGTGCCGGATACCGTGCTCTTGAACACAGGCGAACCAACCGGGCCGCTGCTCGTTGCGGTCCCGCCCCCGCCCCCACCGCAAGCATTGAGCAGGCAGAGGACGCTTGTCGCCAACAACCAATTCAGGTTACTCATCTGGATATTCCCCTGGTTAGGTTTTCCCATCCTTGCCTGACTCAACGTGCAACGAGGATACCGGAAAAGGCGCTCCATCGATCACCATATCCCCACGTCTGCTCAGTCGCGCACCCAGAAACGACGAAGGGCGCCGTAGCGCCCTTCGTCCGCGGCAAGGCTGCTTGCATACTACCAGGACGAAATCACCGAACCTTTGAATTCGGTGTCGACGAACTTCTTCAACGCATCACTGTGATAGGCCTTGACCAACGTCTTGACCCAGGCCGCGTCCTTGTCCTTTTCACGCACGGCGATGACGTTGACGTAGGGGCCCTTGGCGTCCTCGATGGCTATGGCGTCCTTGACCGGATTGAGCCCGGCGGAAATGGCGTAGTTGGTGTTGATCACGGCGGCATCGACGTCGGCGAGGGTACGCGGCAACTGGGCGGCGTCGAGTTCCTTGATCTTGAGTTTCTTCGGATTGTCGACGATATCGAGCGGCGTGGCCTTGAGGCCGGCGTCGGGCTTGAGCTTGAGCACGCCCTGCTTGGCCAGCAGCAGCAGGGCGCGGCCGCCGTTGGTCGGGTCGTTGGGAACGGCGACGGTGGCACCCGGCGCCAATTCGGCCAGCGACTTGATCTTCTTCGAATACACGCCCATCGGGAAGTTGACGGTGGTGGCCGCCGTCGCCAGCTTGTAGCCGCGGTCGCGGTTCTGGTTGTCGAGGTAGGGCTGGTGCTGGTAGCTGTTGGCGTCGAGGTCCCCGGCGGCCAGCGCCGCGTTGGGCTGGACGTAATCGGAGAACTCGACGATTTGCAGCTTCAGGCCGTCCTTCTCGGCCAGCTTCTTCACCTGCTCCATGATCTGGGCATGCGGCCCGGCGGTGACGCCGATCTTCAGCGCACGCTCCTGGGCGTGGGCGCTCAGGGCGGCGGTGGCGAGCAGGGCAACGAACAATTTTGAAACGCGCAACATGGGATACCTCCTTGGTTGAAATCAGCGATGATCGAGCGCCCGCGACAGGTGGTCGCCGAGGCTTTGCACGATCTGGACGAAGACGATCAGCACCAGCACCACCATGGCCATGACGTCGGGCATGAAGCGCTGGTAGCCGTAACGGATGCCGAGGTCGCCGAGGCCGCCGCCGCCGACCGCGCCGGCCATGGCGGAATAACCGATCAGGCTCACCAGCATGATGGTCAGGCCATTGACGATGCCGGGCAGGGCTTCCGGGATCAGCACCTTGCGGACGATTTGCAACGGCGTCGCGCCCATCGCCTGGACGGCCTCGATCAGGCCGGCATCGACTTCGCGCAGCGAGGCTTCGACCAGCCGGCCGACGAAGGGGATCGCCGCCAGGGTCAGCGGCACGATGGCGGCACCGGTGCCGATCGAAGTGCCGGCCAGGAGCCGCGTCAGCGGGATGATCGCCACCATCAGGATGATGAAGGGCGTCGAGCGCAAGGCGTTGACCAGCAGGCCGAGGCTGCGGTTGAAGACCGGCCGCGGCAGGATGTGCCTCGGCGCGGTGACGGTCAGGACCAGGCCGAGCGGGATGCCCAGCACGGCCGCCAGCCCGCCGGCGGCGCCGACCATGAACAGGGTCTCGACAAAGGAGTCCCAGAACAGCGCAAGAAGTTCAGCCGACATTGACGGCCTCCACGCGAATGCTCTGTTCGACTAGCCAGGCCAGCGCCTCGTCGCAGCGTTCGGCGACGCCTTCCATCAGTACCAGCAGCGAGCCGAACGGCCGCCCCTGGATTTCGTCGATCTGGCCGTGCAGGATGTTGAGGTCGAGGCCGAAGCGCCGGGTCAACGCCGAAATCAGCGGCGCGTCGGCGGCGGCGCCGGTGAACACCAGGCGCAGCAGCCGCCCGCCGCTGTTAAGGTGGGGCTGGGCCAGCCGTTCCAGCAGGCCGGCCGGCAGTTCCTGACCGACCACGTCGCGGATCAGGGCACGCGTGGTCTCGTGCCGTGGCGCTGTGAATACCTCGAAGACGCGGCCCTGTTCGACGACGCGGCCGCCGTCGAGCACCGCCACGCGGTCGCACAGGTCCTTGATCACCTGCATCTCGTGGGTGACGACGATCACCGTCAGGCCGAGGCGCCGGTTGATGTCGCGCAGCAGGGCGAGTATGGACCGCGTCGTCTCCGGGTCGAGCGCCGAAGTCGCCTCGTCGCAGAGCAGTACCCGCGGCCGATTGGCCAGCGCCCGGGCGATACCGACGCGCTGTTTCTGGCCGCCGGAGAGTTGGGCCGGGTAACGGGCGCGCTGTTCGGCCAGTCCGACCAGATCGAGCAGCGGGGCGACGCGCGCCTCGATCTCGGCCTCGTCCACCCCGGAGAGTTCCAGCGGCAGCGCCACGTTGTCGAACACCGTGCGCGACGACAGCAGGTTGAAGTGCTGGAAGATCATGCCGATGTCGCGGCGGGCGGCGCGCAGCTCGGCATCGCCGAGCGCCGTCAGCTCGCGCCCGGCCACGCGGACGCTTCCGGCACTGGGACGTTCCAGCAGGTTGATGCAGCGGACCAGGGTGCTCTTGCCGGCGCCGCTGCGGCCGATGATGCCGAAGATCTCGCCGGCCGCGACCTCGAGGTCGATTTCCGCCAGCGCCTCAATAGGTTTGTCCGCGCCGACGGTGCCAACGCCTCCGTAGTGCTTGGCCAGATTTTCAATGACGATCATGGTGCCGCTATTCCCCGCCGTTCAGCGCCTTTTGCAATACCTTCTCGTCGACGCCGGGCGCTACCATGGTCACGAACTGGCGTGCGTAATCGCGCAGATAGACACCGCGATGCACCGCCAGGCGGGTGGTATTGTCGTCGAACAGGTGGTCGGCGGCAAGCAGCGCCAGCCCGGCGTCCTTGGCCGGACTGAAAGCCATCGGCGCGACGATGCCGATGCCCAGCCCGATCTCGACATAGGTCTTGATGACGTCCGCATCGATGGCGGATAGCACGATGTCCACCGTCTGCCCGGCGGCGGCGAAGGCCTGGTCGATGTGTGCGCGGCCGGTGAAGCCCTCGTGGTAGGTGACGAGCGGGTAGGCGGCGATCGCCTCCAGCGTCAGCACCGGCAATTGCGTCAGCGGATGTCCCTGCGGCACGATCACCGCGTGATGCCAGCTATAGCAAGGGAAGCTGACCAGTTCGGCGACGCCCTCGATAGCCTCGGTGGCGATGCCGATGTCGGCCTCGCCGGCCAGCAGCATCTCGACGATCTCGCGCGGGCTGCACTGGTGCAGGGCCAGACGCACTTGCGGATAGCGCGCCTTGAACTGCTTGATGACTTCCGGCAGGGCATAGCGGGCCTGGGTATGGGTGGTCGCCACGGTCAGGCTTCCTTGTTCGCGGCTGGCGAACTGGTCGGCAATGTTGCGCAGGTTCTGGGCGTCGCGCAGGATGCGCTCGACGGTTTCGAGCAACTCCTTGCCCGGCTCGGTGAGGCCCAGCAGGCGCTTGCCGCGACGCACGAAGAGCTCGATGCCGAGTTCGTCTTCGAGATCCTTGATATTCTTGCTGACGCCGGGTTGCGAGGTGTACAGCGCATTGGCGACCTCGGTCAGGTTGTAGCCGCGCCGCACGGTTTCGCGGACGATCTTCAGTTGCTGGAAATTCACGCGATCCTCAACTCCTGGTCGACGGCGTGCAGCACAAAGCCGCGATGGCGGATCTTCGCCTGGATCAGCCAGGCCGGCCCGTGGTCATGCAGGTCGAGGAAGTCGGCAACGAAAGGCGTGGCCGGCTGTTCCACCACTTCCTGAGGCGTGCCCACCTGTTCGACGCGGCCGCGATTGACCACGACCACGCGGTCGGCGACCTCCAGCGCCTCTTCCTGGTCGTGGGTGACGAAGATGCTGGTGATGTGCAGTTCGTCGTGCAGGCGCCGCAGCCAGCGGCGCAGATCCTTGCGCACCTTGGCGTCGAGCGCGCCGAACGGTTCGTCGAGCAGCAGCACTTGCGGTTCCACCGCCAGCGCCCGCGCCAGGGCGATGCGCTGCCGCTGGCCGCCGGAAAGCTGCGCCGGATAGCGATCGGCCAGCCAGTCGAGCTGCACCAGGTCGAGCAGTTCATGCACTTTGCGGCGTATCTCCGCCTCGCCCGGACGGGTGGCGCGCGGCCGCACGCGCAAGCCGAAGGCGATGTTCTCGAACACGCTCAGGTGGCGAAACAAGGCGTAGTGCTGGAACACGAACCCCACCTGGCGCTCGCGCACATTGCGCGCGGAAGCGTCTTCGCCATGGAACAGGACTTTGCCGCTATCCGCCTGTTCCAGGCCGGCGATGATCCGCAGCAGCGTGGTCTTGCCGCAACCCGACGGACCGAGTAGGGCCACCAGTTCACCGGACGGGAACACCAGACTGACGTCGTCGAGCGCCTTGAAGCCGCCGAACTGTTTGTGGATATTGCTGACTGCGATGCTCATGTTGCGTGCTCCACCTGGGTTGTGCGCTCATCGTGGCCGAAACGCCATTCGACGAAGGTCTTGGCGGCCAGCGTTACCAGCGCCAGCAGCGCCAGGACCGAGGCGACGGCGAAGGCGGCGGCGAAGTTGTATTCGTTGTAGAGAATTTCCACATGCAGCGGCAGAGTGTTGGTCATGCCGCGGATGTGGCCGGAGACGACCGATACCGCGCCGAATTCGCCCATGGCGCGGGCGTTGCAGAGAATCACGCCGTACAGCAGGCCCCATTTGACATTCGGTAGGGTGACCCGCCACAGGGTCTGCCAGCCGGAGGCGCCGAGGACGAT
>Ga0172379_10011169_pt1 | contig 10752 bp, 10 predicted proteins | sample GrowelOW334metaG_FD_119756 | JGI IMG/M metagenome (GOLD analysis project Ga0172379, IMG submission 119756) | Groundwater microbial communities from an aquifer near a municipal landfill in Southern Ontario, Canada - Groundwater well OW334 metaG | ecosystem: Environmental > Aquatic > Deep... | reverse complement strand
TCCTTTGAACCTTCTTAAAAAAATTGCTACACTGAAAAAGAAGATTTATGAAATTACAAAAATGGCGCGGAACCGAACGACGGACTAACGACTTTCAGTAACAGTTTATTATGGCCTATATCGTAGAAAAGTTGGCAGGGTGTGGAAAGAGAAAAGGCGAGCTTATAGCTGTTAGCTTATAGGTTATAGACAACTACTCCGGTATCGAGCGTCTATAACCTATAAGCTAACAGCTATAAGCTCGCAAAGAAACAACGCTCCGATTTTCATCGAAGCGTTGTTTTTTGAATTACAATTATTTCTTCGCCTCTCCTCCATCTTCTTCTTTCTTTCCTTTCTTCTCGACTTCAATAGCGGAGAGATCGGCTGCCGGGGCTTCTTCCACTTCTTCTTCGGCAACGGAGATTGCGGCGACGACTTCTTCCGGTTCAGTGATGAGGTTTACGCCTGACGGAAGTTTCAAATCTTTGGCAAAAATTTGAGAATCCAAACCATCGAGCGCTGAAATATCAACGGCGATCGTGTGAGGCAGGTCCTTCGGAAGAGCTTCAACTTCGATCTCGTGGAGAACTTTCACCAAAATACCGCTCAGGTCCTTCACGGCTTTCGAAACGCCGACGAAATCCAATGGAACGTAAACCTCAACGACCTTTCCTTTTTCAAGAACGTAAAAATCGGCATGAATAACTTCGTTGCGAACGGGATCAAAGGACATGTCTTGGATCAAAACATCGATCTCTTTTTTTCCGGTGTTCAAAGTGATAACGGTTGATTCTCCCGCCTCTTTCCAAGCCTTCAAAAACTCGATCTTGTTCACAGCGATCGGAACCGGTTTTTCCTTCGGACCGTAATAGACGCAAGGCAACAGCCCCTGTTTGCGAAAAACATCGGCGCTTATCTTAATATCTCGCTCTTGTGTAGTAAGTGTAGACATGGGCTCCATTATACATAAATCGCAAATAATGTCAAAAAGTGATGATCCGGAAATCCACTTAACCGGCGGTGGTAAATACTTTTAACTTATCCTCCACTATTTTTTCCATTTCATAGATCGGATTTTCCATGTAGCTGTATGGCGCTATCTCATTGGGGTTGTTGACCAGTGAATTTTCCAGCGTATTACGAAACGCTACGCGAAGTTCGGTATTGATATGAATAACAGAGATTCCTACTAGAATGGCTCTCTTAAAGCTATAATCGGGGATACCGGAACCTCCATGGAGAACCAAGGGTACGCCGGTTTTTTCTCTTATCTCTTTAACAAGGTCGATATCGATCTCCGGATTTTTGCTATACTTGAGCATTCCATGAATATTTCCAACAGCAGGTGCGAGACAATCCACGCCCGTTTCTTTTACGAACTGAGCCGCTTCATCCGATCTCGTCAGCGCCGCCTTCTGCACGTTGACATCTCCCGGCATCGAATCAAGAAGTTTTGAAGACGAACCGATATAGCCAAGCTCGCCTTCGACAACAATATTCGGATTGACGCTTTTTGCGTATTCAACGCTTTTTTTCGTTTCCCGTATATTATCCCCGAGCGAAAGTTTTGCGCCGTCGAAGATCACGGCATCATATCCGGCGTCGACCGCCTCCTTTACCTTCTGAAAAGAATACGTATGATCGGCATTGAGAAAAATCGGATAGTTGAACTCTTCGCGAAGGCTTCGAATAAGCGCGACGCACTGCTTTACCCCGATGTAGGCCCTCTCTTTTTCAGACGTGCCGATTATAATGGGGACCCGTAAGCGTTGAGCCACGGTAAAAACAGCTTTCAGTCCTTCAAGGTTGGAAATATTGAAGTGCCCGATAGCGGTGTGTTTCTGGTCAGCATTGATGATGTATTGTTTGAGGGTAAGCATGGGTTTATTTGGTTATTCCTTTATATGGTAAGTATACCATTGCTGATGTAAAAATGCGAAATAAAGATTTAAAAAGTAAAAATGAAAAACTAAAAACGACAATTAAAAAGTAAAAATTAACGCCGACACGCACCGGACTTTTTAATTTTACCTTGTCGTTTTTAATTTTTCGATTTTCTTTTTTAATTAGTAGAGTAGTATATATTTTCTCGAAACATGATATAATATATCCGTAGAAATTATTTATTAACATTTTTATATTCCATGTCTGATTTTGATTTCGTGGCGATCGGCGATGTCGTGACCGATGCGTTTATTCGCATACAGCAAGCAAGCGTTTATTACGACGAGAAAGAACACGAGGAAAAACTCGCATTTTCGAACGGAGCGAAGATACCTTACGAATTCGTAAAGATCGTTCCCGCCGTTGGAAACAGCGCGAATGCCGCCGTATCCGCAACGCGTCTTGGGCTGAGTACAGCCTTCGTTACCGATCTCGGAGATGACGACCACGGAAAAGAAATTTATCAGACGCTGAAAGATCAGGGCGTTGAGATCGATTTCGCCTGCGTACATCCGGGAAAGCTTTCGAACTATCATTACGTTCTCTGGTACAAAGCTGAGAGAACCATTCTCATTAAGCACGAAGAGTATGACAGAAAATTTCCAGACATCGGTTCTCCCAAATGGGTTTATTTGACCTCTCTCGGAGAGAATACGCTGCCCTATCATCAGGAAATAATGGAACACCTGAAAACTCATCCCGATATCAAACTGGCTTTTCAGCCGGGAACGTTTCAGATCAAAATGGGGACCGAAGCGCTCAAAGAAATATATGCGCATTCCGAAGTGTTTTTCTGCAATAAAGAAGAAGCACAGATCATTCTTGGGATCACCGAAGCGCCCTGCCCCGATCTTGCGCGAAAAATGTCGGAGCTCGGACCGAAGATATCCGTCATTACCGATGGACCAAAAGGAGCCTACGCGTTCGATGCTCGTGCAAATGAAGTTTGGTTCATGCCGCCCTATCCCGATCCGGCAGAGCCCTACGATCGGACCGGCGCGGGAGACGCTTTCGCCTCAACCTTTGCCGAATGCCTCGCTCTCGGAAAAACAGTGGAAGAAGCGTTCCTCTGGGCACCCATTAACTCCATGTCGGTCGTACAGAAGATCGGCGCGCAGGAAGGATTGCTGCATCCGGCAGAGATCGAAGAATGGCTCAGAAAAGCGCCCGCGGACTATAAACCACGCAAAGTATAAGGGATTAGTATAAGGAAAAGGTGCGACGGACGACATCATTATAAACCCCCGACTCTTCCGAGCCGGGGGTTGGTTTACTTCATTTCGGAAGCGTTTCGAACAAGTTGAGGAATACGTACCAGACCGGTTCGCCGTCGGCGCTGCACCACCACTCCCATTCGATACCATTCGTCAGTTCTTTTTCTTGCTGCTGATCGATCGTGGCGTCGTTGTTGACGTTCGTGATCAACCAATCAAGAAAACGGATCATATCGGAATGTTCATATTCACCGGCTTCCAGTCTCTCTTTTCTAAGATCTTCAAAAAAATCTTCCACCGGACGCCTTCTCGCCAAGTCCGGAACAACGTGAGTCATATATCCTCCTTTTTTTAACAAATATTCTTACCGATTTTTAACATACCATAAAATAATCTTATAATCCACTATAGAAAAAATGATCCCAAAACAAACGGTGCTATGATATACTGAAGTTATCATGAACGCGCAAAATTCAAAAAATAAAAACAAAGAAAATGTTGCCGCAAGTTCCGTACTGGCGGGCTTCGTTCTCACATCCGGAAAATTTGTGATCGGCCTTATGACCGGCAGTATGGGTATCCTTTCCGAAGCGGCGCATTCCCTCCTCGATATGGGAGCGGCGATCATTACCTATTTTGCCGTGCGTGTTTCCGGAGAGCCGGCGGATGAGGAACATCACTTCGGACACGGAAAGATCGAGGCCTTCTCCGCCCTTATCGAAACCATATTACTTTTTCTCACGAGCGGCTGGATCATCTATGAGGCCCTTGATCGCCTTCTCTCCGGCGATATCGAAGTCGAAGCGACTTGGTATGCCTTCGCCGTCGTTATCGTTTCGATCATTATCGATTGGAGCCGTTCACGCGCGCTTATGCGCGTGGCAAAAGAAACGGGCAGCCAAGCCCTCGAAGCCGATGCACTTCACTTTCGTACTGATATTTGGAGCTCCGCCGTGGTTTTCGCCGGCCTTATCTGCGTGCTATATGGAATAAAAGGCGCCGATGCGATCGCCGCGCTTTTTGTCGCATTTATCGTCATGAAAGTGGGATACGACATGGGAAAAAGAACTTTTGACGTTCTCATTGATACCGCGCCCGAAGGCATAGCAGAAAAAACCAAAGAAACCCTTTTGAAGATACCGGGCGTTGTCGGAACGGAAAATATTCGCGCAAGGATGGTCGGACCGAATGTATACATCGATGCGCTACTCGTTGTCGGCAGAAAATTAAACGCCGAAGCGCTGCACGAATTGATCGAGAAAGCCAAAGCGGCGATCCATGCGGAACTGCCATCCTCAGAAATATTGATCCACACAAGATCCGTTCAACTTTCGACAGAAACGATCGTCGAGTCGATACATATCCTTGGACACAAACACGGTTTTCCTGTTCATCATGTGACTGTGCACACCGAAGAAGGAAAAAAATTTATCAGCTGCGATCTCGAAGTGGCGCGCACGCTCTCGCTCAAAGAAGCGCACGACCGAGCGACCCATTTTGAGAAACTCATAGCCGAAGAAATCGGTGAGGAAGCGGAAATAAGCACGCATATCGACCCGTCGGAAGATCGATCTTTGGAAAGTACCGCGGTCTCAAATAATGAACTTAATAGGATCACTCGAGAGATCAAGACGGTTATGCTCCAAATCCCCATGCTCTCGGAAGCGCATAATATTCTGGCTCAGCGTGCTGAAAAAAAAGTCACCGTTTCGGTCCACTGTTACGCCGATCCGGAAATGCCGATAGAAGAAGCGCATGAATATGCCTCAAGGCTCGAGCATTTGCTCACGGAGAAAGAAGAGCTCCATATCGAGAGAGCAGTGATCCATGTGGAACCTCGCAAAAATGAGTATCGGGAGGTAAATTATCCGTGACGGACGGCTATTTTTCACGCTTCGTACTATTGACTTAAATGATGTTACATGGTAGCATAAACAAAGAATAGGAATGTACTTATTCAACAACATTTATTAGGAGGTTGGCCATGTACGCCAGCAAACCAATTAGAAGTTACAAGAACAAAAAAGAGGAGGATGGCATTCGTGCTGATTTTCTCAAAAAACAGGTCTTACTCGGAGTAGTAAGTAAAATGCCTTGGGGTCTCGGTCTCGAGCTCGTCGAACCATGTAATGATATCTTTCCGGAAAAAGATGTCCGAATGGACGTAAGAAATCCGGATAATCACGCATTAGTGCTGGATGAGATCTGGCTGGTAAGAGTAACCGGTTGGCATAGCATAATCGGAAAAACTTACAAAGGCCGGGAGATCGTCCACCTTGATGGAGTGCTCATGCGTCCTGCGACGACGGATGACAAAGAAGCAGCGCTTCTGGTCGCTCTTATCAACGAGGAAACAGAAGACACAATACTTCTCGAGACGGAACATCGACACACAGAAAGATACGAAGCTCATCCTAAAAAGAACGTCCTCCGCGGAGAACTCTCCGTTGAAACGGTTTGGGAAGCACACAAGCGCTTTCCATGGGGCATGGGTTTTATCACCAGAGAAGAATTTGAAGAAATTCTCTCCGGTTCCTCAAAAACGTTCCGGCTTGATCTGAAAGATAAAGACGAACGCGATGCGGTCGAAGGAGAAAAATGGGTGGTATCCGTAACAGGATGGCATCACAAAGACGGAGACCGCGATACGAGAGAGCGCGAGATCGTTTATATCGAAGGAATGCTCAAAGAAAAGTTCGCCGATAAAGTGGTAAAAACAGAAAGACCGTATCCGAAAAAAAGAGAGGAAGCAAAAGAACCTTTCTTCGGTCGAGGGGAAGACGACGAATATGCTCCTGTTGTAAAAAAAGGACGTCATCAAGGCCATCAGGTAAAAAAATCTGTTGACCGTCATAACGAAGACGAACATCCTTTTAAAAAATCAACATGGGGCGAAAACTTCGACAAATCCCAATTGACAAAGCTCAAGGGAGCTCTCTGTCTTGAACAAGACGAATAAAGAAGATCTCTGATCGAACCAACAACCGGCAAAGAGCAAATCTTTGCCGGTTTTTTATATGGAGTTGACTTATTTCTTCGACTGCACCATGATAGTGGCAGGACGGTCCTTTCCAAACGGAGGTGAACCATGCCGCTTGCACGATCACAAGAAACCAAAACACTTCCCCCATGGCCATATCAAACCATGGAAAGATGGCTCAACGCAAAAGTAGAAGGCGAAAAGCCAAGAAAAACAAAACGCTTTTATCCCGACTTTATGGAAGATGTATTTGCAGCAGTTGTGTAACTCACTGCAAAAAAATGCCCGAAATTTTTCGGGCATTTTTATATGTCGTTCCATTCTCTGTATAGCTCTTAGACCTTAAGATATTTTCTAACCGCCAGGAAACTGGAAACCGCGCCGAGGAAAATACCGGCCATTAGCACGATAAAGAATATTTGGAAAAAGTTTTGAATATAGTAGGTATAAAGATTTACTCCCCCGAAGAAATCCGTCGTCGCTCTCGCAAGCCATATCGCTATCGGCCAAAACAAGAACATTGCCAATGCGGCGGAAATAACGCCATAGATCATTCCTCCCACGATAAAAGGACCTCGTACATAAGTACTGCTCGCTCCGACGAGACGCATCACGGCGATCTCTTCGCGAGACATATAAATAACGAGGCGAATGGTATTGAACGTAATGAGAACGGAAATGATCATGAGTACGAGAGCAAGCAGAAATCCAAGCTGTTTCGCTCCGATAATGATCTCTGACAGGCGATCGATCACGACTTTGTTCTGCTGATAATTCACTTTATCGATAATGCTTTGATCGGGTGCCACCAGCGCATTTTTGTCTTCTATGGTTTTCACGATGCCTTCGTATTGCGACGGGTCCTTCGCGACGATATTGAGACGCGCTCCGAGAGGATTATCGCCGAGCTCGTCGAGTCCTTGGATCGTCAGATAATCATCTTTGTGCTTGTCTTTAAATTCCTGAAGTGCCTGTTCTCGCGAAACATATTTTACGGACGAAACTTCGGCGAGCTTATTGAGAGAATCCTTCATAGCCAGGATCTGCGGTTCGGGCGCGGAAACTACGAAATAGACATTCACATCGACTTTCGATCTCATGTCCGCCAGTACCGATTCAAGAACAACGTTCGTGAAAATGATCACGATGATCGTAAAGAGCGTTACCGTTACCACCAAGATGGACGAAAGCGACACGAAGCCATTCCTCCAAAAACTGAGAAGTCCCGTTCGAATTATTCTTTTTGTATTGAGCCAAAACATAGGTTAGGTGTTAGCTTATAGCTTTTAGCTTATAGACGACCGCTGACGGAGTAATTGTCCATAAGCTAAAAGCTAACAGCTATAAGCTTAAATTATAAAACGTACTTCCCGCTCGCGTCGTCGCGGATTATTCTTCCTCCTTCCATGGTAATGACGCGCCTGCCGAGAAGATCGATAATGCCTTTGTTGTGCGTCGTAAGAATGACGGTCGTACCGATATCGTTGACCTTTTTAAGTATTTGTACGATCTCGTAGGTATTCACCGGATCAAGGTTTCCTGTCGGCTCGTCGGCGATAATGATGTCGGGCTGATTGACGATGGCACGAGCGATGGCAACGCGCTGTTTCTCTCCTCCCGAGAGATGTCCGGGGAAATCCCAAATTTTGTGTCCCAAGTCAACCAATTCGAGAACATGCGGCACATCAAAAGCGATCTCTTCGTCGCTCCTTCCCGCCGCCTCCATGGCGAAAGCGATATTTTCGTAAACGGTTTTGTTCGGCAAAAGGCGAAAATCCTGAAAGATCATACCGATCCTTCGGCGCAGCTTAGTCACTTCATTGCGGTGCAGCTCGTTGACATTGACCGACTCAAAAAAAACATTTCCCTCCGTCGGCCGCTCTTCAGCAAGAAGCATTTTAAGCAGCGTCGTTTTCCCCGCGCCTGAATGCCCCACAATGGAAACAAATTCATTATGCGCCACGGAAAAATTAATATCCTGAATCGCGAACGCATTCGGGTCATTGGAATATTTTTTTGCAACTTTGTCGAAGTAGATCATAGGCGAGGTTTTAGGTGTTAGGTTTTAGGTATTAGATGTTATTGTTCCGTCGTCTTTCATGAAGCTAAAACCTGAAACCTAACAGCTAAAAGCTTGTTACGTATAGTATACGAAAAAGAAATGGATATGTACATGTGCGTATGAAGATAGTTAAATTGAATATGCCGCTCACAGATCTTTTTCCGCTTCGATGAACTCATCCAATTCTCCATCCTCAAGCACTGCATCCACTTTGCTTGTCTCCACGCCCGTTCGGTGATCTTTTACCATTTTATACGGATGCAGCACATAGGAACGGATCTGACTTCCCCATTCGATCTCTGTGGTCTTGCTCACATACATTCCCACCTCTTTGCTTTTCCGTTCATCTTCTTTCATTTTATACAATTTTCCGCGAAGAATTTCGAGAGCTTTTTCTTTGTTCTGCTGCTGGGAACGCTCGGAGTCGACATGCACGGAAAGTTTCGTCGGAAGATGAACGATGCGCACCGTCGTTTCGCGCTTGTTTACATTTTGACCGCCAGGCCCGCTGCCCTTTTGAAATTCAATGGAAAGTTCATCTTCGGGGATCGCGACATCTTCCGTTTTACTGAATTTCGGAATAACTTCCACCATCGAGAACGAAGTATGACGGAGCTTCTTTGCATTGAACGGCGAAATACGCACGAGCCGATGCACGCCGGATTCATTTTTCAATCTTCCGTACGCACCCTTTCCCGAGACTTCAAATGTGATATTCCGAAAACCGCCGTGGTCATTTTCATTCTTGTGTACGATACCGAGTCCCCATCCTTCCTTCGCCGCATACTTTTCGTACATGCGAAAAAGCATACCGGAAAAATCTTCCGAATCGTCTCCGCCGGCTCCCGAAAAAATAGTGATGATCGCCGGGCCTTTGTCGTATTTGCCGCCGCCTAAGATCGCTTCTTTCAGCTCCGAAAGCTCCTTTATGAGCGCGTGGGCTTTCGCTTTGTCGTTCCAAAAATCGTGAGCGAGCATGAGCTTTTCCAGCTCTTCTATCCGTGCGTTCTTTTCTTCCATTACACGAAGTGTATCATAAATATGACAATAAAAAAACCCGTCATGTGAAAAATGACGGGCGTGTCTTCATGAATTTTATGTTCCTTTTTTAAGTATCCATAAAAGTGCTTTTTCTCTTTCCTGAAATTCTATCATGTCTCTATCCGCGATCTTTTGCAGAAGTTTGATAAGAGGCATGGGCGTTTCCAGTATTTGTGAGGCGCTAACATCGGCCAATATTTCTTTTGTCAGAGTAAGTGCATCGTGACATTTCTTTTTCAGCACCGCTGCCACAAACAATATAATGACGCAGATCATGAGATAGTACACGGGTAAAGGATACAAAAGACCGGTATGCAGAAAAACAAAACTCATTAATATTTTCCATATCTTCATGATGGCCAGTACAGAAACCCATAATGAAAGAAAAGATATGATCTTTTCGAGCATTGCTAAAAAAATATCACCATTCATGAGGTGAGCTTTTTCGTGTGCCAATATCGCCCAAATTTCCTGCGGTGTACACATTCTATAGGTCTGCTCATTAAGCACGAGATAATTTTTTTTGTGACAGCGCCCAACGGCTGCGCCTATTGAATACGATGGGTGACAAGTAAAAAGAGGCGGAACCTCCCATCTTTTTTCATCAAAAAAACTTTTTACCATGGCTTTCTCTGTACCGGTCGGCTCTCGCGCATGCAGACCGTCTTTCTGCAGGTTGCGATTCAATTTCACTAAAAAAGGAGAAGCATCACTGCATTCCTGCATTTCCATACAGAGAAGTATGGGAAAAGGAATAAGAAAAAAAACAAGGAACTGCACGTCGAACGCGTTGCCTTGAAAAATAATGAGATGAAAACAGAAAATTATATACAGTGCGAGAGATGCGAAAATGACAAATTGAATGGTTCTCATGGCGATACGAAGATAACGGACTTTTTTACTGTCAATGTTCAATGGAACCTCCTTTTATTCAGAAGTTATGTCTAATTGAACGCTACCAAATATTCAAAAAGTATGCAAACAAAAAAGTATCAGGAAAAAGTATCTATCGGTATCAGGCAACAACGGCTGTCGTCATTTCCTGATACCGATACTTTTTCCTGATACTTTGCAGTGAGCCACCTCGCAGGATTGAACTGCGGACCTGCGCGTTACGAATGCGCCGCTCTACCAACTGAGCTAAGGTGGCAATATAATTATGTATAAGGGGTAAGTATAAGGAAAAGGAACGAACGGATATCCTTTACCTTATACTAGCCCCTTATACTCGTTATATATATTGTCATATTTTTAACATTTTTTCAACATATAAACAAAAAAAATACCAAAGATGAAAGAACAAAAAAACACAAATCGAAAAAAATATAAATTGTAAATTCTAGCATATGCTAGAATTTACAACTGAAGCATATAATATCCTTTATTTTAGGCATATTATTTTGTAGGTAAATTCTAGCATATGCTAGAATTTACAGCAGAGAGATTTTTTGTTGACAGAGCTGAGAAAGTCACGTAGTGTAAAAACAGATTCTTTTGCCGGTCTTTCGCACTTTCACATCAGAAGATCT
>Ga0172379_10011168_pt1 | contig 10753 bp, 10 predicted proteins | sample GrowelOW334metaG_FD_119756 | JGI IMG/M metagenome (GOLD analysis project Ga0172379, IMG submission 119756) | Groundwater microbial communities from an aquifer near a municipal landfill in Southern Ontario, Canada - Groundwater well OW334 metaG | ecosystem: Environmental > Aquatic > Deep... | reverse complement strand
GGTTTTGGCTTTCCGCCGCGGCTTTTCGCGACCAAGAAAATTAAAGGCACGGTTTATTCTTTGAATCTTTTGCCCCTGGGCGGATTTGTGAAAATTAAAGGCGAGGGAGGAGAAGAAAAAGATAATCCAAAGTCTTTCGCTTCCAAAAAAACTTCGTGGCGCGTTTTGATTCTTTCGGCCGGGGTTTTGATGAACTTGGTTTTGGGAATCATTCTTTTGAGCGCGGGTTTTGTGGCGGGATTGCCGTCGGCTGTCAGCGATGAAGAAAACTTTGGCAACGCCAAAGTGCAGGTTTCTTTTTTGGAACAAAATTCTCCGGCTCTGGCCGCGGGCGTTAAAATCGGCGACCAGATTTTGGCTTTGAAAAGCGCCAAACAGGAAGCGGACGGAATTGTTAAAATTGGCGAAGTCCAAAAGTTTGTTGGCGACAACAAGGGCGGGGAGATTATCATGACTTTGCGTCGGGGGCAGGAAACTTTCAGTTTGAAAGTTGTTCCGCGGGAATTTTCTCCGGAAGGCCAGGGACCGCTCGGCGTGGGACTGGCACGGGTGGTTTTGGTTTCTTATCCTTTGGATCAAGCTATTTGGCTCGGGGTCAAAGAAACTTTTCAACTGATTGCTTTGATTTTTTCGGCTTTGGGCGCGCTGATTTGGGGAATTTTCAGCCACGGGCAACTTGTGGCGGACGTGGCGGGTCCGGTCGGAATTTTTTCCATTACGGGTCAGGCGGCTCAAATGGGTTTTATTTATCTTTTGCAATTGACCGCTTTGCTTTCCATTAACTTGGCCATTATCAATATTTTGCCTTTTCCGGCCTTGGACGGCGGACGGATATTTTTCATTTTGTTGGAAAAAATAAAGGGTTCGCCCGTCAGTTTGAGAGTGGAACAGGCGATCCACGCCGCCGGTTTTTCTTTCTTGATTTTATTGATGATTGTGATAACTTTGAGAGACGTAGTGAGGTTATTCTGATATTATTTTAATCACAGCTTTGTCATCCCGAACTTGTTTCGGGATCTCTAAAATAAGCAGGAATGAGATGCTGAAACAAGTTCAGCATGACGGAAAAAGAATATTTAATTTCGCAGTTGATTTGTAGCAATAAAATTTGTAGTTTTTCGCAGCATGTTTGACAGACTTTTCGGAAAATTTTCCAAGGATTTGGGAATTGATCTTGGCACGGCCAATACGCTGGTTTATGTTCGCGGCCGGGGAATTGTGATCAATGAACCTTCGGTGGTGGCGGTCAATCAAAAAACCGGTCAAATTTTGGCCATCGGCAATGAAGCGAAAAGAATGGTGGGGCGCACGCCTGGCCATATTGTCGCCACTCGGCCGTTGGTGGAAGGCGTAATTTCGGATTTTGAAGTGGCGGAGCAAATGCTCCGTTATTTTATCAATCAGGTGCATCGAAAAGCGCCGATTTTTTTGCCTCGGCCCAGAGTCGTGATTGGCGTGCCTTGCGGAGTGACGGAAGTGGAAAAACGCGCGGTGGAAGACGCGGCCCGCAACGCCGGCGCCCGCGAAGTTTATTTGATAGAAGAGCCGATGGCGGCGGCTATCGGCGCGAGGCTTCCGGTGCAGGATGCCGGCGGAAATATGATTGTGGACATCGGAGGCGGAACTTGCGAAGTGGCGGTCATATCACTCGGCGGAGTGGTTGTTAGCCGGAGTTTGCGGGTGGCGGGCGATAAATTGAGCGATGATATCATTCAATACGCTCGGGATGAATTTAAAATAATTTTGGGCGAGCGGTCGGCCGAAGACATCAAGATTGCCATCGGTTCGGCTTTTGAATTGGATGAGCCTTTGCACGCCACGATGCGGGGCCGGGATCTTATCAATGGTTTGCCCAAAGAGATTATCGTGGACGACGATCAAATCAGAGAAGGCATGCGCCGTTCGGTTAAGTCTTTGGTGGACGCGATAAAAAGCACGGTGGAACAAACGCCGCCCGAGCTCGTCGCGGACATTATGGAACGGGGAATTGTTATTTCCGGCGGAGGCAGTTTGTTGCGGGGATTGGATAAATTGGTGGCCAAAGAAACGCAAATGCCGGTGCGTCTCGCCGACGATCCTTTGACCGCGGTGGTGCGGGGTTGCGGCATTGTTTTGGAAGATATAGAAAATTTGAAAGAAGTTTTGGTTTCCACGCAATACGACGAACCGCCAAAATAAAATCTCTAAAAATGTTTTCAAAAAAACCATTCAGAAATTTTTTTCTTATCATCGCGGCTGTTCTGCTGTTGATTTTTTTTAACAGCCGGGGCTGGTTGGAATTGCCCCGCAATCTGGTTTTTGGCGCCGGCCGGCCTTTTATTTCGGTTTTTCAAACCGCGGGCGACTTCTTGGCGGATAATTTGAGTTTTCTTTTGACGATCGGGGATTTGGGAGAGGAAAACCAAGCGCTCAAAAATGAAAATCTCGAACTTTTAAAGAACAATGTTGCGCTGAAAGAGAAAGCCCGGGAAAATGATTTTTTGCGCGCCCGGCTGGGTCTTTCAACGGAGAGGGAAGATGAATTGATTTTGAGCCGGGTGGCGGGATTCGATTCGGAGATCGGCCAATATTTGTTGATTGACAAAGGGGAAAAAGACGGCGTTAAAAAAGGCATGGCCGCGGTGACGGCTGAAAATTTTTTGGTCGGAAAAGTGGCGGAAGCCAGCGCCAATTTTTCAAAAGTTTTGTTGATTTTCGATCAAAATTCCGTGGTAAACGCGATTTTGCAGGAAACCCGGTCGGGCGGAGTGGTGAAAGGTTCGCACGGCTTGACGCTTTTTTTGGAGATGATTCCGATAGACAAAGAAATAAAGAAAGATGAATTCGTTCTGACTTCGGGTTTGGACGATTCTTTGCCGGCGGGGCTGATTCTGGGCAGAGTCTCGGAAATAATTTCCAAAGAGAACGAGATTTTTCAAAGAGCGATTGTCGCCTCCCCGATTGATCTTAAAAATTTGGAAAAAGTCTTTGTGATCAAAAGAACCGGCTTATGAGAATTTTCTTTTTGGCGTTAACCGCCTTTTTTTTGAGTATTTTCCAATTGGCGTCGGCTCCCCGTCTGGCTCTTTGGGGAACCGCGCCCAATTTTATTTTAGCCGGCGTTGTCGCTTTGGCGATCACGGCCAAATATCCGGCTGTCAAATGGTTGGTTTTCGCTTGGGTTTTGCTTTTTGACCTCGCGGCGGGAGGGTCTTTTGGCATTTTATCTTTGAGTTTTCTTTTGGTTTTTTTCTTGGTCAATCAACTGGCTAATTTTTGGTTGAAGCAAAGCGGTTTTTGGGCGGTTCTTTTTTTGGGATTTTTGGGAATCGTTTTTTTCCATTTGAGCTTGTATTTGTTCCAAGAAATTTTTTCCCTTTTTTCGGCGCCGCTCGCGGCGGCGCCGAAAAGTTTCATTCCTTTTCTTTTTTTGGGCTGGGGCGTTTTTTACGACCTTTTGGCTTTTTTAGCGATTTTTTTCCTTTTTCAAAAAGGAAAAAATTTTTTCAGCCGTTTTTTAAAATAGCTTGGCGATTCTATGTTCAATCTTAATTTCAAAAATTTAAGAAGATACCGCATTCGCCGGACTTTCAAAGAATCGGTGGAACCGGAAGAAATATTTTTGGACGAGGCGAGGCCGGAACTTGAAGGCCAGAAATTGGAAGTGCCGCTGCAACCGAAAATATTTAAAATATTCTTTTCCCTGATCGTGTTTTTTTTGTTGATTTTGGCCGGCCAGGCTTTCTGGCTGCAAATTGTCCGGGGAGGCGATTTGAGAGAACAAGCGGAAAATAATCGGTTTCGCGCTTGGCCGGATTTCGCCCCTCGGGGGATCATCTACGATAAATTTTTTAAACAGTTGGTTTTCAATGTGCCGAGTTTCGATCTGGTTTTGAGTTTTCCAGATTTGCCAAAAGAGGCCGGCGCGCAGGCGGAAATTTTTAAAAAAGCGGCCGGGATTCTGAAAATCGACCCGGGCGAGATCGTTAAAAAAATAGGAGGAACCAACAAGAGAAAAAATCAAACGGTTTCTTTGGCCGAGGATCTTTCGCACGACCAAGTTTTGCAATTTGAATCGGAGCTCAAAAATTTGCCCGGATTGGCGTTGGAAAAAAACGACCGCCGGCAATATGTTTTTTCTTCTTATTTCTCGCATGTTCTGGGCTATCTTGGAAAATTGAGCGAGAAAGAAAAAGAAGAAAATTCTGATTATTTTTCGACCGAAAAAATCGGCAAAGCGGGACTGGAGTATTCATACGAAGAAATTTTGCGCGGCCGGCCCGGTTTGACGCTGACGGAAGTCGATTCTTCCGGCCAGAAAAAGAGAGAGATAAAAAGTTTGGAGCCCGTGGCCGGGCAAAATTTGCTTTTAACTCTGGACAACGAACTTCAACGGCAGATTTATGACAGTTTGAACAAAATTTTGGGCGATGCGAAATTGAACAAAGCGGCTGCCGTGGCCGTGAATCCGAAAGACGGGGGAATTTTGGCCATGGTCAGCCTGCCGAGCTTTGATAACAATCTTTTTTCCGCCTCTCTTTCTTTGAAAGATTTTTCCGACCTCGGCAACTCGCCGCTTCAACCGCTTTTTAACCGGGTGGTCTCCGGCCAATACGCGCCGGGTTCAACCATCAAGCCGTTGGTCGCTTCGGCGGCTTTGGAAGAAAAAACGATCGCGCCCGAAACCACGATTTTTGATTCGGGCGAGATTGCGATTCAAAATCAATTTGATCCAAATATCATTTATCGTTTCACGGATTGGAAAGCGCACGGCGCGGTTAATCTATACACCGCCATCGCCCAATCTTGCGATGTCTATTTCTACACAATCGGCGGCGGTTATGGTAAAATTGAGGGGTTGGGCGTTGAAAGGATAAAAAAATATTTTGAAGAATTTTCTTTCGGCCGAATTTTGGGAATCGATTTGCCCGGCGAAAGAGCGGGTCTGGTGCCGGATGAAGAATGGAAAGAAAAAACCAAAAAAGAATCTTGGTATACCGGCGATACTTATCATCTTTCCATCGGCCAAGGAGATTTGTTAACAACGCCTCTTCAATTGGTTTCGGCCATTGCCGCCATCGCCAACGGCGGGACGGTCTTTCAGCCTCATTTGGTTGACAAAATCATCGATTCGGACAAAAATGTTATCAAAACGATCGAACCGAAGGTTATCAATGAAAATTTTATAGGTGCGGAAAATTTAAAGATCGTTCGGCGCGCCATGAGATTGGCGGTAACCGACGGTTCGGCTTATGAATTGGCCGGTTTGAAAGTCGGCGCTGCGGCCAAAACCGGCACGGCCCAAGTAGCCGGCCAAAAAAATTCCAACGCCTGGTTCGTCGTTTTCGCTCCGTATGAAGATCCGCAAATCGTTTTGGCGATTTTGGCGGAGAACGCGGGCGAAGGAAGCAAAGTGGCGGCGCCGGTGGCCCGGGAAGTTTTGGAATGGTATTTTGATAGAAAGTTTTAATCCTTCGACTTCGCTCAGGATAAATAATTTTTCATTTTTAACTTTTAACTTTTAACATGCCTCAATACATCAGCCCCGAAGGTTTTCAAGATCAGCAGAAAGAACTCGAAAATTTAAAAATTAAACGCCAAGAAATCGCCAAGCGTTTGGAAGAAGCCAAGGCTTTGGGCGATTTGTCGGAGAACCAGGAATATATTTCGGCTCGGGAAGCGCAAGCTTTCAATGAAGGCCGGATCATGGAAGTGGAACAGCTTTTGAAAGAAGCGGTCATTATTGAAAAGACCAAAAGAAGTTCAAATGTCCAGATCGGCAGTTCCGTGGTTGTCAAATATAACGGTTCCGAGAAAAAATTTACAATCGTCGGTTCGGAAGAGGCCAGTCCGGCTATCGGCAAGATTTCCAATGAATCGCCGCTCGGCAAAGCTTTCTTGGGGCGCCGAGCCGGAGAAGCGGTGGAAGTGGAAACGCCGGCGGGCAAAGTGAAATACCAGATTATTTCAGTCAGTTAACATTATGTCTCTGGAACAAATAAAATCCGATCGGGAAAAAAAGCTGGCGGCTTTGAAGGCCGCCGGCGCGGAACCTTATCCCATCAAGACCGGCGAACGCCAAACGATTGGTTCCATTTTGGTTGATTTTGAAAAATTGGAAAGCGGAAAAGAAAAAGTTTCCGCGGCCGGACGTTTGCGCGCTTTGAGAAAGCACGGCGGTTCCGCCTTTGCCGATTTGGAAGACGAGACGGGCAAAATTCAATTGCTTTTCAAAAAAGACGAGCTGGGCGAGGCTTATGATAATTTTTCCGATCTTTTCGACACGGGCGATTTTTTGCGCGTTGAGGGAATTGTTTTTAAAACGCAAAAAGGCGAGAAGACGATGCAAATTTCTTCTTTTGATATTTTGGCCAAAGCTTTGAATCAATTGCCCGAAAAATGGCACGGCTTGAAAGACGTTGAGGAAAGATACCGCCGGCGGTATTTGGATATTTTAATGAACAGCGAAGTCAAAGAAAGATTTAAAGAACGCGGCCGGATTTTGAACGGTTTAAGGGAATTTTTGGCCAACGAGGGATTTTTGGAAGTCGAAACGCCGGTCTTGCAGCCTTTGCCGGGCGGGGCGCTGGCCAAACCTTTTAAGACGCATTTGAACGCGTTGGACATGGATCTTTATTTGCGGGTTTCGCCGGAACTTTATTTAAAAAGATTATTGGTGGGCGGTTTTGAAAAAGTTTATGAAATGGGGCGTTGTTTCCGGAACGAGGGAATGGACAAGTCCCATAATCCGGATTTCACGATTCTGGAATTTTATTGGGCTTTCGCGGACGAAGAAATGCTAATGGAATTGACGGAAAAAATGTTTGGCTTTTTGGCGCCAAAAAAAGAAATTGAATATCAGGGCCAAAAGATCAATTTGGCCGCGCCGTTCAAAAGAATAAAAATGAGAGACTTGTTGAAAGATGAATTTGGCGTGGATATTTTTGAAGCTTCGCCCGAAAAATTGGAAGAGACGATCGAGAAAGCCGGCGGCCAAGCGGAAAAAGGCGCGAGAAAATGCAAATTGATCGATGAGCTTTTTAAAATTTTGCGGCCGAAGATCATTCAGCCGACTTTCGTGACAGGACATCCGATTCGGATGTCGCCGTTGGCCAAAGCCGTAAAAGAAAATCCGAAAGAAACCGCCCGTTTTCAATTGCTTTGCGGCGGCATGGAAATGGTGAACGCTTACGCGGAATTGAACGACCCGAGGGAACAAGAAAAAAGAATGAAACAACAGGAAGAAAAGAGGGATGATGATGAAATTCAGCGTTTTGACCAAGACTATATCGAGGCTTTGGAATACGGAATGCCGCCGGCCGCGGGCTTTGGTTTGGGCGTGGACCGGCTCGTGATGCTTTTAACCGACGCTTCAAACGTGAGAGAAGTGATAATTTTTCCGGCAATGCGAGCTCAGGCTCGGGATTAACTTCTGGAAACGTCTGATTTTTCCCGGCGAGAAAAATCAGACTCGCCAATCCTCGTCGCTCTTCCCGCAAGCGGGAAACCGTGCCCGCTCCTCGAATTGAGCGTTCCAGAAATTAATCCCTCGCCTTCGTAAATTTTTTAAAATCCTGTCAAAGGGATTTTTTTGTAGTAAAATCTAGAATATGGGAATATCAGGAACCAGTAAACTTTATTGGACCGAGCATGTGAAAATAAAGATGCGACAGTATGGTTTGTCGCCTAATCGCGTCAAACGGGTTTTGCGGTTCCCAAATCGTCTGGAAGAGGGTATTGCGCCGCGCACAGTGGCCGGCATGCAAAAAGCCGGTTCCAAAAAACATCCTTACGAAATTTGGATAATGTATCAAACCAAGGGAAAGAAAAAGGGGAAGTTTGAATTGAATAAAGAAATCACCATTATCAGCGCTTGGCGTTATCCGGGCCAAAGCCCGATTAACGCTCCGCCTCCGATCCCGGAAGATGTTTGGGAGATAATCAGAAAAAAGAAAAAATAAAATAAAAATTATATGCGGACATTACCCGTATGTATTGACAAGAAAATGTATTGGGTGCATTATAATTTTATTCGGAAACGGTTTAAAAATCCCAAAAACTCTTAAAAAGGAGCTCGCAATGGATCGCTCTTTTAAAATCTTCGTGTCTTGCGCCCTGGGCGCGTTCATCGGAAGCCTGGTCGCCTTGCAGTCCAACCAGTATTTGTGGTGGGTCGGCCTCATTATCGGCGGACTCGCGGGTTATCTGTCCTACGAATTTAAGGCGGTCTGCCAAGCAGTTGTTTCAGTCTGGCAGGCGGTTGCTTCGGTCCAATGGAAGAGGAAAAGAGAGGAATACGCTGAGAATTTTTTTAATGCATTCAATTTCATGATGTCGTTGGTTTTCTGGGCTTTGCCTCTGGCATTTATATTCGTGTTTTTTTCAGAAAACCGTTATTCTGATTCAGAAATTGCTTTATGGAGAAGTTTTTGCATTATCAGTGAGACTTATTTGTTTATGCTGGTTTTCTTTTTCTTTCTTTCGGTTCTGTTTGTTTTTTTCGAGGATCAGTCGCCTTTTAAGGAGGAAAAACGGGAATTTTATTCGGTGGAAAAAGTTCTGCTTTTTTATTTTTTTCTGCCCAAATGGATACTTTTAGGCGTGAAATTCCTTTTGGTTCGCGTCTTATTCGCTTCCATTCCATTTATTCTCCCGTTTCTGCGCCGGTTTTTCTTCCTGATTCATTCCCAGGAACGATTGCTTTGCGCTTTTGACGCGGCGTTGGGCGCGGGCATCGGCTATCTCTGTGGGAATCCTTTCGTCGGCGCGCTTTGCGGAGGAATTCTTGGAGTCGCGAATTTCGAGATAGTCTCCCGAAGGATTTTAAAACTCGTTCCTTGAATTGCTTTTTGACCCGTCAAGTCGATCTTGGCGGGTTTTTATTTATCCCCACGCCAAATTGGTGTGGGGATTTACTAAAATTAGATAAAGATTTAAGATAAAAGAAGGAAAATAACTACGAAAAATATGCTGGACATCAAATACATTCGCGAGAATAAAGAAGCGTTAAAAGAAGCGATTAAGAATAAAAATATCGTTCTTGATTTGGACGAGCTTTTGGATACTGATAAAAAACGGCGCGAGTTGATCTCAAAGTCGGAAACCTTGCGCGCCGAACAAAAGAAACTCGGCAAAGAAGATATTGAAAAAGCCAAATCTCTCAAAGAAGAGTATTTAAAGATGAGCGAGGAATTGAGATGGGCGGAACAAAAATTCGAGGAATTAATGTTGAAAGTTCCGACTGCGCCTTCGCCTGACACGCCCGTGGGCCAAGACGGCGATGGCAACAAAGAAATCTTGCGTCAAGGGAAGATTCCGCAATTCAAATTTAAACCCAAAGACCATATCGAGCTGGGACGCGATTTGGATATTTTGGATTTGGAACGGGGCGCGAAAGTGGGCGGTTATCGCGGTTATTATTTGAAAAATGAAGGCGCGATTTTGGTTTTGGCAATGATGTTTTACGCTTTTTCCAAAATGGCCAAGAAAGGATTTTCGCCCATGATTCCGCCGACGCTCGTCAAAGAATTTGCGCTTTTTGGTTCGGGCTATTTTGCCGGACGGGAATATGATCCCGAAAAAGACGAGATTTATCAGATTGCTACGCGGGACAAAGAAGCCAGCGGAGCGGCCAGCGGAGACAAAAAATTTCTTGTGGGCACGGCCGAGCCGGTGCTTTTGGCTTACCACGCGGACGAAATACTCAAAGAAGAAGAATTGCCAAAGAGAATGTGCGGTTTCAGTCAATGCTATCGGAGCGAAATAGGTTCTTACGGCCGGGACACCAAAGGCATTTATCGCGTGCATGAATTCATGAAAGTGGAACAAGTCATTCTTTGCCGGGCGGATATTGAAGAAGCAACCAAACTGCAAGAAGAGATGGTCGGTTTGAGCCGGGAATTGCACGAAGATTTGGGTTTGCCTTATCGCGTTTTGCAAATTTGCACGGGCGATATGAGCCCGGGCAAATATCGCGCTTTCGATTTGGAAGCTTGGCTGCCGGGCACTAATCGTTGGGCGGAAACCGGTTCGGCCAGCAATTTTTTGGATTGGCAGGCGCGGCGGCTCAATGTGAAATATCAAAACAAAGAGGGGGAAAGCAAATTCGTTTATATGCTAAATAACACGGCCTTGGCTTCGCCTCGGACTTTGATGGCCATTTTGGAAAATTTTCAACAAAAAGACGGCAGTGTGGAAATTCCCAAAGTTTTGCGCGGTTTTTGCGGTTTTAAAAAGATCAGTCCCAAAAAATAACCCATGCGGGTTTTTCAGCAAAAAGAATTGGGTTTTAGTTTTCAAAAAAACGCCCCCAAGAAGCGCTCCTGGAAATTTTGGACCGTTGGGGCGGTTTTTGTTTTGGTTTCGGCCGGCGCGGTTTATTTTTTTATTTTTTCGCCGTATTTCGAAATCAAAGAAATAAAGATTCAGGGAGCGTTGACAGCCGGCGAAGAAAAAATAACAACGGCGGCGCGAAATTTAGCCGCGGAAAAATGGCTGGGAATTTTGCCGAAAAGTTCCTTGGCGGTTTTTCCGGGCGCGATTCTGGGCGAAAAAATTATGGCGGAATTTCCGCAGGTCTCGCGGGCGGAGATTAAAAAAACGCCTCCGGGAGTCTTGGAAATTAAAATTAAGGAACGGCAGGCGCTGGGAGTCTGGTGCCGGAACGAAGCGGAAATAGACGCTTTGGTTGAGGCCAGCGCCACCGGCACGCCGATCTTGAAAAAAGAAATAACGCCCCGGGGCGAAGATTGTTTTTTCATTGACAAAGAAGGCG
>Ga0172379_10011167_pt1 | contig 10757 bp, 13 predicted proteins | sample GrowelOW334metaG_FD_119756 | JGI IMG/M metagenome (GOLD analysis project Ga0172379, IMG submission 119756) | Groundwater microbial communities from an aquifer near a municipal landfill in Southern Ontario, Canada - Groundwater well OW334 metaG | ecosystem: Environmental > Aquatic > Deep... | reverse complement strand
TCTTTCAGCGATTTCTTCTTTATCTATGGCTTTTTCTAATATATTATGAATTATGGCATTTGATAAATTTGAGGTAAAAGCTTCAATTAATTTATTGCGGTTCATTTTAATATATTTTATTATAGGAATTAAGGACTTAAATAATTTACGAAGTAGTTAATAATACAATTTCTAAGAATAGTTTTAGCCATATGGTTTGCCCATTTGATTATGAGGTTACCTGATAATAATATTAAAAATATGTAGCTCAAGCACGTTTGGATTTTGGGGCATTAATAATTTAGTCGGAGGGTTTTATCTTCTTCATTATTAATTCAAATGTTTTATCATAAGTTTCTCTATATTTTTTAATAAATTTGTTTTTTTCAATAAGGTTTTCTTTTAATTCTTCAATTTTAATATCAAAAAACTTTTCTATTTCTTTATTTACAATATCTTTTGTGATTTTCTTATTTTGAATAAACATAAGAATTGAGAGCATATTTAGAACCAGATAATACTTTTCATTTCCATTTAAAATATCAAAATTATCAATAAGAGTTTTACTTTTTAATAAGTTCAAATCTAGGAGCTTGTAATTTATTTCCCTCTTTGTTTTTAATATAATCCTTTTTTGTGAAATATACTTGCTTAACATTAGATTATAAAGAGGGTCGGTGTTTAATCCAATAGATAGGGTTTTCATGCTTAACACAATTATATGAGGTTTTATTCCTGTAAGAGAGATTATTCTTTCTTCAATTGGTTCTTTATTGATTTTTTCTTCTTTTATTATTAATATGTCAATATCATTAAAATTAAATCCCTTTTCAAGGAACGAGCCAGTTATTATTATATTTTCTGGATTTATTTTGGAGATTAAATCGAATATTTTGTTTATTATTTCGAGCTTTATTGGTTCTATTTTATCAAGGTTATAGAATATTGGTTTTTTTTGGGGGCTTTCTTGAATTTGCAGGGGATTCTGGATAGGAAGAATGAATACCTGTTGGCCAATTTCAAATCCCATTCTGTTTTTAGGGATGTATATTTGGTCCATGTTTGTGCCCTTGCTTATGCGGGATATTAGTTGGTTTACCATGTTACGTAATAGTACGTAAGGTATTTAAATGTTTTGAGAAGAGTTGAGGGAAGGGAGGAGAGTTTGTTTCGTTGTTTTTCTGTGTTGAGGGTTTTAGGAGTAGATAGTTAGTTGGAATAGATGATACACATGTAAATGAAAAAATTAGTAGAAGTATTGCGGCGAGGATGGAAAGGATTAAGAGAATGATGCATAATAATGACCTCTTCCTCATCGAGAATAGGAGGGAAAGGGGATATATATAGGTTACGGGGGGGGAAGAAATAGAGTATAATAATTATTATAAATCTAAATTTGATTAAATTATAATGGAAGATATTCTTTCTATTTTGGGAGAGTTGGCTAGAGAAAGCTCTACGTTCGTAGTAATAGGATTGAGGAATAGAGACTCTGTGATAAAATATTTCTCTGAAAGGTTTGGGGAACCGGTGATTAAAGCTATAGAATTATTTAGAATTGATCATGATGCTAATGGTTGGTTGGTACAGACTAAAACTCGTTTTATTTTTTATGTAAATCAGGATATGAATAAATTTAAAGAGTATGATTTAATTAAATGGGTAGTTGATGATTTATCAAATAATAAATTTTCATTGAGGGAAATTTCTGAAAATCAGATAGAACTTTTTCCTGGAAAGAATATTTTATTTAATCCACAATTAATCTCTAAAAATCGTATTTTAGATGAAATAGAAACTCCTGTAAAAGGAAAATTACTTTCCCAATTAAATAATGATGAAAAAAAAGAATTGATTAAAATTTATATTGGTCAAGAAAGTAATCATCGAGGTATACTTTATAAATTTAAGGATCAAATTCAAGTTGAAAAAGAAAATGCACTTATTATACAAGCTCTAGTTTCTTATGGTCTTGTAAAAGAAATTTGTCCTTATTCAATTAAATCAATAAAGACTTTAATTACAAGTGTTGATGGTACTTTATATGGTCAAGAACTTATTAGTGAAAAACTAAATCTTGATAGCTTATTAATTGACGACTTAAAAATTATTCCAAAGAAAATTTTAAGTTTCTTTATTTTTCATGCAGATTTAGGAGTTGGTTTAGAGAAAGAAAATTTTTTAATTTCTGATTGGGAAGATTTTTTGATTGGAAATCATAAGATTTTTGACTACCTTCTTAAATTTTGGAAAATTTTAGAAAAAAGGGATTTAGCAGTATTAGTTAATGATTATGCTTCTTCAAAAGGTGGGCGCATTGATCCTAAAAAATATGTCATTTCATCAGAAGTTTTGGGATATATTATGAATAAGTTTAGTTTGTCTCCTCTTGAGAAAAATGAATTTAACAAAGCAATTGTTCTATATTGTCTATGGAAAATTAAAGATGAGATTCTCCCTATAAAAGATTTGGATCTTAGAAGAAATGCTTTTTGGAACTTTTTACAAGTTTTACCTTTCGATGAATCGTTAATTAAATATTTTGTTGATAAATTTTCTAAGGAGGGTATTACTAGCGAATATCATGGAATAACGGAGGAAACTTTTCTTTTTTCATTAAATGATGAATCTAAATTTGATGTCAAACTTAATAATTTAGTAGATGAATTTGTAGTTGAACTCTCTGAGGAGACTATTGATATGTCTTTTAAAGAATTGGATGCTATAGTTTTCACAAGTGGGCAAGATTTGTTAAAAATTCACTCAGATTTATTTGCAATTCTTGGAAATTTTGAAATTAAAATAAGAAATTATATTTTAAACGAGATGAAAGTTGTTTCTCAAAAAGAATCTTGGTATGAGTCTCTAAAAGATATTAAATTAGTTGGAGAAGAACTTCCTTATCAAACTATTTATGATAAATTACAGTTCAGAAAAAATGAAGATTTGAAGGATAGGGCTGCCCCTGAAGATGAACTTATTTATTACGCGGATATAATTGATTATAAAAATATAATCTTTAAACGTTGGGAAATCTTTGGTAATAAATTGTTGAAGAGAGATATATCAAAAGAAATTTTGGAACATGGGTTTAATGAGATTAACAGAATTAGAAAAAAAATAATGCATTTAAGAAGTATTACACAAAGAGAGGCTGATACACTAAGGCTATTTATTTTACCACGTTTGGAAAGAATTTTTAAGAATTAAATATTATTTTCTCCTCAATTTTATCTCGCCTTTCTTTTCAACGACTTCCTCTAATTAAAAAATAAACTGATTATTACTAGATTGAAAATTAAAAAGATAATTATTGCTAAATACCATCGAATACTATAAAATGGATGATATTTTGGATCGGGTCTTCTTCCCATTAAAATAGTTATAATCCCTGAAGAGCATGCACCTATAATCGCTGAAAAAATAATAGTAAGAATTTCTATTAGAGTATTCATTTTTTGTTATTTTAGTTTAATCCTCGTAATCTAATATAGAATAATATTAAAATTGCCATAAATAAAAAACTTATACTATATCTCACAATCCATACTAAAGAGTGTATTATCTTCTTATTTCTACTTAAATTTGAAGACAAAAAATTGGTGGATAAATAAAATCCATATAGTGATAAAGTAAAGGAGAAAATTATTCCTAGATATGAAATTATGTACTCTTTTGCGAAAAGATTACTTGAAAAAATAATTCCTATGAAAACCCCTATAAAACCTAATAATAAGTTATTTTGGTTTTTTATATCTTTGAAAATTATTTCTTGTTGTTTAATAATTTCTTCCATCTGAAAACTCTCCTAACCATTTTATTAGAGCAATAAATCCGATAGGAATTCCAATCCCCCCAACTAAAATTAAAATACTCTCAATCGATTTATTGACTATCTCATTTTGTCCCGTAGCATTTCCAAAGGTAATTAATATGATTATAAAAGTTATAGCGATAATTCCAGTTACAAATGCTCCAATTACTTCTTTTGTAACTTCATCAAATATATTTGTCATTTTTCAATTTTATCTTATGGGCAAATTTTTTTATATTTACAATTTCCATGAATAAAGTTAGGGCATCTTGGAAGTTCTTGTAGTTTTTGTTTATCTTTTGTTTTTAGAATTTCAACTATTGTTTTTAATTTTTCCAATGCTCCTTTATCAAACTCGTAATTTTGTTCAAAAACTCTAATTTCATCATTTTGTTTTGGAAAATAAGTTATTATGTATCCTTTAGTTGAGTTATTATTCAAACAATAAATTCCTAACTCGGATTTTTTGTAATCTGAAATTTGATTTAAATATGAAGGATCTTGTTTATCACTAATATGAATTAACAAAGGAAATATCTTATTTTCACCATTACAAACACATTTAATAAAATTATTTTTATTTTGAGATAGTCCTTTAATCTTTTGTTTATCTTGTAAGTTACTTAATTCCTGATAAGAAATGTTATAATTTGATTTACCTATTAAATTGTTTATAAATGATTTATCTATCTTTTTTTGTTCATCTTGGGCATATTCTTCCAAATCTCCTTCACTTTCTTGATGCAAAATTTTTCTTGAGATTATCAAATGATATACCGGAATAGATTGATTATGGAATTCCACTAAATTTATATTTTTTAATTTCTCCTCAAATTCTTTACACTCTTTTATTTCTATAAATTCTTTAACACCGCAGGGCATTGCAGGATTATCAAATGATGAACAAATATTTCTTTTTTTAAACTCACAATCTTTATAGCAATATCTGCATCTTTGATTATCTTCAACTTTTTGATTGTTTAAACATTCATTTAATTTTTGGATGCGATTCATTGCAATATTTTTAATTTTCCCAAAATCTAAAATATTTATTTGAAAAACTTTATATTTATTTGTATTGAAATAATCTGTAAAAATAAGATAATTTTCTTTTGGATTAGTTGGATCAAGAATTGAATAAAAAACTAATTGTTCTATATCCTGAGGATATTTAATTATTAAATCATCAACATCTTTTGGCAAAGTTGCTTTTGATTTGAGTTCCCATAGGGAATCTTTTATTTTTGCATCAACTCTTCCTTTTAGAGGTATTCCTAATAATTCACCATCTAAAATTAGTTCTTTATCAACAAATCCTTCTAATTTCTCAAATTTTTTTTCTACAATATAATGTTGTTTGTTTCCGATATTTAGTTTTTTTTGAATTTCTATAGTATACTTAAATATGTCTGGATATTTAAGTTTGAAATATGCTTGTAATGGATCACAAATATCTTTTACGGCAAAATAATTTTTTCGTTTTGATTTTTGTTGTTTTTGTAATTCTTGATTAAAAATACCATTAAATGTAGCATGAGGAGAACCTTTCTTTGAAAATTGTTTCATATAATATATTAAATCTTCCATCAAAATTTAACTTATAAGAATTATTTATACTTATCGTTTCTTAAGTTTTATCTCGCCTTTCTTTGCTTCGGCCTCTAATTCATCTCCCTCACTAAACCCTGACTGCTCGACTGCTTCTTTAGGCAATATTACTTCCCATTTATAATAATTCTCACCATCTTTTGATTTTCTACTAGGGTGCTTTTGTAATATCATTTAGTTAATAATGATTAATCCTATATAAATATTTAGACGTCGAAACATTTATAAATAGTAGACGTCTAATAAATGAATGTTAAATGGGTGTTTTAGGGATGGTTTTATGGTTGCTTCAGTCTTGTGGTTTTTGGTCTGTGTAGCAATAGAAGTGATTTGTGCGTTATTCTTTAGGGAGGATAAACGTTTATAAAAATGGGAAAGAGATATAATAACATGAAAGAGAGTGTGCCAAGTTTAATCAAATGGGCTGGGGGAAAAAAGCAACTTTTAGCTCAGTTTGAAAGATATTTTCCAAAGAAAATTGAGAGATATTTTGAACCATTTGTTGGGGGTGGAACTGTGGCTTTTTTCTTGCTCAAAACTCATCCTGAAATAAAAAAAATTTATCTTTCTGATATAAATGAGGAGTTAATTATAACATATAATGTTGTAAAGAAAGATGTTGAAAGTTTGATTGTTTTACTAAAGAGATACAAATTAAAACACAATAAAGAGTTTTACTATAAAATAAGAGCAGAAGATGTTAAAAAATTAACTTCTTTACAAATTGCGGCAAGGTTTATTTATCTTAATAGAACTTGTTTTAATGGTCTTTATAGAGTTAACTCTCAAGGAAGATTTAATGTTCCAATAGGGAGTTATAAAAATCCAACTATTTGTAATGAAAATGATTTAAGAGAAATTTCGAAACTTTTACAAAAGGATGATATTAAAGTTGCTCAGTTTGATGAATCTGTAAAGAAAGCTAAAAAAGGCGACTTTATTTATTTTGATCCTCCCTATTATCCGCTTAAGAAAGATAGTTTTACTACCTATACAAAAGGTAAATTTTTAGAAAAGGAACAAGAAAAATTAGCTGGAACTTTTAGAAAATTAGATAAAAAAGGATGTAAAGTTATGTTAAGTAATAGTGATACGAATTTTATAAAAAATTTATACAAGGATTATAATATTAATGTTGTAAAAGCTACAAGAATGATAAATTGTGATGCTACAAAAAGAGGGAAGATTAATGAAGTGGTTATAACTAATTATCCTGTTTTGAGAGATCAGGAAGTCCTAAAACTTTGAGAGGTAAATTATTAAAATAATATTCACATCCAACAGATTTAATATAATCAAATGTATCTTTGTTTCTTTCTTGATTAAACCAATCATTTAATATATAGATAAATTTTACTTGAATATCTGTACCTTTCAAAAGTTTTTCATATTTTTTCTTTTTGAAATCGCAGGTTTGTAGTTTTTCATCTACTGATCCAGAACCAAATTGAAATTTCTTTTCTATAATAAATAAAGTATTGTTTATTAGTATTAAAATAGCTTCATCTGGCAAAAGTTTAGATGATGCTCTTTCTTCCCATTTTATATTATGTTTTTCTAAGAGATTTTTATATAACTTGTTTTTTTGAAATAATTCTGCTACTTTCTTATTATTAAAATATATCTCGTCATCTTTTACAGAATATCCTTCTATTTTTTGAAATGATTCTTTGAGATCTGTGTCTTTTTCAAATTTTAGTCCTGTTTTGTTTGTGTTTGCCCCACCAACTCCGCCTTTTATCATAAAATAATTAGAATTACTAAATATTTAAATCAGATCCTTAAATATAATAACTGGGAGGATGTATTATTTCCATGTTAAAAGAGGCTTTTTTTGAACAAGAGGGTATAAAACTTTTTCAGGGTAATTGTTTGGATATTTTGCCTACATTGGAAAGAGAGTCTGTTGATTTGATATTTGCAGATCCTCCTTATAGATTATCAAATGGTGGAATAACTTGTAAGTCTGGGCAAGTAGCTGTTGTTGATAAGGGCGAGTGGGACAAATCTCATGGATTTGGGGAGGATTTTCAATTTACTTATGAATGGATAAGACTTTGTAAAGAATTACTTAAATCTAATGGGACAATTTGGATTTCAGGAACAACTCATAATATTTTTCAAGTAGGATATGCTTTGCAATCTCTGGGTTTTCATATTATGAATGAAATTATATGGTACAAACCAAATGCACCTCCTAATTTATCCTGTAGATATTTTGCTCATGCTCATGAATCTGTGATATGGGCTAAGAAGTGTAAAGATGTTCATCATACCTTTAATTATAGTCTTATGAAAAAGTGGGATGATAAAATAAGTCCTTCTGGTAATCAAATGAGGAATGTTTGGTATATTCCTTTAACTTCCTTGCAAGAAAAGAAGTATGGTAAACATCCAACTCAAAAACCCCTTGAATTATTAAGAAGAATAATTTTATCTAATTCAAATGAAGAAGATTTAATTTTGGATCCTTTTGTTGGTTCTGGGACAACTGGAGTTATTGCAAAAAGATTTAATAGGAAATTTATTGGAGTTGAAATTGAGAAAGATTTTTGTGATTTGGCTGTTAGAAGGATTACGAATGCTTAATAATTTTAAACAATCTTCCATTTTTTATAAATAGGGCAGTTGTTTGTAAAATCTCTTGGTTCAAACTTGCAGAACTCCGTACTTTTTATTATACTATTGAACTCTTTGAATTTCATTTCCTCTATGCCACTTTCTTTCATATTGTCAATTATTTTTTGAATGTTATCTTCACATAATCTTTTGTATTCCTCTATAGGAAGTTCAAATTTCATGCATTTCCAGCAATGCATAGCAAAATACATTCTACCTAGTCTTTGCAGAGACCATTCGGAATGTTCTTTGATTTCTTTTCGCATTTTTTATTAATTTACTATAATATTTAGGATATTCAATCTTTATTCTTTTAAGTTTTGCTTTGATGTACTTATTTTTGCATCTATCTGAACAAAATAATAGAACTTTTTCATCTTTAAATTGGGGTGATATCCAAATTCCGGAATCAACTTCTTTACCACAAAATTTACATTTTTTGGTCATTTTTATCTTTTATTCTCTCAAATAATCCTCTTTCAAAATCTCTTAACTTAATTCCCTTCTCTTTGGCTAATTTTCTCATCAATAAAGTATATTCTTCATAAATTTCTGCGGAAGTTAGATATTTCTTTAACCACTCTTTTTTATTTAGACTCGCCAAAACTTTTCGATCAATTATAGCATATTTATCTGGAAATCTCATGGCTAGAAAAGTTGAAGCGATAGGAACTCTTACGCCTTCTAATTTTAACAAAACATTAATTGCTTCTTTTATCTTGTCTTCTTGAGCAAATCTAAATGCTTTTTTTGTGATTTCTTGAATATGCTCTTCTTTTTCTGCTGATGAATTTTGTAGTTTGAAATTTCTTATTCTTAGGAAATCGTTATGTGATAATACCTCGGAGTTCTTTATTTTATTAGAAATTTCTTCAAACTCTTCTTTATACCATTTTAATTTTTCTTGTCTATTCATTTTACTTATTATGTATTTCCAATATAAAATATTTAAATGTACTTTTTTCTATAAAATTTGGGCTATTTATCCATTTAATTTTATAATTACCATTTAAACTCAAAACATTTTCTCTTCCCTTTTTTGTCCCTTTTCCTGTGTCTTTACCCCAATCTAATTTTCCAGTAATTTCTTTTTCATCCTCTAATGAGAATTGACATGCATTTCCTGCGCATTTATTTAAATAATAATCATTATTTGTTAAAAATATAACAAATCCTTGCTTGAGTTTATTTTCTCTTACTAATTCTTCTAATCTTTCTATATCTTTTATTGCGTCATATCTTCCACAATCTTCTGCACCATGATTCCTTAAAGAGTATAGTTCTTCATTTATCTTTCCAACAAATTTTTTAGTTTTATATTTTAGTTCTATCCCTATTTTATTATCTGAAGAATCTATTAATACAAGATCTATATGCTTGTCTTCAATAACAAATTCTAATCTTATTTTGTATTCATTTCTGAACTTTTCATGAATTTTCCAAGCTAGAGCATGTTGGAAGTCTGCCTCGCTATGAAATATCCCTCTTTCATTAAGACATTCTTTAACCAAATTATTAATTGTTTCTAGAGTTAATTCTTTCATTTTTCCACAATCTCCCCCAACCTCTCCACTATCTTCACTTCCGCTAATGTGTCTAATTCACAATACTTTTCCAAAGCATCTCTTATCTTCTTTTCTTCTTCTTTTGTTATGTTTGGATCATATGTTGCTATTTCATACTTTACACTGGCGTCCCCACCATTTCCGATTTCCAGCTGTTTGTAGCTCAAATCACTCAGCACTGGCAGAACTGCTTTAATTGAGGCAGAGCCACATTGCTTGGGGTCGTAATAATGAAATTCTCTGAATGGTGTTAATAGGTCTTTTACTCTTGGAAGTATGTTTTTATTTAGCCATTCTCCTTCGAATTCTGGAAAGGCTTCACAGTGTTCTTTTAGCACTCCTTTTTCAAAGCTTTCATTATAAACAATAATATCCCCTTTCTTTCCTAGGTTTTCTTTTAATGATTGCAGGAATTTTGGTCTTGGGTCATCTGTTCCTTCTGCTAAAAATGAGAAGTGTTGTGTTTTTCCGCCTTTTTCTTTTTGAATGTGAAGGCTGTATTGAAAACCAATTCTTTGATAGGGTTTCATTCCGTCATATTTTGGAATTGCTGGATTGATTGTTTCAAAGTCAAGATAATATAAAGGATATTTTAGCTCTTTTAGGAATTTGGATATTTTTTCTTTATCTATATTGCATTTTCCATTTGTTGCGCATTCTTTCTGAATTTTTTGCTTGTCTGTGAGTTTGAATCCATCTGGAATGTCTTTTATTTGCTTGATTCCAGAGCCGTAGAGTTCATGGGCTTTCTTTCCCATGCGGTATAAATCAAATACACTTTCCTTAGGAACTTTTTCCCAGCATTCATTATTTAAAACGCATTCATAAGGATCACTACAATAAGGACCGATGTCTGTAATTGGCATTTTGGCTGAATTGATTATTTTGAGCATGTTTTCTATTCTATCTTCAATTCCTATACTTGCGCTTTTTGCTTCTTGGGTTATATCTGCTTGAATAAATAGTTCTTGTGGTTCAATTTCTCCATTCTTTACATATTCATTGTTTAAGTGTATAAGAAAGCATTTTCTTATTTTTAATCCGGCTTTTTGGTACACGTGTTTTTGAAATGAAACATCTTGGATGTTAATATCCTTGACTTCTGTTGCGCTTTTTACTTCAAGGATATCCCATTCATCTTTTCCTACAGGGGATAGAATATCTGCTCTTGA
>Ga0172379_10011166_pt1 | contig 10757 bp, 11 predicted proteins | sample GrowelOW334metaG_FD_119756 | JGI IMG/M metagenome (GOLD analysis project Ga0172379, IMG submission 119756) | Groundwater microbial communities from an aquifer near a municipal landfill in Southern Ontario, Canada - Groundwater well OW334 metaG | ecosystem: Environmental > Aquatic > Deep... | reverse complement strand
CCGGAAGAAAACTTTTATATGAAAGGCGGAATAAGCGATATTTCAAAATAATTCTTAGTTACAAAATATGAAATTATTTATTTATTCATTAAAAAATACACTTTTCCAAGGTGAGGCTGAATCCTTAACCTGCGACACTGTAAACGGCCAAATCACTGTTTTAGACAACCACGAACCCCTAATCTCTATATTAAAAGAAGGATTGATTAAAATAGTTGACAAAAACAAAGAATTAAGCTATATTCAAACTATCAAGGGGTTCATTGAAATTAGAGGAGGAAATGAAGTTCGGTGTATTGTAGACCAAGTTATGGTTCAACCAAAAGGAGAAACAATATGAATATGAATTGGCAAAAAGCTACAAACAAAGGGTTAGAACACGCCCACTACGAGGCTGACGCTTTGATCCTTTATTGCGTTGACAATAGGGGCAAGAAAGCGCTCGAAGAATTTCTTTTTAAAAAATCAATTCGTAGTTACGATTTGATTATGGTTCCAGGAGGAGCCAAGGCCATTGCCGGCCAGAATGAAGCAGAAAGGATAATGCTTTTAAGCTATATAAAAAAATTGCTTGAATTGCATAAAGCAAAAAAAATTATTCTTACAACCCATATTGATTGCGGGGCCTGCGGAGGAAGCGCTGCGTTTGACAACGATAAAAAAACCGAACATTCGGCCCACGAGCAGTGGCTTTTATCCGCTAAATCTCTTTTGGTAAAATTATTTACCAATATTCCGGTTGAAACTTATTTCGTTGATTTCGAAGGATTTTGGCAGATTACATAGCCACCGTTACCCGTTACCGAGTTGATTGCGAACCAAAAGGCAACATTGTATATGTTGCCTCTTTTTTTTACTTAAAAATTTTATTTTTTATAACTTAACAAGAAAAATTCTTAAGGAATTAAAGAGGGGAATGAAGTCGCTGATAAAATTATAAGCAGCTGCTCCGCTCGGATCTAAAACTTTCATAAAAACTAAAATTAAACCAATAATGTTAATCATTGCCCAAATAAAAAGATTTTGCTTTACCACCTTCATTGTGAGCTTGCTTAATTTTATCAAGTCTATAAGATTTGATAACTTATCTTTCATCAAAGCAATATCTGCCGATTCAATAGCTACGTCAGATCCAATAGCCCCCATTGCAATCCCAATATCTGCTAGGGCGATAGCAGCTGCATCGTTTATGCCGTCTCCTACCATCACTGTTTTATACTCGTTGTTCAAAGTTTTTTTAATAAATTCAACCTTATCTTCGGGTAAAAGGTTGGCTTTAAAGTCAGATATGCGGACTTGTTCAGCAACCCTACCGGCCACTCTTTCGTTATCTCCCGTAAGCATAATGATTTTTTGCATACCCATTTCCCTTAGCTTACTAATAACTTCCTCTGCCTGATAATGAATAGCGTCAGCCAAAGAAACAAGTCCGATTAATTCTTTTTCAGCTCCAATAATAACGAGACTACGGCCCAGATTTCTTTCGTTTTCAAATAAATCCAGTTGCTCTTTAGAAAATTCTATACCTTTATTTTTTAAATAATCGGGCTTACCGATAAATATTTTCTTTTCATTTATTAAACCTTCTATTCCGTAACCCGGCTCTTCGTGAAATTCCTCTGCGATTGGACATTTAATATTTTTTCCTTTAACAAAATCATAAATTGCTTTAGATGTTGGGTGGGTAGAATCCACGGTAACCGACCCTAAAATAGGCAATAGTTTTTCCGTTGAATAATTATTAAAAGCAACAATGTTTTGGACCTCCGGCTTTCCTTTTGTTATTGTGCCCGTCTTATCGAAAATGAAGGCTTTAACTTTAGTAAATCCTTCGATATAGCTTGCTCCTTTTATAATAATCCCTTTTTTGGCTGCCACTGTAATCGCCGCCATAAAAGCCAACGGAATAGCCACCGCCAAATCATCAGCGCAAGTCACCAAAAGAATTGAAAGCGCCATTGTTAAGTTGCCGAAATAAAGATAAAGCAGAACCGTGATAACAAGGGTAAAAATAATGTAATAAGCAACAAACTTATCTGTTAAAATACTGATCGGAGCTTTGCCCTGTTGGGATTCGTCAATTAGTTTTAAAATTTTAGAAAAAGTTGTGTCTTCTCCAATTTTTGTAACTTTTACAACAAGCGAACCCAAAACATTAAGGGTTGAGCCCAAAACCTGATCTCCCTGTTTTTTTAAAACCGGCTCTGATTCTCCTGTTAAAAAAGACTGGTCAATGCTGGCTGATCCGGAAACAATAATTCCATCAACAGCTATTCTTTCACCCGAATCAACAATAACCAGGTCTCCAATTTTAATATCGTTAACATTTTTTTCAATTATCTGGCCGTCTATTTTTACATGAATTTTCTCCGGCTTTAATTTAAGCAGTTTTTTAATCGCATTTTTTGTCTGTTTTTCTGTAAAATAGGAAAAAAATCTGGCTGAGGCCAGCATCAAACTGATAAAAACAACTGATCTCCACTCGTTGCTTAAAAAAGAAAAAACAAGGGCGATACTGGCCAAAAGATCTATTGTTACGCGACGACTGATTAATGCCCTAATGGCGCTTATGGCAACAGGGATAAAGCCTATTATGGAAAGTGAAATTAATACTATTTTATCAATATTATTTGTATAAATATGAAAAAAATCAGCTGTAATGGCGAGGGCTGAAATAATAATTAAAAATAAATCAAACCAAACCCAAAAAGGATTTCCGGTAAATGAAAAAGTTGATATTTTATGATGCCTATGATGTTTCATTCAAAAAAATTATTATTTATTATTATATTATTTAATTATATCATTATTAAATTATATTAAAAAACAGTAAAATACCGCACTTGATATAAAACTCTGTTAAAACAACGGTTTTTATGTTTTAATTGAGTTAAGAAAATAATAAAATAATTTATAAAAAACTATGGCACAAGACAAATACAATGCGTTATGGGTATCTCATTCATCTATTGGTGATTATTTAAAGTGTCCTCGGGCATATTTTTTGCATAACATTTACAGGTCAAAAGATAATAGAAAAATTAACATAGTAAGCTCTTCTTTGTCTTTGGGATCTGCTGTACATGAAACATTAGAGGGTTTGGCAAATTATAAGGCAGAAGAAAGGTTTTTGCACTCGTTGGAAGAATCTTTTGAAAAAAATTGGAAAAAGTTTTCCGGCAAAGTAGGCGGATTTAAAAGCGAAGAAGAAGAATCAGACGCAAAAGAGCGCGCCAGAAATATGGTGTTAAGGGTAGTAAAAAATCCGGGACCCTTAGCTAAAAAAACAGTGAAATTACCACTGTCTAATAACAATATGCCCCCAAATTTTTTCTTATCAGAAGAAGAAAATATTATATTAAATGGAAAAATAGACTGGTTAGAGTATATTCCCGAAGATGACAGCATCAGAGTAATTGATTTTAAAACCGGAAAAAACGACGAAGATCAAGAGTCGCTTCAAATGCCAATTTATATGCTACTTTTAAATTCTCTGCAAAAAAGAAAAATTTCCGGGGCCGCATATTGGTATTTAGAGAGAAACGATGATCCGTCGCCCGTTGCTTTGCCGGAAACTTCTAGGGCAAAAGAAAAGATTTTATTAATTGCTACACAAATTAAAAATGCTAAAGAACATAACATTTTTGAATGTCCGCGTGGTGCAAGGGGGTGCTTCGCCTGCCAGCCATACGAAAAAATACTGCGAAACGAAGCAGAGTTCGTCGGTATCGGCGGATACAATCAAGAATTATATTTAGTTTAGAATTTTATAGGCCGGTAAAAAAATAGTCTTATCTGCGAGGAGCCGCAGCGACAAAATTTAACCAAATGTTTGGCCGGAGCCAATAATAATTATGGATCAAGAAGAAGTGCTAAACATATTAAAAATGGGCTACAACGTATTTTTAACCGGCCCGCCAGGAAGCGGAAAGACTTTTTTATTAAATAAATATATTGATTATTTAAAAGAACATAACAAAGCGGTTGCAGTTACCGCCTCCACCGGAATAGCGGCCACTCATATGGGTGGCATTACTTTGCATTCATGGTCTGGTTTAGGCATTAGAGAAAGAGTTACTGATAAAGACGTTCGCGCTTTAATGAGTAGGGGATACTTAAGAAAACGATTAAGGTCAACCAAGGTTCTTATTATAGACGAAATATCAATGCTAAACTCTGATCAGTTTGACGCTGTAGATAAAATTTGCCAATACTTTAAAACAAGTTTTGTTCCTTTCGGCGGTATGCAAGTTGTTTGTTCCGGAGATTTTTTCCAGCTTCCTCCGGTAAATAAGGGCGGAGAAAAAAAATTTATTGTTGAGTCAAGCGCGTGGGAGAACACAAAAATGAGAACTTGTTACTTGGAGGGACAGTTTCGTCACAAAGACAAAAAATTATCCGATTTACTAAACCATATCCGCGACAATAGAGCCGAAGAATCTAAAAAAATTCTGTTGGATAAAAAATATTCAGAAAATCAATTTCTGTTCAATATGGTCCCAACCAAGCTTTACACCCATAACGCAGACGTTGACGCCATTAATAGTATTGAATTAAATAAGATAAATGAGAAAGAATTTGCATACCAAATGACTTCATCAGGACCGAAAGAACTTGTTGCTTCGCTTAAAAAAAGCTGCTTATCGCCGGAAATATTGCTTTTAAAACAAGGCGCCCAGGTGATGTTCATAAAAAATAACTTTGATTTAGGTTATGTTAACGGCACTCAGGGAAAAATAGTCGGTTTTAACGAAATGCAAATGCCAGTTGTAGAGACTTTTTCGGGAAAAACAATAACAGCTAAAATGGCCGGATGGACAGTGGATGATGAAAACAATATGGTTGTAGCCCAAATCAATCAAATACCTTTGCGCCTTGCCTGGGCAATAACCGTTCATAAAAGCCAAGGAATGAACCTAGATACCGCAGAAATAGACCTTTCTAAGTGTTTTATAGAAGGAATGGGATATGTGGCTATTTCCCGTTTGCGAACATTGGCCGGACTTAGGCTTACGGGAATAAATGATTTAGCTTTTTATGTAAACAAAAAAGCCGTTGATATGGATAAAGAATTTAGAAAAGACTCTCAAAAAACAGCACAAGAATTAAAAAAAATGTCTTCTCGAAAAATAAAAAAAGAGCAAAAAAAGTTTTTAAAATCTTTATGAAAATTTTTATAAAAGCAAAGCCAAACTCTAAAAACGAATGTGTTGAACAGGTTGACGACACTCATTTTATAATAAGTGTAAAGGAGCCACCAATACAAGGAAGGGCAAATGAAGCGATTATTAGAGCTATCGCCGGGTATTTCAATGTCAACCGCTCTCAAGTCCGCCTCGTTTCCGGATTTTCATCAAAAGAAAAAATATTTGAAATTTTATAAAAATTATATATACCTTTATACCTTTAAACTTGGAAAACGCGATAAAAAGATTAGTCACCTATATAAAAAAATACCCCAAAAATTAATTCGGGGTTATTCATCCTCATTTGTTTTTTTGTCTGAGTTTATAAATTTTGGGTGCCACATATCCCTGCTTAAATTATAGAGAACAAACAATAATATTGATAAAAATAAAACCATATAAAATACGCAGCTATTAATTATTTGCAACATTTTATTCTCCTTATTTTTAATGTGCATTAAACCGATTTATTTTATATAATACTATAAATAATAATAAAAATCAAGATAAAAAATGGAATATTATATTGAAATTTTTTTCTAATAATATATAATCAAAATGCAACTTTAATTGATAATTAATTCTTTTTTATTTTTAAAAATAGTTTATAATAAAAAAGTAAAATATTATTAAAATAATCTTTATGAACAAAAAAATACTTATAATTTCTTTAGTGCTTTTAGCTGCAGTTGTAATAATTTTTGGCGGGGCATTCTTGCTTAAAACCCCAACCAATACCGGTGCGCCAGAAAATACCAGCAACAACGCTTTAAATAATAACAACCAGCAAGAGGCGATAAAACAAAACGTCACGGGCGAACAAAACAGCGAAATAACGCTTTTAAACTTAGAGGAAATAGCCAAACATAATTTAAAAAACGACTGCTGGGTTATTGTAGAAAATAAGGTCTATAATGTTTCTGATTTTATTGATTTACACCCGGCCGGACCAGATAAAATTATTCCTTTTTGCGGTAAAGACGCAACAACCGCCTTTGAAACAAGGGGAGGAAAGGGCCCGCACCCGGAAAAGGCCAACAAAACTCTAAATAATTATTATCTTGGAGATTTCAAAAATTAAAAATATAATTTCTCTTTATCGCGCAACAAATAGTTCTATGGCTTAAAGCATAGAACTATTTTTAATTGCATTAAATTATTTTTTAAAAAATATAAAAAATCAATATTTCAAAATAAAGAGGTTTCTGTTAATATATATCAATATCAACCAAGTTTATGACTCTGGATTTATCAAAATTAAATAATGAGCAAAAAGAAGCGGTTTTGTACAACAAAGGCCCGCTTTTGATTGTGGCGGGAGCCGGAACCGGTAAAACAACCGTAATAACCCAAAGGATTGTTAATCTAATTGAAAAAAAATTAGCCAAACCGGAAGAAATTTTAGCCGTTACTTTTACTGAAAAAGCGGCTTCAGAAATGGAAGAAAGGGCAGACAGGCTTTTAGAGTACGGCTATATTGATTTATGGATTTCTACGTTTCATTCTTTTTGCGAAAGGGTTTTAAGAGACAACGCCTTAGACATCGGCCTGCCCCCTGATTTTAAAATTTTAGACAGCACCGCTGCTTGGCTTTTAGCCAGACAAAATTTAGACGGGTTCGACCTTAAATATTATAAAACACTGGGGAGCCCAACAAAATTTATACAAGCTTTAATTTCCCATTTTTCCCGCTGTAAAGACCAAGAAGTCTATCCAGACGATTATTTAAATTACGCAGAAACATTGAAAACGAGAGACGATGCGCCAGAGTCTGAAGAAATAGAAAGAATAAAAGAGGTGGCGCAAGCTTATCATGTTTACCAGCAGCTTCTTTTGCAAAACAACTCCTTGGATTTTGGAGACCTAATAAATTATTGTTTAAAATTATTTAAAGACCGGCCTCTGATTTTAAAAAAATATAGAGAAAAATTTAAATATATTTTAGTTGACGAATTTCAAGACACAAACTGGTCACAATATGAATTAATTAAAATTATAGCAGAACCGGAAAATAACCTAACCGTTTGTGCCGACGACGACCAGGCAATTTATCGCTGGAGAGGAGCAAGTTTTTCCAACATTGTTCAGTTCGCAAAAGACTTCCCAAAAGCCAAGCAAATATCTTTAATTAGAAATTATAGATCGGCTCAAAACATTTTAGATTTATCTTATAAATTTATAAAAGCAAACGATCCTGACAGATTGGAATTTATAAACAAAATAAATAAAAAATTAATTGCGCAAATAAAAGAAGGGGGAATTATAGAGCACATTCACGAAAAATCACTTGATGGAGAGGTTGGTGAAACAATAAAAAAAATTATAGAAATATTAAAAAAGGATAAATCAGCAAGTTATAACGATTTTGCAATTTTAACAAGAGCTAACGATTCAGCTATTCCTTTTATTAAGGCATTAGAAAGAGCCGACTTGCCTTATCAATTTTTAGCATCAAGAGGGCTTTATTCAAAACCGGTTATATTAGATGTTCTTTCGTATTTCAAGCTTTTAGATAATTATCACGAAAGCGGAGCGGTTTATAGAATATTAAATTTAAAATTTTTAGAAATTTCCGGGGGAGATATAGCAAAAATCACTCAATACAGCCATAAAAAAACAAAGTCTCTTTTTGAAACATTAGAAGAATTATCCTTGGTATCGGGTGTGTCAATCGAAACACAGGAAAAAATTTCTTTTATTTTATCAATAATAAAAAAACACACCCAAACGGCAAAAGAAAGGGGAGTCTGCGAAGTTTTGTCGGCTTTTCTGGAAGATTCGGGTTATTTAAAATATTTGGCAGATAAAGAAGATCGGGAAAAAATTGACTTATTGAACCAGTTTCTTAAAAAAACAAAAAATTTTGAAGAAACGGCCATAGACCCGAGTTTAAAAAATTTTGTAGAGGAAATTAATCTGGAGTTAGAATCCGGAGAGGAGGGAAAGCTGGAGTTTGACCCGGAAAAAGGCCCGGACATGATAAAAGTAATGACAATCCATGGAGCAAAAGGGTTAGAATTCAAATATGTTTTTTTAGTGAATATGGTAGACAAAAGGTTTCCAACAATTGAAAGAAAAGATCCGATTGAGCTTCCCGGCGAACTGATTAAAGACATAAAGCCAAAAGGAGATGTTCACTTACAAGAAGAAAGACGAATCTGTTATGTGGCAATGACAAGGGCTAAGAAAGAGCTTTATTTAACTTCGGCCGAAGATTACGGAGGCCAGAGAAAAAAGAAACTATCTCGATTTTTAATTGAAATGGGGTACAGCGATAAATCCCAAATCCCAAATCATAAATCCCAAAATGAATTTTTATCAAAAAAACAAAACTTAATTGAAATAAATAAAAATAAATTATCGCGCCAATATTTACCAGAGCATTTTTCTTATTCACAATTAGCCGCTTTTGAAAAGTGCCCCCTACAATACAAGTTTAATTTTATTTTAAAAATTCCTATTAAGGGAAAAGCGGTTTTTTCTTTCGGAAAAACAATGCACAATACTTTATACAATTTTTTAAAAAACATAAACGAAAAAAATAGATTAAAACAGGAAAGTTTGTTTGGTTTTAATAATAAACAATTTAACGAAAAAGTTAGCGGGGGTCGGACCCCCGCTAAAACTGTAAAGGACAAAGATTTTGACTATTTGGCTGAGCTTTATGAAAAAAATTGGATAGACGAATGGTATGAGTCCAAAAAACAAAAAGAAGAATATTATAAATTAGGAAAAAAAATAATTAAAGACTTTTACGATAAAGAATTTTTAAATTCACCAGATGGAGATTCGCCAAATATCTTAAAAATTGATGGTTCCCTGGCTTTGGAAATGCCTTTTAATTTAAAAATAGGGGATTATACTTTATTTGGTGTTATAGACCGAATTGACGAAACAAAAAACGGTGTTGTTATTATTGATTACAAAACAGGACAATCCAAAGATAAATTAGATTTTGAGAATAAAGAACAGCTTTTAATTTATCAGATAGCCGCTCAAGAAATTTTTAAAATAAAACCAATAGAGCTAACTTATTATTATCTAGAAAACGGTAAAAAAGCTTCTTTTTTAGGAACAGAAAAAGATATACAAGAACAAAAAACAAAAATAATCGAAGAGATAGAACAAATAAAAAACAGCGAATTCACAGCAACCCCCGGCTGGCAATGCAGTTTCTGCGACTTCAAAGATATCTGCGATTATGCCCAGCGGAATTAAAATTATTAAAATATTATTTATTGTGCGACAAAATATATAAATAAAAAATAAAATAAAAAAATAACTACTATGGAAACAATAAACTTTGAAGATTTTAAAAAAATAGATATAAGAATTGGGAAAATTTTAACAGCGGAAAAAGTTGAAGGATCAGATAAATTATTAAAATTAGAAGTTGATTTCGGCCCTGTAGATATTGAACCAAGCGATAATCCGGATTCCAAAAAAAACCTACCAACAGAAGAAGGGGGAAAAAATAACGGGGGTCGGACCCCCGCTGAAACTGTGTCAGCAGAAAAGAGAACAAAAAGGCAAATTATTGCCGGAATAGGAAAAGCCTATGAACCGGAAAATTTAATTGGAAAAAAGTGCCCGTTTGTTTTTAATTTAGAGCCGAAAATGTTAAAAGGACTGGAATCGCAAGGAATGATTTTGTGTCCGAGCGACGATGGCCAGCCAGTGCTCTTGCATCCTGATAAAGAAATTTCCCCGGGCAGCATTGTTAAATAAAATTGGACAATTAAAAAAAATATTAATATAATAAATAATAATTAATAATATGGCTGTCAAAATTAGACATTTAGTCTTAATATGGCGGGCATTTAAATAAAATGAATAAAATTTTAATACTGGCAATTTTGATAATATTAGTAGCCGGAGGAGCGTATATTTTTTTACAACTGCAAAAAAATATAAATACAGAGCAAAAACAAAATTCTTTAGAAAACACTAACGCCGAGTCTCAACCAAATATTTCAGAATCTTCTGAAGAGAACGACTTAACAAATTCAGAGCAAGAAACTTCGCAAGAACAAACAGCAGGCGCTTCCAGTTACGAAATTCAAGGAATGAAAGTAGAAATTTTAAAAGAAGGGACAGGCCAAGCATCAAAAACGGGTGATACAGTTTTTGTGCATTATGCTGGCACGCTAACAAACGGCCAAGAATTTGACTCAAGCATTAAAAGGGGTCAGCCGTTTTCATTTACCTTGGGGCAGAATATGGTAATAGATGGTTGGGAGTTGGGCATTTTAGGAATGAAGGTGGGGGAAAAAAGAAGGCTGACCATACCGCCGGAATTAGGATATGGCAACCAGGGAGCCGGCGGAGTGATTCCTCCAGTTTCAACTTTAATATTTGAAGTAGAACTTGTCGGAATAAATTAAAATTAAATAATATGCTTCGGGACTTTGCTATATTACATAAAATTATTATTTATAGGCATTTAACGAAGCAAAAAATAAATTATGTTTTTTGGAGTTTTGTTTATCGCTATCGGACTGGCTATATTATTAAACACATTGGGACTAATAAACGGAACATTTTGGGGGTTATTTTGGGCAATTTTCTTTT
>Ga0172379_10011165_pt1 | contig 10758 bp, 5 predicted proteins | sample GrowelOW334metaG_FD_119756 | JGI IMG/M metagenome (GOLD analysis project Ga0172379, IMG submission 119756) | Groundwater microbial communities from an aquifer near a municipal landfill in Southern Ontario, Canada - Groundwater well OW334 metaG | ecosystem: Environmental > Aquatic > Deep... | reverse complement strand
CTATACAATTCGCCACCTCGCAGCGGCTACCGCGGCGGGGGTGGGAAGTGAAGAAGTTGGTGCTTTGAATTGGAAACGATTTGAAGTATTGACAAAGGGAAAAAATCCTATAGAATTCGCCTCCCTTTCAACGGCTTCCGTTGGAAGGAAAAAGAGATGAAGTTGGCCATTTGAAAGCGGTTTGATCAAAGGGTTGACAAAGGAAAAAAGTCCTTTATAATTCACCTCCCGCAACGAGCAGCGCCAAGCGCCTCGAAGCCTGATCTTTAACAGTACAACAAGTGATTTGTGTGGGTGCTCCCGACATATGACCGAAAGTCATGTAATTCGGAGCATCAACAGCAGTAAAGAGCTAAGTTGATGACTCTTAGGCTTATAGATGATACGTCATTTATAAGCGATCCAGTTAGCATTAAATTAATTGGAGAGTTTGATCCTGGCTCAGATTGAACGCTGGCGGCATGCCTAACACATGCAAGTCGAACGAGGGTAGCAATACTCTAGTGGCGGACGGGTGAGGAATACGTAGGAATCTGCCCTTAAGTGGGGGATAACCCGGGGAAACCCGGATTAATACCGCATGATCTCGAAAGAGCAAAGCAGGGGATCGCAAGACCTTGCGCTTTTGGAGGAGCCTACGTCGGATTAGCTAGTTGGTGAGGTAAAGGCTCACCAAGGCGACGATCCGTAACTGGTCTGAGAGGATGATCAGTCACACCGGAACTGAGACACGGTCCGGACTCCTACGGGAGGCAGCAGTGGGGAATATTGGACAATGGGCGAAAGCCTGATCCAGCAATGCCGCGTGTGTGAAGAAGGCCTTCGGGTTGTAAAGCACTTTAAGTTGGGAAGAAAAAACTTCGTTTAATACATGAAGTCTTGACGGTACCGACAGAATAAGCACCGGCTAACTCTGTGCCAGCAGCCGCGGTAATACAGAGGGTGCTAGCGTTAATCGGATTTACTGGGCGTAAAGCGTGCGTAGGCGGTTTGATAAGTCGATTGTGAAAGCCCCGGGCTCAACCTGGGAATTGCAGTCGATACTGTCAGACTAGAAAACGGTAGAGGGAGGCGGAACTCCAGGTGTAGCGGTGAAATGCGTAGATATCTGGAAGAACACCGATGGCGAAGGCAACCTCCTGGGCCTGTTTTGACGCTGAGGCACGAAAGCGTGGGTAGCAAACAGGATTAGATACCCTGGTAGTCCACGCCGTAAACGATGAGAACTTGACGTTGGTTTGCTTAGCAAATCGGTGTCGTAGCTAACGCGATAAGTTCTCCGCCTGGGGAGTACGGCCGCAAGGTTGAAACTCAAAGGAATTGACGGGGGCCCGCACAAGCGGTGGAGTATGTGGTTTAATTCGATGCAACGCGAAGAACCTTACCTGGTCTTGACATGTCGAGAAGTCTGCAGAGATGCGGATGTGCCTTCGGGAACTCGAACACAGGTGCTGCATGGCTGTCGTCAGCTCGTGTCGTGAGATGTTGGGTTAAGTCCCGCAACGAGCGCAACCCTTGCCCTTAGTTGCCATCATTTAGTTGGGCACTCTAAGGGGACCGCCGGTGACAAACCGGAGGAAGGTGGGGATGACGTCAAGTCATCATGGCCCTTATGACCAGGGCTACACACGTACTACAATGGTCGGTACAGAGGGTTGCCAACCCGCGAGGGGGAGCTAATCCCAAAAAGCCGATCGTAGTCCGGATTGGAGTCTGCAACTCGACTCCATGAAGTCGGAATCGCTAGTAATCGCGGATCAGCACTTGTCGCGGTGAATACGTTCCCGGGCCTTGTACACACCGCCCGTCACACCATGGGAGTTGGCTGCACCAGAAGCCGGTAGTCTAACCGCAAGGAGGACGCCGTCCACGGTGTGGTCAATGACTGGGGTGAAGTCGTAACAAGGTAGCCGTAGGGGAACCTGCGGCTGGATCACCTCCTTTAGAGAACACTTTCTAAATGTGTTTGGAGCATCCAACACAAATCACTTGTAAGAATCAGAGTAGCCGTTATCCAGCGCTCTACCTGGCCGTTGAGGGTCTGTAGCTCAGGTGGTTAGAGCGCACCCCTGATAAGGGTGAGGTCGGTGGTTCGAGTCCACCCAGACCCACCATATTGGCGGGGTCTCTCAGCGTAACCCAAGAGCCGTTGGACGTTTATGCCGGGGCCATAGCTCAGCTGGGAGAGCACCTGCTTTGCAAGCAGGGGGTCGTCGGTTCGATCCCGACTGGCTCCACCACTTCGGTTGGCTGACTCAAATAATTTTGAAGTAAAGATTATTTGAGTCAGTCAAGAGAATACTTGATTCGTTCTTTAAAAATTTAGGTTGTAGTTAAACACTGTAAAGCAACAGCGTTGCAATTTTCCCAAATTGTAGCGTTCTCAATGTCTTTGGTGCTTAACGGCGAAGTGTAAGAATGTTGTGGTTGTAAACCATGACTTTAGGCATTTAAAAAATGTTTGAGGTTATATGGTCAAGCGACTAAGCGCATCTGGTGGATGCCTTGGCGACAACAGGCGATGAAGGACGTAGTAGCCTGCGATAAGTCTCGGGGAGCTGGCAAACAAGCTTTGATCCGAGAATTTCCGAATGGGGCAACCCGCGGCTTCGGCCGCATCCCGCAAGGGAGGCTAACGCGGAGAACTGAAACATCTAAGTATCCGTAGGAAAAGAAATCAACCGAGATTCCCCTAGTAGCGGCGAGCGAACGGGGAGTAGCCCTTAAGTTTTGTATGGTTTAGTGGAACAGTCTGGAAAGTCTGGCGATACTGGGTGATAGCCCCGTACACGAAAAACCGTATGAGATGAAATCGAGTAAGGCGAGGCACGTGAAACCTTGTCTGAACATGGGGGGACCATCCTCCAAGGCTAAATACTCGTTGTCGACCGATAGTGAACCAGTACCGTGAGGGAAAGGCGAAAAGAACCCCTGTGAGGGGAGTGAAATAGAACCTGAAACCGGATGCGTACAAGCAGTCGGAGCTCGAAAGAGTGACGGCGTACCTTTTGTATAATGGGTCAGCGACTTACTAGTCTGTAGCGAGCCTAACCGTATAGGGAAGGCGCAGGGAAACCGAGTCTTAATAGGGCGAATAGTTGCAGGCTGTAGACCCGAAACCCGTCGATCTATCCATGTCCAGGGTGAAGTTGTGGTAACACACAATGGAGGCCCGAACTCACGCCTGTTGAAAAAGTCGGAGATGAGGTGTGGATAGGAGTGAAAGGCTAATCAAGGCGGGTGATAGCTGGTTCTCCTCGAAAGCTATTGAGGTAGCGCCTCGCGTCTAACTCAGGGGGGTAGAGCACTGTTACGGCTAGGGGGGACATAAGTCCTTACCAACCCGTTGCAAACTCCGAATACCCTGAAGTTCAATCGCGGGAGACACACGGTGGGAGCTAAATTTCATCGTGAAGAGGGAAACAACCCAGACCGCCATCTAAGGTCCCTAAATTATCGCTAAGTGGTAAACGATGTGGGAAGTCATAGACAGCCAGGATGTTGGCTTAGAAGCAGCCATCATTTAAAGAAAGCGTAATAGCTCACTGGTCGAGTCGGCCTGCGCGGAAGATGTAACGGGGCTAAGCGATATACCGAAGCTGCGGATGCATAGCAATATGCGTGGTAGAGGAGCGTTCCGTAAGCCTGCGAAGGTGACCTGTAAGGGTTGCTGGAGGTATCGGAAGTGCGAATGCTGACATGAGTAACGATAATGCAGGTGAAAAACCTGCACGCCGTAAGCCCAAGGTTTCCTGCGCAACGATTTTCGGCGCAGGGTAAGTCGGATCCTAAGGCGAGGCCGAAAGGCGTAGTCGATGGCAAACAGGCTAATATTCCTGTACTTCCTTAGCTGCGATGGGAGGACGGAGAAGGTTAGGCCAGCCACCTGTTGGATGGTGGTTTAAGCGTGTAGGAGTGCACTCTAGGCAAATCCGGAGTGATGATCTGAAACGTGATGACGAGTCTCTTTTGAGACGAAGTGGTTGATACCATGCTTCCAAGAAAAGTCCCTAAGCTTCAGGCAAAAGGAATCCGTACTCTAAACCGACACAGGTGGGCGAGGAGAGTATCCTAAGGCGTTTGAGAGAACTCGGGAGAAGGAACTCGGCAAATTTGTACCGTAACTTCGGGATAAGGTACGCCCTCGGTAGGTGTTAAAGCCGATGAGGGCCGCAGTGAAGAGGGGGTTGCGACTGTTTATCAAAAACACAGCACTCTGCAAACACGAAAGTGGACGTATAGGGTGTGACTCCTGCCCGGTGCTGGAAGGTTAATTGATGGGGTCAGCCGCAAGGCGAAGCTCTTGATCGAAGCCCCAGTAAACGGCGGCCGTAACTATAACGGTCCTAAGGTAGCGAAATTCCTTGTCGGGTAAGTTCCGACCTGCACGAATGGAGTAACGATAGCCCCACTGTCTCCTTCCGAGGCTCAGTGAAATTGAAATCGCTGTGACGATGCAGTGTTCCCGCGGCAAGACGGAAAGACCCCGTGAACCTTCACTACAACTTTACATTGGACTTTGAAATTGCTTGTGTAGGATAGGTGGGAGGCATTGAAGTCAGGACGCTAGTCTTGATGGAGCCAACCTTGAAATACCACCCTGGTAATTTCGGAGTTCTAACCTCGATCGGTATATCCCGGTCAGGGACAATGTATGGTGGGTAGTTTGACTGGGGCGGTCTCCTCCCAAAGAGTAACGGAGGAGTGCGAAGGTAACCTCAGCGCGGTCGGAAATCGCGCAGTGAGTGCATAGGCATAAGGTTGCTTAACTGCAAGACAAACAAGTCGAGCAGATACGAAAGTAGGTCTAAGTGATCCGGTGGTTCTGTATGGAAGGGCCATCGCTCAACGGATAAAAGGTACTCCGGGGATAACAGGCTGATACTGCCCAAGAGTCCATATCGACGGCAGTGTTTGGCACCTCGATGTCGGCTCATCACATCCTGGGGCTGTAGCAGGTCCCAAGGGTTTGGCTGTTCGCCAATTAAAGTGGTACGCGAGCTGGGTTCAGAACGTCGTGAGACAGTTCGGTCCCTATCTGCCGTGGGCGTTTGATATTTGAGAGGAGTTGACCTTAGTACGAGAGGACCGGGTTGAACGTATCTCTGGTGTTCCGGTTGTCACGCCAGTGGCATCGCCGGGTAGCTAAATACGGACGGGATAACCGCTGAAAGCATCTAAGCGGGAAGCCCACCTCAAGATGAGATATCACGTGTCTTAAGACACCTAAAGAGCCCTTGTAGACAACAAGGTTGATAGGCGCGATGTGGAAGTGCAGTAATGCATGGAGCTAACGCGTACTAATTGCTCGTGAGGCTTGATCATATAACGCTCAAGCATTTTTAGACGTAAAGTTACAAAGATATTGAGGCAACAGTGTTGACTACAACCTAATTCGAATGATTGAAGCCTAGCTTCAGTCGTTCACACAGTTTGCCTGGCGGCAATAGCGAGTTGGAACCACCCGTTCCCATCCCGAACACGGAAGTGAAACAGCTCAGCGCCGATGATAGTGTGGCAAGACCATGCGAGAGTAGGACACTGCCAGGCTCTATACCAAACCCCTGAATCTTATGATTCAGGGGTTTTTCTTTTGTCCACTGAAAATACACCGAACGCACGCATTGCGCGAGAAGCCATGCTTGTTACGCCTCAGCCATCCAATCTCTCCACTGCTAGCCTTCAAGCCGCAGTGGAGAGATTGTTAAATGTGCTTAGCGAGTTTGAGACCGCTTGCGCTGCGGCACAGGGCCAACTTTAATTTCATAAATCACGGGCCAGCATTTCCCGGTCACCCAGAAGTGCTTTTTCTTTGGATCGTAGGCGATGCCGTTTAAAACGTTATCCGTCGGATTCCAATTTGCCGGCTTGGGAAACAGCTGCTTGAGCGGAGATAAATCCAGCCAGGCCTCTACCGTGCCGTTTGCTGGGCTAATGATTGCAATTCGATCTGTCAGCCAAACATTGGCGTAGATTTTCCCTTCGGCAAATTCCAGCTCATTGAGTCGGGTGATGGGCGCTTCCCCGTCCCGAACAGGGATTTGCCGTAACTCGGAAAATGTATGCGGATCGTGGACTTTAAGGCGGCTGCTACCATCACTGCGGAGCAGTTCGTGGCCGTCGTAAGTCAGCCCCCAGCCTTCGCTGAAGTAATGGAACTCACCAACCGATTCTAGATTGGTGTCGTAGATATGGCCGCGCTCACTTTTCCAGGTCAGCTGAAAAAACCGATTGCCAACAACAGCGACGCCTTCGCCAAATTCACTCGGGCCTAACAACGTTGATTTTAAAAGCCGGCCGCTCGATAAATCTCTGATGATGAGCTGAGATTCCCCGTAGCGCCCCGTGCTCTCGATCAAGTGCCCGTTATCGATCGCCAAGCCCTCTGTAAACGCGGCGCTATCGTGCGGATGTTGCGCGATGATTGTGTATGCCAACGTTGGCGTCACCCCAGCGGATGACGCGCTGAAATAGAAAAGAGCCGCGCAGACAGAACGTTGCGCAAGTACAATCCGCATGCTGAAACTCAACGAAGGCAATTGAAAAAATGATCCGCAGCATGACGGGCTATGCCCGCGCCGAAAGTCAGGGATCTTGGGGACGCATGAGTTGCGAACTGCGTTCGGTCAACCATCGTTATCTTGATCTCCAAATCAAAGTGCCCGACGAGCTACGTGTTATCGAAAATGATATGCGTGCGATGGCCGCAGCGCGGATCAGTCGTGGCAAGGTTGAAATCGGGCTGCGTTTCAATCGTGATGCCGCAGGCAATAATGCCCTGGACATCGACCGAGAACGATTGTCGGCCGTGCTGACCGCTGTCAATGCTATCTCAGTCAACCTGCCGGCGTCTGCGCCCCCCGATCTACTGCAACTCCTTGCCTGGCCAGGTGTAGTTCGCCAAGACAGCCAGGAATGGTCCGCACCAACAGCCGCCGCGCTTGGTTTGTTCAAAGACGCCTTGGGGGGTTTTACCGAAGCCAGGCAACGAGAAGGTGAACGCTTACAGCATTATTTGCTTGAGCGCCTAGATGCAATGAACACGCTCGTCGATGCTGTACGCACGCGAGCGCCACTAGTGCGCGCAGCGTGGCTGGAACGCCTAAAGGGACGTTTTTTGGAATTGGGCATGGATATCGACCCCGGCCGCCTTGCGCAGGAAATGACCTTGGCAGCCCAAAAGCTGGATGTCGACGAAGAGATGTCTCGACTGTTGAGCCATTTCATTGAGGTGCGCGACGGCTTGAAGCGAGACGAGGCCGTCGGTCGCCGCCTCGATTTTCTAATGCAGGAATTGAATCGTGAGGCCAACACCTTGTCGTCAAAATCGCAGGACGCGGAAATGACCCGTGCAGCGGTCGAAATGAAAGTCATCATTGAACAAATGCGCGAGCAGGTGCAGAACATTGAATGACGTCCAAATACCCGGAACGCTGTGGATCGTCTCTGCACCGAGTGGTGGTGGAAAAACCAGCTTAACGCGGGCGCTGGTGCCGAAGTTAAACGCAAATAATTGGCCTGCAGAAATATCGGTTTCATATACAACCCGCGATCCACGGCCGGGCGAAGTCGACGGTGTTCACTACCACTTTGTCGACGAAATCACGTTCGCCACAATGGTTGAGCACGGTGATTTTCTTGAGCACGCCGAGGTATTCGGTAAGCACTACGGCACTGCGTTAAGCCGGACCAAGCAATTGCTGGGGAATGGCATTGACGTTATCTTAGATATCGACTGGCAGGGCGCGCGGCAAATCAGGGCGCGGCGCTCCGATGTACAAAGCGTATTCATCTTGCCGCCATCAGCCGAGGAACTGAAGCGCCGACTCAGCAATCGTGGGCAAGACAGCGACGCAGTTATCTCCGCGCGAATGACGCTAGCGCACGCCGAGATGGTGCATTACGCTGAATATGATTACCTCATCGTCAACCACGATTTTGATCGGGCGCTCGAAGAATTGGCATCGATATTCGTTGCCCGGCGCCTGCGCTCAGCAACTCAGCAAGTGCGTAACGAACGTCTGATCGCAAGTCTTCTGGAATAGCAGCCTGCATTCTGCTAGAATCCTAGGTTCCATCAGTAGTGCGAGCACAATTCCTATGGCACGAGTAACCGTTGAAGATTGCCTGGCGCGTATCCCGAATCAGTTTGAACTGACTCTGGTTGCAGCCAAACGGGCGCGCCAGCTCGCCCGCGGCGCAGAAGCAAAACTGCCGTGGAGCAATCACAAGTCAACCGTGTTGAGCTTGAAGGAAATTGCTGATGGTTTCGTCAGCACCACCGTGCTGACCGAGGCTGATCTGCCCGCTATCCAGCAGCCCAAGATGGAACTGGAAGCACTAGACCCGAGCTTTGATCTTTAAAAAGCGTTGAGGTCTGAGTGACTACCTAAAAAAGGGGCCGACAGGTCCCTTTTTTTTGCCTGAGATTCATCGGAAAAGGTTTCAAAGTATTCAAAATCCACGCAGATAAATCTGGACTGTGGACGGCTATTGCAGTCTATACTGAACCATGGACTTCCCGGTTATCCAGCGCATCGGCACCGCGATCCGGACTCAGCGTGTCGCACGCGAGTACGGCATAGACGCATTGACGCGCGTACTCGACGATTATCTGCCGGCGGCGCAGATTTCAGAGGTGCGTCGCGCGCACGAGTTCGGCGCGCGCATGCATGCGGGGCAAAATCGCTCTAGCGGCGAACCGTACATCTACCATCCGCTCGCTGTCGCCCGCATCCTCGCCGAAATGCGTTTGGACTCAACGACAATCTGCGCCGCGATTTTGCACGACGTTATTGAAGATACCCCGGTAGATAAGGAAGAGATCGCGCGCTTATTTGGCCGCGATGTTTCGGAATTAGTCGACGGCGTTTCAAAGTTTCAGAAAGTCGAAGGCATGTCTCGTGCAGAGCGCCAAGCAGAAAGCGTACGCAAGCTGCTGTTGGCAATGGCGCAGGACCTCCGCGTTATTCTGGTTAAGCTCGCCGACCGCTTGCACAACGTGCGAACGTTGGACGGTGTCGAGCCGGCAAAGCGCCGCCGCGTCGCCCGAGAAACGCTGGAAATCTACGCGCCGATTGCGCAGCGGCTGGGTATCAATACGCTGCGGATGGAGTTGGAAGATCTCAGCTTCCACAACCTATACCCGAACCGATATGAAGTTTTCCGCAAGGCGGTTAACGACCGTCTTGGCAATACAAAAGGCCTGATCAAAGAGATTGAGCACAAGCTGGAGCGCTCGCTGCGCGAAGAAGGCATTGGTGCAAGCGTTGTCGGCAGACAGAAAAATCTTTACGGTATTTACGAGAAAATGCAGCGGAAGCGGCTGCGGTTTCTCGACGTCATGGATTTGCTCGGGTTCCGAATTCTGGTTTCCAAAGTCGATGACTGCTATCGCGCACTCGGCGTTGTGCATCACGTCTATCGGCCGATTTCTTCGCTGTTTAATGACTTCATCGCCAACCCCAAAGTCAACGGCTATCAGTCGGTGCATACGACGTGTATCGGGCCACAAGGGCGTAAAATTGAGGTGCAAATCCGTACGCGCGATATGCACCATATTGCCGAGAACGGCATTGCTGCGCATTGGCAGTACAAGCTCGAAGGCAAAGGCCAGATTTCGCGCAACGACCAAGGCGCGCCACAGGTGCGCGCCCGCGAGTGGCTTAGCAACTTGTTCGAGACACAATCCGGCGCCGCGCCGCTTGATTTCATCGAAAACGTCAAAGTTGATCTGTTCCCGGACGAGGTTTACGTTTTCACGCCAAAAGGGCACATCCGGCAACTGCCGCGTGGAGCGACCACCGTTGATTTCGCTTATTCGGTACATTCCGAGCTGGGCGATCACTGCGTCGCAGCGCGCATTGATCAGCAGCTTGAACCGCTCAATACGCCGCTAAAGAACGGCCAGACGGTCGAGATCATCACGGCGCGGCACGCGCGTCCGAATGCGGCGTGGCTGAATTACGTCAAGACCGCGAAAGCGCGTACGCATATCCGTAATTTCTTGAAAAATCAGCGCGAAGATGAAGCGATTCGACTCGGGCGGCGCTTATTGGAAATCGCCTTGCGCGAGTTAAATGTGCCGCTGACGGTGCTGAAAGAAGAATCGACCGAAGCGGTGCTGAAGGCATTTGGTCTGCAGGACATCGAGGAGCTTTATATCTCGATCGGGACCGGCAGCCGCCTCGCGCCGTTGGTCGCTCGACATTTCTTGCCCGACCCTAACCAGACGACGATCCCCGGTGAGAGCGTTCCGTTGGCGGTTGAAGGAACCGAAGGCCTGGTCATCGACTACGCCAAATGCTGCCGACCGATTCCGGGCGACGAAATATGCGGCTACGTCAGCGTAGGTCGCGGCATTGTTGTGCATCGGCTCGACTGTAAGCACGTGCAGACGCGAAAAGGTGCCTCACAAGAGCGTGTGCCGCTGATCTGGGCGCCAAGTGTTCAGGGCGATTTTTTGGTTGAGCTGAAGCTGAAAGCCGAGAATCGCCGCGGTTTACTGGCGAATGTCGCCGGTGAAATCTCCAACGCCGGCGCCAGCATCGAAAATGTTCAAATGCCGGAGCGCAATAGCAGCGAAACCGCGCTGGAAATGCGCTTTGTAATCACGGTTCGTGATCGGGTTCACTTGGCGCGGGTACTGCGGCGTCTGCGCCGCGTTGAGCCGGTGCAACGGGTTACGCGCACGTAGCGCGCGCTGGCCGCCCAGGCCGGTATCGAGGTCAATTATCAGCGGCTGCTGTGGGGCTGGCG
>Ga0172379_10011164_pt1 | contig 10758 bp, 10 predicted proteins | sample GrowelOW334metaG_FD_119756 | JGI IMG/M metagenome (GOLD analysis project Ga0172379, IMG submission 119756) | Groundwater microbial communities from an aquifer near a municipal landfill in Southern Ontario, Canada - Groundwater well OW334 metaG | ecosystem: Environmental > Aquatic > Deep... | reverse complement strand
TTTCTATAAAAGCTTTGATTGAATCGTTGATAAATTATAGTTTGGAAGAATCGAAGTTGCCTGAAGGTATTGATGAAAATTTAAAAATGATTGGGAAGCAAATTGCTGAAGGATGTAATGTTTCTTGTGGAGAAGGAATTATTACTGGAAATTATTGTGTTGATTTGAGTATAGATTTAGCAAAATATTTTGATAAATTACCAATGGATCCAAAAGGTGGAACAGAATTAAAAACTTTTTATGCTGTTCAGAAATTGGGAAGTACTGGAGTGAAGGTTGTGGCGTGTAATGCGGAGGGGAAGGTTATTGAGGCTAGCGCGAAGTAAAAACTTATAAAAAGTATCATCTACTGCGTTTTTTGTGTCGTCCTGAACTTGTTTCAGGATCTCAAGTTTTAATATATTTTTGTCTGTGAAATTTTAAGTTCAATATTAGAGTAGATCCTGAAACAAGTTCAGGATGACAATGTTTTCCTAGTATCTGATACTTTTTATAAGTTTTTATTAAAATTATTATTTTTTTTATTTTCGCCTTGTATCTGAATATTTTTAGATTTTTTACTGTATGTAAAATTTAATATTAAATTAGATCCTGAAACCCATCCTTCGCCTACGGCTTCGGAGGGCAGGCAAGTTTAGGATGACGGAAAATAAAAGTTTTTTAGGATTTATTTTGAATTGTTTTAAGGAGGTTTTGAAATTATGAAATTTGTTCCCGATGTTTAGTATTATTTTATAGGTTAAGAAAAAGGCAATTCGCTTGCGAATTGCCTTAAATAAAAATCCCGCAAGAGATGCAGGATTTTTTGTCGGGTTTTAAAAAGCGACATTATCGCCAAAGAAAAAATTAAATTATTTCTTTTTTCCTTTTGCTTTTGGTCTCTTTGGAGACTTTGCTTTTGCTTTTACTTTTGGTCTCTTTGGAGTTGTAGCTTTTTTCTTTTTCTTAGCTGCCATTGGAATGAGGTTAAGATATAAATCTAAATTCATTATTGATTATTTAAATTAAAAATCAATAGGTTGTGAAAATAAATAAAAATAAAATGTTTTACTCTTCATTTTTGATATATTCGAATTTGTTTATAAGTAAGCGGAAAATCAACGTTCGTGTTTTTTTGAAATAAAAAATTAGTCAACATGGAATGATGATTTTTATTTTATTTTTTTTATAAAAATGAAAAAAGTTTTTTATTTTGAAATTGTGTGTTTTTAGTTTTCTTTATAAGTAAGCGGAAAATCAATGATTGTATTTTTTATTTTTTGTGAATTATTTTTATAATTATTTTATTTTTTATGATGTGTTTTGTTTTTATTTTTTAAATTTATTTTTTTGCAAAAAATGTGTGATTGATTTTTTGGCTTGTTGTAAATAAGAATCGTTTATGCTATTTTTTTATTTATTTTTTTAAAAAATGAAAATAAAAAATATTTTTAATGAAATTTATTTTTTTTGCAAAAATGATAAAAATTTTTTTGCAAAGAAAAGTGCAATGCAATTTAGATCCTGAACCAAGTTCAGGATGACAGACTAAAAAAGTTTTGCAGGGTTTATTTTAAAAATGTTTTTGTATATTGCAAAACTAAAGAGTCTGTCCCTGAAAAAATAGAGTTATTTTATCTGTTAAGAAGAAGCACTTCGTGAGCTTACGCTTACTCCGTGCTTGAGATCCTGAAATAAGTTCAGGACGACAGAAAATAAATTCGGAACGATACTTGCTATATTAAAGAATATGTTTTAGATTTCGGTATTTGAAATGCGGGTTTTTCTTATAAAGCTACCGTTAATTGTGTTTTTATATACTTTGTTCGTTATTGCTAATTTAACTTGAATTTTGGCTTATGTGCTGATAAAATCTCTACGCTTTAGAAAGGACAGCAATATTTTAATTATATATTTTTATTACTTAAAAAAATCACTATGGAAGAAACAGCAAAAGTCCTAGGTGAAGGAGTAGATACTGTAGCTGTAATGGCTAAGTATTTTTTCTTTTCAACTTTTGGGATTAGTGCGCTTGGGTTGATCGTGGCGTATTTATTAGTGCGCTATGTTACAAGACAACCTCAAGGCAATGCAAAAATGCAGGAAATCGCAGCTGCTATTAAGGAAGGCGCGATGGCATTTTTACGCAGACAATATATTACTATCTCTACGCTTACTGCAGTATTGGCGGCAATAATTTTCTTTGCATATTATTTAGGAGGCAATGATTTATCTTATGGATGGCATACGGCCGTTGCATTTATTTTGGGTGCTTTCTGTTCCGGGCTTTCTGGTTATATTGGAATGTTCGTATCTGTAAAAGCAAATTTGCGTGTAGCTTCTGCGGCATCTTCTAGCGTAAATAAAGCTTTGAAGGTTGCTATTAGAGGAGGCGCTGTTTCCGGAATACTTGTTGTAGCACTTTCGTTGCTTGGAGTTGGCGGATTATTTTTATTATATGGAGGTCTTGATAATCCAAAAGAAGTTCCACTATTATTAGTTGGATTCGGATTTGGAGCTTCATTTGTTGCTTTATTTGCACAACTTGGAGGCGGAATTTATACAAAAGCTGCTGACGTTGGAGCGGATTTAGTTGGAAAAGTTGAAGCTGGAATTCCTGAGGACGATCCTAGAAATCCTGCTGTTATTGCTGATTTAGTTGGTGATAACGTTGGAGATTGCGCAGGAAGAGGAGCTGATCTTTTTGAGTCAACTGCTGCTGAAAATATCGGAGCTATGATTCTTGGAATTACACTTTTCCCAATCTTTGGATTAAAAGGAATTGTATTCCCATTAGTAGCTCGTGCATTTGGACTTATTGCTTCAATAATTGGAGTAATGTATGTACAAATTAAAGAGACTGAAGATCCAATGAAAGGATTAAATAGAGGTTATTTCCTTACTACATTTTTATCAATCATCGGTTTTGGAACTGCTTCTTATTTCTTATTAAATGGAAATGAAGCTATTGCAGCCGGATTGGTTACTAAAACTGCATTGCCTTTGTGGGCATGGTTCTTCTTATGCGGATTAGTAGGTATAGTTACATCTATTATATTTGTTTATATTACTCAATATTATACAGAATCTAAATATAGACCTGTGCAAGAGATTGCAAAATCTTCTCAAACAGGAGGTGCAACAAATATTATCAGTGGTTTTGCTGTGGGTCTTGAATCTACAGGACTTCCAGTATTAGCAATATCTGCTGCTTTATTGGGCGCTTATTTCTTAGGAAAAAATTCTGGATTAGCTGATGGCGGATTATATGGAACTGCTGTAGCTACAATGGGAATGTTGGCAACTGCTGCATACATTTTGGCTATGGATAATTTTGGACCTATTACAGATAATGCTGGAGGAATTGTTGAAATGTCAAAATCTCCTGAAGAAGTTAGAAAAAGAACAGACAGACTTGATGCTGTTGGAAATACAACAAAAGCTTTAACAAAAGGTTATGCTGTAGGTTCTGCGGCGCTAGCTGCATTCTTGTTATTCTCTGCTTATATGGAAGAAGTGGATTTGAAGGTAATAGATTTAGCTAAACCAGTTGTGTTTGTTGGAGGAATGTTGGGTGCCGTGTTGGTATTCGTATTCTCATCATTTGCTATTAGAGCTGTAAGCAGAGCGGCTTATTATATTATCAATGACGTTCGTGCACAATTTAAAGAGAATCCTGGAATTATGAAGGGGACACAAAAACCTGATTATGCTAGATGCGTTGATATTTGTACAAGAGGCGCTTTGAAAGAAATGATTGCGCCAGGTTTACTTGCAATTGTTGTACCTACATTAGTTGGATTTATTCTAGGACCGGAAGCTGTTGGTGCAACTCTTATGGTTGGAACAATTGCCGGTGTAATTTTGGCTTTGGTATTGAACAACAGTGGTGGTGCTTGGGACAATGCTAAGAAATACATTGAAACTGGTGCATTTGGTGGAAAAGGCTCAGATACACACAAAGCGGCTGTAGTAGGAGATACTGTTGGAGATCCTTTCAAGGATACAGCAGGTCCTTCTTTACACGTTCTTATTAAACTATTGTCTACATTGACTTTGGTATTGGCACCTTTGTTTTTGATTTTGCATAAATAAAGAGTAGTATCATTTTAGATATTGGGGGGTGGCGAATAAGAAGACCGGAAGAAATTCCGGTCTTCTTTTATTTTATTTGTGCGATAACGCGAATCGGTGCCGCTTCAGTTTCAAATTTTGCCGGTAGTGCAGAAATATTGAATTGAGTATGTTTTAACAATAATTCTAAATTGGTAAGATTTTCAATTATTAGTACATCATTTTTTAATAATAATTTATGAATAGCAAAAGGTTCTTTATCTGGACTTGGCGTATCCATGCCAATAATTTTAACACCAAGCTTTATTATTTTTTTTGTAAAAGCGTCGCTGATTACTGGAAAATTTTTATAATATTCAGGTGTGTTAAATTTTTTATAAAATCCGGTCATTATAAAAACGATGTCGCCTTTTGAAATTTTATTATTTTTTAGAAGGTAGGCATCTATTGATTTTTGATTGCGTGCATCGATTAAATGTCCTTTGCCAAAAAAATGTTCGGGTGGATATTCGCAAAGATTTTTTCCTTTATTTATCATGTGCAATGGAGCGTCCATATGAGTGCCAACATGCATATTCGTTTTTATTTGAAATTCGTTGTAGCCGTTTTTGTTAATATAAGAGGTTTGTTTAAATTTTGGTTTTGGATCGTTTGGATAGACAGGCATGTCTTGGGTGAATGTATGAGTGAGGTCGATATATTTCATACGTTGTTTATAAAATTGGTTTTAGTTTTCAAGCAATAATTTGAATTTTGTATATCCGGCTTTGGTATTAAAATGACCTGCATTAAAAATTTAACAATATTGATAATCCAAAAAATCCATGTCCTAGCGCTAAAATGATTGTTAAAAGCGCTAAACGTGGATGCCATTTAAAAGGGATTATTGTTACGCCTTTGGCATTTAATGCGCCGACTGTGGCTGTGAATATCATTAAAAGTAAAGTAAATATGCCTCCGTACATTACTAATGGGAAGCCTAAAAATTGAGTGAGTGCGATGGATTGAATCATTGTGTATTTTTTATATGATTTGAGGGACTTTTGTATTCAAAAAACATTTTACATATTTTGGAGAGAAAGGTCTATATTTTGTTGTTTTAAATTATTTTAGTGATGCGCTGTTGTTGCGATTTTTAGGAAGACTAGTGTTAGGAACGCGAAAACTAGCGCTTGTATGAAGCCTACGAAGATTTCTAGGCCATAAAATGGTGTTGGAGCAATGTATGGAGCTAAGAAGGCTATTACCATCAATAAAACCTCTCCTGCGAATACATTACCAAACAACCTGAAAGAGAATGAAATCATTTTTGAAAATTCAGATGCCAATTCAAGCAATCCTACGAAACAGCCGATAGGATTTTTTAAAGGATTTACAAAGAATTTTCCGCCGTATCCTTTTAATCCTAAAATTGAAAATCCAAATATTTGAATACTTGTAACTGATATTAAAGCTAGGGCAAGAGTCATGTTTACGTCTGCGAATGTTGATCTGAATATTGGGACTAGAATTTCATGGCCTTCGTGTGTTTCCCATAGTCCAATGCTTCCAAATCCTGGAAGTAGCCCCATCCAGTTTGAAAGTATTACATAAAAGAAAATAGTCATTACTAAAGGAAAGAATTTTCTTGCTTTAGAGTCTTCTCCAACAACTGCTGCGAAAAAGTCATAAAATCCTCCAATAAGCATTTCCACAAAGTTTTGTATTCCGGTTGGCACTAATGCGTATTTTTTTCTTCTTACTAATAATGCGATTACTATCAATAAAACTAATGTCATTAATGAAGTAATAAGAGTGTTTCTTACTTCAAAACTTCCGATGTGGAAGATTGTTTCTGATGCGAGTGTTGGGGGTGTGAATGTTGCCATGGTTGTTATTATTTATTGGACTGAATCTAAAGTATCATCTACTTCGTTGTCGGAAAATTCTGATCCCTGCCTACCGGCAGGCAGGCTCGTGTACTGCTCAAGTACACTGCGGTCAGAATTTTCCTGCCGCCTCGTATCTGATACTTTAGATTCAGTCCTTGTTGTCAATTTTGTTATTTTTTTCTAATGGTTCTGTTTTCTTTGGGGGTATTCCCATTTTTACTATATCTTTTGTCTTTGTGTATACAATCCATAGTCCTGATCCCATTGCTAGGAGAAAGCCTATGAATGTAAATACTGGAAATATGTTTAATTTTTTATCTAAGATTACTCCACCGATTCCAAAGAATAATATTGGGATGATTATCATGTATCCGATGTTCATCGCCATCCCTAGCGCTGACATTAAGTTTCCGTCATTTTTGCTTTTTTCGTCCATTATGGTTTATTATTTTTCTCATCGTAGATCCCTGCCTACCGGCAGGCAGGCTGAAACAAGTAACTAATCAATTTGTGGATTGCGTGCTCCTCGTGAATGTTTTTTTGCTATTCTTATGCGGGACATAGCTCTTTCTAATTGCGCTGTTGCTTCTGCAAATCCTTCTTCGTCCATGTGAGTTTCTGACATTAATTTTTTTGCTTTTTCTATTGCTTCTTGTGCTCGTTTTTCATCAATTTCTTCTGCGCGTTCTGCGGCATCTGTTAATATTGTAATTGTTTTGCCGTCTATTTCTGCGACACCTCTTGTTATAGAAAAATGCTCAACTTTTCCATTCATTTTTATTCTTAATTCTCCCGGCAATAAACCTGAAATGACTGGAATATGATGAGGGAGAACTGTGATTTCGCCTTGAATTGTAGGCATAGAAACAGCATCAACTTTTTGATCGTAAAGTACTTTTTCTGGAGTTACTATTTTTAATTCAATTTGTAGTTGGTCCATGTTTGCTTTGTTTTTCAGGTTTTAATTTAAGAACGTTATTGGTTTAATTTTAGTTTAAGTATTTTTACTCGTAGAATTGTTTGATTTTATTAGTTTTGCAGAGGCACTTCGCTCGTTTTACTCGCTTTGTGCCTGTTATTTAGCTTCGTTATAAACATCATCTATTCCACCTTTAAGATAGAATACTGCTTCATCAATGTTGTCGCATTTTCCTTCTAGGATATCTTTGAATCCACGAATGGTTTCTTTTAATGAAACGTATTTTCCTTCGCGGCCTGTGAAAGTTTCTGCTACGAAGAAAGGCTGTGACAAGAATTTTTGAATTTTTCTAGCGCGGCGAACAGTCATTTTATCTTCTTCAGATAATTCTTCCATACCTAAAATCGCGATGATATCTTGTAAATCTTTGTATCTTTGTAGAATTTTTTGTACTCCACGGGCAACTGCATAATGTTCGTCTCCAACGATAGCTGGAGAAAGAATTGTTGATGTAGAATCAAGAGGGTCTACAGCTGGATAAATACCCAACTCAGATAAATTTCTTGAAAGTACTACAGTTGAATCCAAATGTCCGAAAGTTGTAGCTGGAGCTGGATCTGTAAGATCGTCCGCTGGTACGTAAACAGCTTGGATAGATGTGATTGAACCTTTTTTTGTTGATGTAATTCTTTCTTGAAGTGCACCCATTTCTGTAGCAAGTGTTGGTTGATAACCTACAGCTGATGGAATACGTCCAAGCAAAGCTGATACTTCTGAACCCGCTTGAGTAAAGCGGAAAATATTATCAATGAACAAAAGTACATCTTGGTTTTCTTCATCACGGAAATATTCCGCCATTGTTACTCCTGTTAAACCTACTCTTTGGCGAACTCCCGGCGGCTCGTTCATTTGTCCGAATATAAGTGTTGTTTTTTCCAAAACTCCTGAACCCTTCATTTCATAATATAAATCATTACCTTCACGACTTCTTTCTCCTACACCTGCGAATACTGAGAAGCCTCCATGTTCTTGCGCAACGTTTCTAATCAATTCCATGATAACTACGGTTTTTCCTACTCCGGCTCCTCCAAATAAACCTACTTTTCCTCCTTTAATAATAGGGCAGATCAAGTCAATAACTTTAATTCCTGTTTCAAGAATTTCTGTTGCTGTTGATTGTTCGTCAAATTTTGGAGATGGTCTGTGAATTGGATAAGTTTTTTTAGTTTTTACAGGTTCTTTGTCGTCCAAAGGATTTCCAAGAACATCAAACATACGACCTAAAGTTTCTCTTCCTACTGGAACAGAAATAGGCGCCTTCGTGTTTTCAACTTCTTGGTTTCTTCTTAATCCATCTGTAGTTCCCATCGCAATTGTGCGGACTGTATTTCCGCCTAAATGTTGTTGAGTTTCCAAAATTAAAGTTTCTTCACCGACTTTTACGGACAGAGCGTCATAAATTTTTGGAAGGTCTTCGCCTTCGAAACTGCAATCTACTACGGCTCCAATGATTTGTGTAACTTTCCCAGCCATATTTATTTAAGTTATTAAGATAATGCTATTGAGCTAGATGCAATTTCAGCTATTGCGCTTGTTATTGCGGATTGTCTAGCTTGGTTATATGTAAGAACTAGATCGTCTAGTAAATCTTTTGCGGCTTTATTTGCGTTTTGCATGGCAACCATACGAGCAGAATGTTCTGAAGCTGCTGCTTCCAAAATTGCTTGGTATAATTGCATTTCTGTTAATTGCGGTAAAATGTTTTTTAAAATATATTCAGGTGATGGTTCAAGTTTGTATTCAACTTTTGTGTCTGCAGGTTTCACGAATTTGCTGAATTTCGAGCCAAGTTCTTCAAGCATTCTTTCAAAAATATCTGGTGAGAATGGAAGAAGAGTTCGAACAACCGGTTTTTGAATTAATGTTGATACGAAGTCTGGATAAACCATTACAACTTTATCAAAATCTTCTTTTTCATATCCTTTTAATGCGATTTTGCTTATTGAAAAAATATCTGAAAATTTTGGATTTAAAGAGTAAGCAGGGAAGATATAAGATACTTCACGGCCTGTTCTCTTTAAAAATTCAGCGCCTTTTTTTCCTGAAGTAACGAAAGTAATTTTTGCGTTTGGATATTCTGCGTGGAAAATATCAATTAGCTTTGAAAGTTTTTTGAAAACATTTGTATTTAAACCTCCGCAAAGTCCTTTGTCTGTTGTGAATAACAAAACAAGGATGTTTTTTACTGGTCTTTGTTGAAAATATTTGTGCGCGTTTTTAAATTTTTCTGATAATTTTGTAAGAATTGAAAGTGCTAAATATCCGTATGCTCTAAGGCGAACTGAGTTTTCTACTGCTTTTTTCATTTTTGAAGTCGCAACAAGTTCCATCGCTTTTGTGATTTGGCGTGTAGAATTTATTGATTTAATTTTTCTCTTAATGTCTTTAACTGAATTTGCCATAGTTAATTAAATTTTTAATTATTCAAACGAAACTTCAGAATTAAAATTTAAAATAGCTTTTTTAACTTTTTCTTCAATTTCTGGAGTTAATTCTTTTTTCTCTTTAATTTCTTTAAATATTTCCGGATATTTTGCTCCTACATATGAATATAGTTTTTCTTCGTATTCTTTTACTTTTTCTACAGGGATTTTTTCTAGATAGTTATTGATTCCTGCGTAAAGAATTACAACTTGTTTTTCTACTGGAGTTGGATCGTATTGTAACTGTTTTAAGATTTCTGTAAGACGATCTCCTTTGTTTAATGTTCTTTGAGTAGCTTCATCAAGATCTGAACCGAATTGAGCAAATACTGCAAGTTCGCGGTATTGCGCAAGTTCTAGTTTTAATTTTCCAGCTACTTTTTTCATGGCTTTAATTTGAGCTGCAGATCCTACTCTGGATACTGAAAGTCAACGTTAAGAGCAGGGCGGATACCTTTATAGAATAAATCTGATTCAACGAAAATTTGTCCGTCTGTGATAGAGATAACGTTTGTTGGGATATAAGCGGCCAAATCTCCGGCTTGTGTTTCAATAATAGGAAGCGCTGTTAAAGAACCGCCGCCGTATTTTTCATCAAGTCTGCATGCTCTTTCCAAAAGTCTACTGTGAAGATAGAAAACATCTCCTGGATACGCTTCACGTCCTGATGGCCTTCTTAATAATAAAGAAATTTCACGATATGCCCAAGCATGTCTTGATAAATCATCAAATACTACAAGTACATCTTTTCCTTGGTCTACGAAATATTCTCCCATTGCGCATCCTGCGAATGGCGCAAGATAACTTAATGAAGCTGGATCAGAAGCGGATGTTTTTACGACTATTGTGTAGTCCATTGCTCCGTGTTTTTCCAATTCAGCAACTATTTTTGCGATTTTTGATTCCTTTTGTCCGATAGCCACATAAATACAAATCATGTTTTCTTCTTTTTGATTTATAATTGTGTCTATTGCGATAGCTGTTTTTCCTGTTTGGCGGTCGCCGATAATAAGTTCACGTTGACCTCTACCAATCGGAATCATTGAATCTATCGCTTTAATTCCAGTTTGAACTGGAGTGTTTACTGATTTTCTTTTAATAACACGAGGTGCAATTTTTTCTACCGGATAAAATTTTGAAGTTTTAATTTCTCCTTTTCCGTCTTGAGGTTTTCCTAGAGGATCTAATACTCTTCCAATTAGAGCTTCTCCAACCGGAACAGATAGAATTTTTCCTGTAGGTTTTACTTCATCTCCTTCTTTAATTTCTCTAGCGTTTCCCAAAATAATTGCTCCAATATTGTCTTCTTCAAGATTTAAGGCAACACCGATTTGACCGGAAGCAAACTCCACCATTTCTTGTGAAGCAACATTGCTTAAGCCCGAAATTCTTGCGATGCCGTCTCCGACTTCAAGAACTCGCCCAATTTTTT
>Ga0172379_10011163_pt1 | contig 10759 bp, 13 predicted proteins | sample GrowelOW334metaG_FD_119756 | JGI IMG/M metagenome (GOLD analysis project Ga0172379, IMG submission 119756) | Groundwater microbial communities from an aquifer near a municipal landfill in Southern Ontario, Canada - Groundwater well OW334 metaG | ecosystem: Environmental > Aquatic > Deep... | reverse complement strand
CGGAAAAGAAACGACGCTTGCAACCGGAGGAATTTTTGTAGAGATCGGTCTTGCTCCCGCTACGGGGTTCATAAAAGGAACGGTTAAAATGACCACCGGCGGACAAATTAAAGTCGATCCGAGAAGCGGAAAAACATCGGAACTCGGCATCTGGGCTGCCGGAGACTGTACCGACCTTCCCTACCATCAAAATAATATCGCTGTCGGCGATGCCGTGCGCGCGCTTGAAGATATCTATGTGTTTTTAAAGACAAAATAGCGCGATGATGTAAGATTGTTAAAGACAAAAACACACCTTTTTAAAAGGTGTGTTTTTGTCTTTCTATAAAAAACCGTCGGCGTTAATACGCGACGGTTGTACAAATTATCCTATCGATTTATGATTTTTATGATTTTCTACTTTTCCTTTTTTTCTTGCTGTTCTTGTCCGAGGTCATGAGCGCGTCGACTGTTGGGAGCATTTCACCTAAACCTCTTTTGTTTCGTCTTGTTTCTTCCTTCTCGCCGATTTCTTTATTAGCCAAAAACACTTTTTCAAACCGATCATTTCTACTCATGAAATTCTCTCCACTTATTGTTTACGACATAACGACTACAGCTACGCTATAGTAGCATTCTTTATATTAATTGTAAAGATTAAAATTAGATGAAGTTGCTCGGAGTGAGTGTCTCCTCTACTCATAAAAAATCACTACCGACTATTAACGACAACACTGCACTTCAGAAAAGAATTCTGGCAAGCGTAAGTACTCACACCTCTTTAAATTTTGCCAATATTCGTCATTCTGAGTGGAACGAAGAATCCCGTCAATTTGCACACGAAACATCGAGACCTCAATTTTAGTTTGCATTATAACGGGATTCTTCGTTCCACTCAGAATGACAGGTGTGAGCACATTACCCAAGCAACTTGACTTTTTATATTTATTATGTTAATATTAACACAGAGCTAAATCAATTTTGAAAATCAAAAAAGAGGAAATGAGTTATGGTAACAGAAGAAATTATTGCGCAAGTACACGCAGAAATGGCCCCATTCACTTGTCGGTGGAATAGATTTAGGTTTGTCGCACGTATTGCTTTATTCCACATATGCGAAATCAGCGAACTGGATATATTGGATGCGTATTTAAAAGAACACATTCCCGAGTATGAGGAAGAAAAAATTTCGGCAGATATAGATTATTTCCGTTCAGGATTTATAGAATGGCCAAATCCTGAATTGCCGGAAATAGTACGAACAAAATGTCCGATTACGGCAACAAAACTTGATTCTCCCCAAAAGGTTCGCGCACTCCTCAAATGTTCTCAAGCGTCTTGGATTCCTGTGGAGGATATTTGCAATGCGGCCGAAGAAATATTATATCCGCACGAAATTGAAAAAAAGAATTCCTTGACAATCTCATATAGTTCGCCCTACAAAATTGAACGTAACTTTGAGGGTCCATTTACCAAAAATTGGTATAGAAGCGGGATATTGGAAAGATTTGCGTTCTATACGCAAACACAATACGAAGACTTGAGAAATGTTTTAGGGTTTTGTCGCGCATCAACACAGTTCCGCGAAAAAAATATTTCAACGTGGAACTGGCAATAATAAGGTTTAAACACAAACAAACCATCTTTCTGCTCAAAAGCAGGAGGGTGGTTTTTATTTTTTCATACTTCGTATGTTTTCGCAAAAACCCGGTGCGGATTTCGAGCCGTTTCGTCCTTTTTCCTTATAGTTATCCCTTATACTTAGTGTGGACGGTAGAGGAATTTCTCTCCTTACAGGAGCAGTACACCTTTCCGATTTGTTCACGGGGACCCCAACCCCGCTCACAAATGACGGAGAAGGTTTTCGAATCCTCACGTAAGTGATTTAGGATCACTTGCTTACCGCCCACCATTAAAAAATTGCCTTTAGTCGGGCAATTTTTTAATGGTGGGCGGTAGAGGATTCGAACCTCTGACATCTACAACGTCAATGTAGCGCTCTACCAACTGAGCTAACCGCCCGTATTACATCTTTGACGTCTCTTTATATATACCATATTCAAAACATTATTTCCAGAGATATCGCCTTGATACCGGCAAAATTGTATGATATAGTATTTTTGCTTTATAAGATCAGCATTATATATGTATGACAAACACTAAAAAGCCGCATAAAGAACATAGCAATATTCCGTTAGCAAAGATGGCGCCTCAGCGAGAGCCGAACGATTTTCGTTCATCCTTCCCTTGGCGAGTCTTTCGCATTATGTCTGAATTCGTTGATGGCTGGCAGTTCCTCGCTGATTTTGATAAAACTATAACAATTTTTGGATCCGCAAGAACCCCGGAAGATGATAAATGGTATCTTGAAGCACGGAAACTCGGCAATATTCTCGCTCAAAATAAATTTTCCGTTGTGACGGGCGGTGGTCCGGGAATTATGGAGGCAAGCAATAGAGGCGCGTTTGAAAAAGACGGCGACTCGATCGGTATCGACATCAAACTCCCCTTCGAGCAAAGAGAAAACGCCTATCTGACAAAAAGTCAGGGATTCTATTATTTCTTCGTCCGAAAAGTAATGCTCGCCTATTCCGCAAGAGCCTATGTTTTTTTCCCGGGGGGATACGGCACCCTCGATGAACTTTTTGAAATGCTCACGCTTTTGCAGACGAAAAAAATCGAGCGCAATATTCCCGTAGTGCTCGTCGGAAAAGATTTCTGGACACCCCTCGTGAAATGGATAGAAGAAACAGTCATCAGTAAATATCAAACGGCAAGCCCCGAAGATGTTCATATTTTTTCCGTCGTTGATACCGCAGAAGAAGCTTTTAACATAATCAAAAAAGCCCCCGCGCGACACGAATTTGCAGAATACGTCACGAATCACAAATCGCATACATAAAGAACGACGAATAACCGATAACAAAAAAAAAGACCGTTCGCGGTCTTTTTTGTTATTTTGCTCCGCTTATCAAAAGTAGATAAAAGATAACATACTGCAACGGATAGATGGCATAAAAAATATATTTTATTTTTGGTCCTCTTTCTTTGTTATATACTGCAATAAAAATGAGAGAAAAAAGACCAAAGATCTCCCAAAGGGAAACAAAATTGTTCGGATTTACGGAATGGATCATAACATCATTCACTGCCGGATAGGTAACAAGAAGCCCGTAAATAAGAATTTGAGACAATACCATCCATTGGATTTTGTCGAAGAAAATATAGAAAAAAATGACAGACAGAACTCCCGCACCCCCGTAATCCGACCCGAAGAGTTCAGCAAATAAAAACGCGCCGATCGCTATCACGCCCCACGTGAATTTGTTGTCGGTCTTTTGAATAAACATGATCCCGGCAAGACCGATCGAAAGCGTAAACACCGCGTTGAACAAATGAAAATTAGAATACACCAGATCATTCGCCAGAGCAAAAGGTACCTGCGAAACCATAGCAAATATGATCATCCTCACCAAATATTTTTTCGGATCTCGAGTGTACCGCGCACCATTGGCGACAAACCACGCAAAAAGAGGAAAAGAAAGTCTTCCAATAATTCGCATGACGCCGAATTGCGGAAAAAAGAAAAGACCGATGTGATCGACAAGCATTGTGACAACCGCGATAATTTTCAAATGAAACGAATTCATGAGTAAATTATATATCAATTGGCAAAATTAACCAAAAATAAAACCCCGGAGGGGTTTTATTTAAAAGTGTACTTATTCAGCAGCTTTTTCTTCGTCAGTATCAACTTCTTCTTCGGTTTCTTCCGATGCGATCTCTTCGGCAACTTCATCAGCAACGATCTCTTCGGCAACAACCGGTTCAACGGCTTTCACTTCTTCCGCAACGACTTCCTCTTTTTTTACTTCATCCATAGTATTTATTTCTTATGTCTGTTAATAACCTGTTAAATGTATCATGTAACGATAATTTTGTCAAGTTTCCATTTGTTGTTGAAGTTCGGTATAATCGATTACACAACCTATGGAAAACACGCTGAAAAAATATTTCGGATACGAAGAATTCCGGCCGCTTCAAAAAAATGTTATCGAGCAGGTGATGCAGAGGAAAGACTGCGTCGTTTTGATGCCGACGGGTGGAGGAAAATCGCTCTGTTTTCAGCTTCCGGCGCTCATGCAAGACGGACTCGCCGTTGTCGTCTCCCCTCTCATCTCGCTTATGAAAGACCAGGTCGATGCCCTCGAAATGAACGGCGCGCCGGCGGGACTCATCAATAGTTCGCAAACTCCCGCGGAAACCGTTACTGTTGTTCGGCGGATCCGATCAGGTGAGTTAAAGCTTCTCTACGTTGCACCCGAGCGTTTTTCCGTGCCGAAATTCGAGGACTTCCTCAAAACACTCAAAATCAGTCTTTTTGCGATCGACGAAGCGCACTGCATTTCCGAATGGGGTCACGATTTTCGTCCCGACTACAGAAATCTCAATTCCCTGCGGCAAAAATTCCCCGGTGTCCCACTTATCGCACTGACCGCTACCGCCACTGAAACCGTCCGCGAAGATATTGTGAGACAGCTCAACATGAACGATCCGCAAGTCTTTATTTCAAGTTTCAACCGCCCGAATCTCAAATACGAGGTGATGGCAAAAAAAGATTCACTCAAAACCATTATCGGACTGCTCAGAGAAAACAAAGACGAGAGCGTTATTATCTATTGCTTCTCGCGAAACGATACGGAAAAAATGGTCACCAACCTGAAAAAATACGGTTTCAAAGCGCTTCCCTATCACGCCGGTTTAAATCCCGCAACACGAAGCGAAAACCAAGAAAAATTTATCCGCGACAAAGTGAATATTATCGTCGCGACGATCGCGTTCGGCATGGGGATCGATAAGCCCGACGTGCGGCTTGTCGTTCATCACAGCTTACCAAAATCGATCGAAGGATATTATCAGGAAACAGGACGCGCCGGTCGCGATGGACTGCCTTCGCGCTGTATTCTCCTTTTTTCGTACGGCGACAAATTCAAGCATGAATTTTTTTTCAACAATATTTCAGACGAAGAGGAAAAACGGCGAGCCGAAGAAAAATTGGAACAAGTTATCTCTTACGGAAATTGGGCAGGCTGCCGGCGCCGATTTTTACTTCGATATTTTAACGAAAACTACGCAGAACGAAGCTGCGAGAATTGCGACGGATGTGTTCCGCGGGTAAAGGCCGAAATTATTTTTGAGGACGAACCGACGCCAAAATCAAGAATTCGCCGAGCCGAAGAGAATACCGGAAACTATGACCGCGAACTATTCGAGATCTTGCGGACCGTTCGAACGACAGAAGCGCAAAGATTAAGCGTTCCGCCCTACGTTATTTTCGGAGATAAAACGCTCCGCGAAATGTCAATCCGCTATCCTCAAACTGAAAAAGAATTTTTAGAGATCAGCGGCGTCGGCTACCAAAAACTGACCGAATTCGGCGAACAATTTTTAGACGCGATCAGTGAGTACGTTGAGGAACATGATATTGAAAGAAAAGCGGAGCCGGTAGCAAGACTGGCGTCAAAAATAAAACATACGCCACTGCCCGCGGACGAGGTCCCGCTCGAAAGCGGAAAAGGTTCAACCTTCGACGAAACGAAAAAATTCCTGAAACAAAAAATCGCGATTTCCGCCATCGCCGATATTCGGGGACTGGCACCGAGTACCATAGTCAGCCACGTTGAAAGGATCTGTGACGCTGATGAAAATTTCGACATAGAGTATCTTCGTCCCGAAAAAGAAAAATTTGAAAAAATAAAATCCGCATTCACAAGATCCGAAGGTCTAGCATTAAGTCCGATAAAAGAAATTCTCGGCGAAGAGTATACCTACGATGACCTCAAACTGGTGAGAATCTTCCTAAACAAAGACAAGTAATCAGGGCTTACGCCTTCATCGTCGAATATGCAAGCCCTATAATACCAAATCTAATTAGCTACTTCACTTTTGAATAAGTTCCGTCATTCTGAGTGAAACGAAGAATCCCGCGGTTAGAAAGATAAACAACGGGATTCTTCGCTTCACTCAGAATGACGATAACGGAAGTGGTTAGTTGGAGATGGTACAATAAAAAACCAAGCCGAAACTACGGCTTGGCGTTGTAATCACTTAAATAACAAGCGACGGATATCTTTTGGCGGCCTTCCGGATCACCTTGTTTGTCAACGGATATTTGTCTTCTTCTCTTTTATAGGCAATGTAGCCGGAGAGAAGATACTCAAGCAATAAGATCATTTCAAGCTCTTCGTGGCTCGGAACGGTCCTTATTCGCAGTCGTTCAACTTCTTTTTTAATTTTCGTTTTTGTTGTGTTATTTATATTTCTTACCGATAATCGTGCCATTTTCTATTCCTCCTCTTATGCCCAATAGTTAATAAAAAGGGTGAGTTCGTTTATTCTATAGCGCCATAAATAAACGAACTCACCTCACAAATACTACGTCCATTCTATAGTACAAATAACCCATGAGTTTCAGGTGAGTTCTGGCAAGATGAAAGAAAAGTCTTTTGGAATAATACACCTCCTCGCGCTCATTTTTTTGTTTCGATTTCTATTCCTTCATCGTACTTGTCCACTTTTTGTATTGTTCGGTCCAAGCTCCGCCAAGATTGAGAAATTGCTTACCGTGTTCTTCAAAAAATGCTTTTACCTCCGGATCACTGGGTTCGATGGCGGTAAGCCACCCCACCAATGAACTTACTCCGATTTGATGAGTGCGATCAAAAACATCTTGTATTTTACCGATAAATAACCGGTCATTCAATTCCAGTCCGCGAAGATACGCTTGATCGATAAATTCGTTAAACGGCGCGTAATGTTCTCTGTATAACTCTTGTTTTTTCACACCATCAGTAACCTCCTCTTTATACTTCTCATCATAAGTAAAATCAAACAAAGAGAACTCCCTCGCCCTCTTAAGTTTTTCTTCCCGGGTTTCAACTTTTTCAGCTGGAGAACCGGGTATATTTTCTGTGTTTTCCATCTTCATAGTATAAACAATATAAAGCAAAAACGGAAGCGTGAATTTTCCCGATTCCCGACGTATAATGTTGCTCCTCCTCTTTGTTCGGCTAATAAAATTACTCAAAATTCACCTATCTCTTTTTCGTGTTCGTTTGCCTTCTCCCAAAGCTTCTTTAAGGTCGTTTCAAAATTATCGCCGGAATCGATGCTGTCCGAATATATTTTTTTGAAAAAGTCTATCATGCTCGTGTCACCGACCTTGATACTTTCGAAAGACGAATACCCCCATTTTTTCGGCCGGATCAGCTCTTTGATCTTGGGGTGACATTGTAGAATGATCGGATCCATAATTTCACTTAAACGCCATGCCAGGTGAGGACTTTCGTATTCTTCCCGCTTTATTTCAGGAAAAACCTCTTTCCATTTCTTAAACCAAAGGAAATGAAGTATTTCATGGGCTGACACTTCTATTGAGACGGCGGTATTTGTATAAGGGACACAAAATTCATAGCTGTCTAAAAAGCGCGGAAAGACCGGCAGGTTTGAAATATAGCCGACGATATCAGGCTTATCATCCGACCACTTTGTTTCGAAGTGATCCGACAATGTCTTCAAAAAATCTTCTCCTATCTTGTTCCATTCAAATTCGATCTCTTCCTTTGCCGCCGACATTTTTTCTTTTTGGGCGGTTTGTAAATTCTCGAGAAACTCTTTGTATCTTTTTAAGCATTCATCTTTGCTTTTGCTTTCATTTTGTATCGCTCGCAATTCCGGATATACCCTGTCAAAAACGAAAGAAAACCTTCCTCTTTTCATGAAAGAGTAAAACAGTTCAGTTTCTCTATCGAGATCGATCAATTCGAAATGATTTTTGGGCAGTTTTTCCATGCCGGGAATTTCTTCCAAACCATTTGGGATATCTATTGGTTTTTTGGATGGTTTATGTGATTCAATTTTTTCCATATGTATAGCTATCCCTGCTCAACTAATTCTTTTAATTTTTTATTCATTGCGTTAAAACCCTGAGTCGTATTTTCGTCGATCATTTTTTTGAAAAGAGGAACGAGTATTCCATTGAATTTTTCACTTTGTTTGAAGGTCGTTGTGCCGTCTCCGTTATCGATAAGTTCAAATGTATGTTCCCCGTCAAATAGCCCGGCAAACAATAAATGTCCGAGCCAACGAATTTCTTTATTTGTTTCGCAGACAAGGATTGTTGGTTTAAAAGTCATGCCTTTGGCACCGGGCGGTAGAAGCCGAGCAATGACCGTATTCCCGACCGCAACTTCCCCGGTAACGGATCGAATGAACGGATTCCAATTCGGATAATTCCCAAAATCAGTAAATACACCCCAAATTTTTTGAGGCGCAGCATTTATTAGAATTTCCGTTTTAATTTCCTTTGTCATTGTGTGAGGTCGCTCGGTTTTAGTGCCGGCAAGTGTATGCCCGTGATGATATTTTAGCATACTTTTAGCGAGGCTGACGAGACCCTCGGACCGAAGAGACATGACTGGACTTTGCCGTCAAAATTGGCTAAAATCGGATACAGAAATTACGTTCCAAAAACAAATAAGCAGGAGATATTCAATGTCTATTCCCTATATCGGTATTACAGATTTTATGACCTTTGAGCAAGTCGAACGGATGCTCTGTACCTTCAAAACAAATCTATTACCAAATCAAAATCGCAGACTTCATGTCGGTATCATGATGAGTTACAAAACGCTTCATGGTTTCGAAACCAAATGGACCAATGCTTTTCCTCCCAAAGAAAACATCGCGAATATCTTTTCTTCAAACGAAACAATGAATTGCCTTCACTATGCGGACTATGAGGAAATTGATGTTCAACAAAGTCTCAAGGAAGCGGTTATCTTCGGGGGTGAGGGAATAAACGCTTTACAACTCGACATGGTTTGGCCAAATCCCGGGAAAGTCGCAAGCGCCATTTGCGCTTCCGGTAAACAGCTAGAGATAATCCTTCAGGTCGGAAAGAATGCTATTGAGCAAGTCGACAATGACCCGAAAGAGGTCGTCGAGCGACTGCGTGGTTATAAAGATATTATCCAGTATGTCCTTCTCGATAAAAGCATGGGAAGAGGACTTGGCATGGATGCCGTCGGACTCATTCCGTTCGCGAAAGCAATAAAAGAAGCATTTCCAGATATGAGTATTGTCGCGGCCGGTGGTCTTGGTCCTGAAAGTGTTGAACTCGCTCGACCTCTCGTTCGAGAATTCCCCGATATCAGTATCGACGCCCAAGGAAAACTACGTCGGAGCGGCAACGCACTTGATCCAATTGACTGGAATATGGCGGAGACCTATCTCGTCAAGGCATTAGAACTTTTTGAGTAACCAAAACAAATAGCCCCATTTCATAATTATATGAACTGGGGCTTCTATGTTCGCGGGTCAGACCGATACTTTTTTCTTATGGCGGAGAGGGGGAGAATTTCTCGGCTTACAGCCGCAGTACCCCTTTCCTATTTGTTCACCGGGACCCCCACCCCGGTTCACAAATGTAGGAGAAGGGCTTCGAATCTCCCGCGCGAGTGATTTAGGATCACTCGCTCCTCTCCGCCCAACAAAAATGGCCCTATCGGGCTCATTTTTGAAAGGGCGGGCCACTCGGGTTAAGTACCAGCGAGTTCAAACAGTGTAAGGGTATTTTAGCACTCTTTTTGAGGTCAAAGTGAGGTACTCGGGTCAGAAGATATTTTTAACTTTTCCGCTAGTTCTTTTAATTTTTCTCGATCAGCATTAGGGCCACCAGCGGAAGAAATCCAGCCCTCATATTTATCAAACCAATGTTCTTGCCCAGAAAGATATTGCTTCCATTCACCGCGCTTCATGTGGTCGGTTCCGTGCATCGGGATAAGTTTTATGTGAGCGTGATCAATCCCTGTTCCCTCCATAATAAGACCGACTCTGCCTGTGTCAGTGTAATAATTTTCCAATACTTCTGCAACGTTTTTTGCAGCCAATAAAAAGCGTTGTAAGGCAATATTGGGCATCTTTAAAACATCACTCCCGTAGTGTTGTTTTGGGATAACACAGGTAAATCCTTCCGTGTTGGGGTCGATGGAAAGAAAAGCTAAAAACTCACCGTCTTCCCAAAAACTAGCGGAGGGAATGCGGCCTGCGACAATTTCGCAGAAAATGCACTTATTATCAAGTGTTTTTGCGTCATAATTCCCCATGTAAATAAAAGTAATTTAAATAATAAATAAACACTCGGGTCTTCCGATAACAGGTATTCTTGGCGGAGAGGGGGAGATTCGAACTCCCGAGACAGTTTCCCGCCTGCCGGTTTTCGAAACCGGTGCCTTCGACCACTCAGCCACCTCTCCAGGCGTTATTTTGAGTGAACTTTCCCATGATAGCATAATCCCTTTGATTTTTCCAGGGAATATGCTATATTCTAGTTTATAGTCTGATAGTCTCATGGTTTGATAACCATGGACCACCAACTATCCAACGGCAAACTTCAAACGGCTTGCCCCGCGTAGCTGGAGCGAAGTGAGGCCCTATCGTCTAGCGGCTAGGACGCGTCCCTTTCACGGACGAAACCAGGGTTCGATTCCCTGTAGGGTCACAATCAAATACTTCGTCCGCCGATAACGGAACGGACGGAATAAACGGCGCCGACGGTGGGGCCCAAAAACGCCGACGTACGGCCGTAAATTCGTACGGCGCGCTTGCGCCGAAACGGGCGGATTTGTAACGAACTTCGGGGTTCGTTCCGATTTTTTGGACGAACGACCTGATTTCCGCAAAATCAGACGAGGAGGACAAAAAACCGGCTTGTTTCGCG
>Ga0172379_10011162_pt1 | contig 10761 bp, 15 predicted proteins | sample GrowelOW334metaG_FD_119756 | JGI IMG/M metagenome (GOLD analysis project Ga0172379, IMG submission 119756) | Groundwater microbial communities from an aquifer near a municipal landfill in Southern Ontario, Canada - Groundwater well OW334 metaG | ecosystem: Environmental > Aquatic > Deep... | reverse complement strand
AGAACCATTAGTTTGTGCTTTTCCTAACGCCGTCCAATCTACGCCGACAAGGTACGGTTGCAGGTTGAAAACGACGGCGCTCTTATCATCGGTATTGTAGCGGCCAAGGTCAAAGCCGATCCCGCCAACATAGGTTGCAAGCTGTCCGCTCTTAATGTCTGCGTTTCCGCCAAGAGGGAAGAAGCCAAGAGCCGGAATTGTCCGGAAGTTGTAATCGAAAGCCGACCATTCACCGTCGGCTTGTGCGGAGCCGATTCCGCTAATCGAAGCGGAAACAAAGAGCGCTGCGGCCAAGAACATCAAAAAGATTCGTTTCATTATTCGGTCCTTTCTTTGTTACAACAAAAATCCGAGAGTGAAAACTATTTTATTTGAAGGGTAGTTGTTTTGTTTGAATAACCATTGCTGATCGAATTCTTCTAGTTTATTCAAAGCATCATCAACCTCAAGTTTCATCAATATTTCGACAAGTAAATGAACATCTCCTGATCCTGAATCGGGATCATCCATTATTTGTAAACAGAAGTCAACGTTTCCGAAGATTGATTTTATTGCTGCAATCGCTTCAGGAAGGACTTTTTTAACGTCGGGATTCTCTGCCAAATAACCCGCAACGTCTTCTCTGATTAGGGTTTCGTCTAACATGCTCATTTTTGATTCTCCGGTAATCGTTTGAATTATCTTCGTTTTTCGTAACCCGAACCTCTTTTTTCTGTCAAGCTGTTTTTTATTTGAAGAAAAAGCTTGACAAATTCCGAAGGCTATGTTACGGTCTGATTATGAAACGAAACGAACTGGCCACGGTTCAAAACAAGGAGCAAGACAATGAATAAAAGATCGGTCGCAGCTTCAAGGATCAAAGCGGCTTTGAAAGAAGCTTTCCCGAAGGTCAAATTCAGTGTCAAAACCGGCAAATATTGTTACGAATCTGCAATTTTCGTGACTTATAACAACAACTTGGATTCTCAAGACGTTGAAAAGATTGCAAAATCCGTTTATAATGAAAGTTTGCGCGTTTTTGTAGACAATGAAAACGAATAAAAAACCTGCCACGGTTCAAAAAAGATCAAAGCAATGAAAAATCTTTTGACCATTGAAATCAATCATTCTACCGAAGATCGCAGAATCAAGCTTGATCTTCGGAAGAATGAAGCTGGAACTTACTGTTGGGTTGAGAGAGAAACCGGACAAGCCGATGATTGTTGCTTGAAGTCTCTCAATAAGGCCAAGGAATATGCGATTTTGGCTTGGGGAACTTCTTCGGTTTGGGGTCTGAAGGCCAAATGGCTTTAATATAAGGACTTAGGTGAATGAACCGGTTTGATTGTAAGACTTGCGGGGCGTGTTGTGTCAATCTTTTCATTGAGGTTTCCGAGATTGACAACACGCCCGAACATTTGACGGACGTTATTCCGGCAAACCCGAATTACGTTTGCGAAGGGACTTCGATTGTCATGAAGTTCAAGCCGGGCAAGGAAAGGCGTTGCGTTGCACTTCGGGGTGTTGTAGGCAAGAGCGCCTTTTGCAGCATCTATGACGACCGGCCGAAAACGTGTCGCGAATTCGACGCAGGCGGAAGAGGTTGTTTGGAAGTGAGAAAAGAGCAAGGAATTAAAGACGATCATGAAACGACTTGAGCTATTTGTTTATGGAACCTTGAAGAGTGACCAATTCAACTTCTCTCGGTTTCTTGAGGGCGCTTACGATGATCTTCAGCCTGCCAAAACTAGAGGCTATCTGTTTCGGCTTGGCGGAAGAATTCCGATTTTTGCGCCTTATGAGTTGGTTTTGAAGCACCGGCCGGAGCTGATTCAACAGGCGTTCCGAGTCGGCTGCGATGGTTGGGTACAGGGAGAATATTTTCTCATCAAACCGTCATATTCTAAGAACTTGCTTGAAAATCTTGACCGTTTAGAAGGTTATATTCCTCAAAGTCCTTGGAACACTTACGAACGAAGTCTGATTGATGTTACTTTGCAGGACAAACAAGTCAAAAAGGTTTTCACTTATGCAACTCCGCAAAATCGTTTGCACAATTTCAACAGACTGATAATCGGCGGCGAATACATTGGAAATTGTAAAGAAAGTGAAATCGAAATTGACGAATTCGAGAACCAAAATTTTCAAGGTTAAATGCTTCTTAGCTCATGTAATCAACATGAAGCCGATTCGGACTTCGGTTGTGAAAAAAGAGAAGCTTCCCGCCGGAATGTCAATTTTTTTCGAGGTTGAAGGTCAAGGAACGCTTGTTAAACATACCTTCAGCAACGAAGAATGGACCGAATTTCAAAGAGCTTATGGACCGCCTTTGACTTGGTACGGACAGATCTTTTTCATTGTCTGCAACGTTAATGAGAACGGCATTGCGTTAACGGTCAAAGAGCTTTTCGTTAATCCAATTGATATCGCCAAGGAATTAGCCGATGAAGTTTCTGTTTGAATTTGTAAAGAAACATTCAACGGTCATGGTGTATCCGGACACTGATCTTATTTCGATCTAATCGTCGGGAGTCGCATAACGATTATAGTTACGGATTTGATAAACAAGTATCCATTTCTTGAGTATCGGGGACTATAAACTCCCGACCGGAAGTTAACCAATAAAATCCTTTTTTGTTTGGTAACTTCCGCCAGTCTTCTCCAAGAGGAGGAAGATTAAAACTAATGTTCAAGGCAGCATTTAAATCCGCGTCTTGTGTATGTCCACAAGATTTACACTTAAACGTCGAGTCTTTACGGTTAGTTCTCTGGACCCAACCACAAGAAGAACATCTTTGACTTGTGAAAGCAGGATGACTTTTGTTAAACTGGACACCAGCACTTAAACAACGTTCCTTCAACTTATCAAGGATGCTCGGGTACGCCCAACGTTTCATTAATTTGGACGTTTTTACACCTAAACGCAAATCTTTTATATTTTCACAATAAACTTGCTTTACGCCGGAGAGATTTACTTGATTTACGCACCAATTTATATGATTTATTCTGAGCGCTTGAAGCCTTGCATAAGCTTTGCTTCCAGGTTTCTTTAAGCACATTTTATTCATTATTTTATCGAGAGTCCAACCATGTTTATCTGCAACAGATTGAAATCCATCGCTTACAGAAACAACATTATTGACGCCGATATCAATGCCGAGCGTAGAACCTTCTTCAACTTTAATAGGTTCTTCAATATCGAACATAAACGTAATTGAATCATTACTTAGACGAACGCCTGTTTTGATTGTACCGTCTGCAAGCATCTTATTGAAATGCTTATGTTTTTTGATAGGGATAACAATTTTGGTTCTTTGTTTATCAAACGAAGAAAGAGTTAACCAACCGTCAATGTATGAACTCGAATCCCAATTGATTTCAACGAAACGAGAATCAAGTTCGGGACAAATATTGTCTATGACGGGCTTAGAAACTTTATGCGAATCAATTATAGCTCTAAGCTTTCTTGCTTGTTTGAATTTCTTTTCGTTTAAAAGTTGGCTATATCTCCACTCTCTTTGTTCTTGTTTTTTCTTTGCGCCTCTAACAATTCCACTTGCTTGTTTTGCAGCGGCTTGTATCGCTCTTGCAGACAACCAAGTTTCAGCTTTGGAAGTTAATTCTTTAGGAATCAAAACAGGAATTTTCTTTAATTCCCAAAGTAAATCAACAAAGAACGCAACTAGAATTCTATACTCAGCAATGAATTTCCGAAGCAATTCAACCTTGCCGGTATTGCAGAATTTAAGCGTTATTTTTGAAGATTTAATCTTCTTTTTGATTTTCTTTGCCAAATCAAAACCTAACAGAATTCAATCGTTCTTTAATTATCTTCGATTCGGCACACTTCGTCAAGCAGAATCGAACAGAACTATAAAAATAATTAAACAAATGTCTATTTTTGTTGACAGTTATTTATAAAAAATGTATTTGAACGTGATACTTTGAAGGTCGCAACTTGGGTTTGGCTTATGGGAAAATTCATTCATGTTGCTTTGATGAGTCCCGTTGGCCAACAGAATCGTAACCGGCGTTTTTTGGACCTGTTTTATAAGCTGAAGGCAGACAAAGATGCCGACGGCCGCAACGATGAAACCAAAATGTTTTTGGAATATTTACGAGAGAGAGCAAGAATGTTCTCTCGTTTTGAAGGCATCGGTAGTCTTCAGGATTGGTTATGACAATGAAAGCAAAGAAAGATCCGCAACTTCCTATCCGAATTCAAATAGTATTCGATAGCTCAAGAGGAATGGATAACGCCAATATTCTCGAAACGTACTTGCGTGCGGATTGGTCGGGAATGTTTGAACCGTTTTTACTCTCCGCAGCCGACTACAATTATGATCCTTACGCCAAGGCGATGATAATGGTAATGGGCCAAACGTCGGACAGGCGTATTCGGAAAGGTAATTACGTTGAGCAAACAACCTTCCGAGACCATGAACTTGTTTTCAATATTTGGTCGGATGAACGCAAGCATCATTTGGACGTGCTGAAGAAGACCGGAGAGACTTACACCGTAATTGAAACACAATCTTGGACGATGCTGTCTGAATTGATGCCGCAGGTGTTGAAGACGCTACATTACTATACAGTTGTTGCACCGTCGGAGCAGAATAAGAAGGTGAATTAAATGAAAGAGCAAAGATTTGAAACCGTTTCGATTTCGGCGGCTATTGAAATTTGTGATTATTATAGGTCAACTTTTCAAAATTTGGTAATGGTTGAAAAGAATTTTGTAGTCTTTTTTATTCCGGAAAACAAGGCAGAATTCAACGTAAATTGCATGTTGGCGAACGCGGCTCATTTTGTCGATGGATTCAATCTTGGAGTTAAATTTTCCGATAAAGAAAAAGAAAGAATTGAAAAGATGCACGCTGTCATAAAAGCAAACCGGGAAGACAGGACTTCAGATCCGGATAAGCTCTAATTACTGCATCGTAGAAAGGCAAATTGATGGAAGAATTTGATGTAAAATATGAATATAAAACTGCATCTAGTGATTTAGCGACTGAAGTTTGCAAGTTTTATCAGCCAATGTTTTCCAGTACAATAAAGACTGAAGGAAATTTTGTGATTTTTGTTATTAATATAAAAGATATAAATGAAGACAGGAAGTCTCATGAATTCACGATGCTTAGAATAAGTGCATTTTTTGAAGGATTAAATTTTGGAACTGAATTTATGAGAAAAAAGAAAGAATTGATAACATTTATGCAACATAATGAACGCACTGGCGGTGTTAATCCAAAACAACAAACAGAACGACCAAAAGGAAAACCAACATCGCAACCTCCTGCTAAGAAGGTTTGATAATTTACTGCACTGTAGCAGAAACGATTGAAGCGGACAAATCAACGTGTCCGCTTCCATTACCGTTGCCTTTTGAAATCGGTTTATAAGTGACCATCCAAAGGTGTCCATGAGACAGGTGTATCACTTCTTCAGTGCGCAAGGTTTTTATCACGTTTGCCCAAAGAGGTGTTCTGATTTCAATCTGAATTCCTTGAGCGGCGGCTAGAGGCTTGATCCATTCAAAAAGTGTTTTGCCGGTGAATTGTTGTGACGGTACGCCGTTGTGCAGGAACGCTTTGGCAATTTTAGCGACTTTGACGCTGTTCTTTTCGCCTTTTTCAGCTTTGGATTTTTTTGATTTTTTGGGAGATTTTGGTTTGGAGGGCTTCGGCGGCTTAGGTTGTTTTTTGGATTCGGGCTGATCGGGTGAAACGTCTTTATTTGCCGCAGTCAAAACTGATTGGATTGATGATTGATTCGAGTCGTTATCTAATCGGAAGGCTAGAGACTTTTTGAATGCAGGAGACATATTACCAATAAATGAAGCCAATTTTTCCACTTGCCGTTCGGTCAATTGTGTCGGCATGGTTTTCTCTCCTGTTGTGCAAAACTATAGCGCAAAAATCGCCCTAACAACTTCATATCAAACGAAGTTGCCGGGCGTCTGAGGGGTTTATTCGGCCGCAGTTACTTTGATGAACTGCATATTTATCAGGGCCGTTTCAAGCAGTTGACGAATTTTATCAAACTGTTCGCCTTGCCAATTACAACCGCTGCATACGCTAGGCGCATGAACGTTGGAAGCGGCTTCTAAACAGGCAATCTGCTTGGCTTCTTTGATCAACTGTAAAACTTGAGTTTCGGACATTTTGGGCCTCCTTTTCCGCCCGTGTAAAAATCCTTGACACAGCTTAAATCAAGCAGTGGCGGCTGTCAAGCGAAAAAAGACAGAAATCGTAAAAAATTTTTCATGGTCGTTTTCTCTTGACTTACACTCGGTTTTCACGGTAAGTTGGTTTTTACGAAATTGGAGGCAAAATTGCAAAAAACCATTCCGAAAAATGTTCAGCTTATTGAGGGCGTTATTGAAATCAAGCTTCAAAAAGCCGATAGTGGTTGGACGATTTGTACGATTGATGGACAGAAGGCAACCGGCGTAATTGGGCCTATGATTAAGACGGGAGACTTCGTTAAAGCGACCGGAGTTTTCGAGAAGCATCCTCGCTTCGGCGAACAAATGAAGTTGAGCAGTTGCTTCGTTGCCTTGCCTGCGACAACAATGAATGTTCGTTCCTACCTTGAACATAACTTCAATTATATCGGTAATAAGGTTTCAAAAGAAATTATTGACCAATTTGGAGACCGGTTTTTGCAACTCGTTGAAACTGATCCCGAATCTTTGCACGGCAAAATCAAAGGATTAACTCCCGAACGAATTCAAAAGATTCAAGATCATTGGTTGAAGATTAAAAACGGATATGAAGCGGACCTGTTTTTTGAGCAGGCCGGTTTCTCTGCTAATATGATACGCCGGATTTACAAAGCGTATTTGAATCCGACAGAATTTGAGTTATACAATGACCTTTCGGATGTTCCGATTTCGATACGAATGGATATCATCGGTAAAATCAAAGACAATCCTTATGACTTGATCGAAAAGGTTGAACTTGTCGGCTTCAAAAAAGCCGATCAAATAGCAATGTCCGAAGCGGTTGGATATGATCGGAAGTCTCCGAAGCGTATTCAGGCCGGGATACTGCACGCTCTTAGAGATGCAAGTATGGAAGGACATTGTTGTTTGCCTTCGTCTGACCTGTTCACTATTGCCGATAAGATCCTTGGCAATAACGACGTGATTCAAATCGCAATGGAATTGGAAGCGTTGGTTGCTGGAAACAGGTTGAGTAGAGTCGGAGAAGGAACGGAGCTTGAGCGCATCTATTTGCCTGCCTATAACATGATGGAAATAAGGACTGCGAAGAAGCTGCGGCAATTTTGCCTTGCGAGTCATAGCAGTCAAAAAGTTGATTACGAAAAAATTCCCAATTGGGATAAACTTACTGTTCAACAAAAAGAGGCTGTAAAAACTTCGACGACTTCAAAGATTATGGTTTTAACAGGCCCCCCTGGAACCGGCAAAACCTTCGCTTTAAAGGCAATTTTGCAAGCCCTAGATCAAACTGGAGAGGACTATATGCTTGCGGCTCCGACAGGTAAGGCTGCAAAGCGTATGACTGAATTAACAGGAGTAAAGGCGCAAACTATTCACCGATTGCTGAAGTTTTCTCCGCAATTTGGTTGGCTACATAATGAAAAAAATCCATTACCTTGCGGAAACTTAATTTTAGATGAAAGCTCGATGATGAGTTTGTCTCTTGTTTATCGGGTTATGCAAGCTCTTGATTCAAATTCTAGGTTAATTCTAGTTGGTGATATAGATCAATTACCTTCTGTTGAATCAGGACAAGTGTTTCGAGATATTATCGAATCAGGAACAATTCCGGTTGTGCGGCTAGACGTTATTATGAGACAGGATGAAACAAGTCCTATTGTTCGGAATGCATGGTTGATTAATCACGGTATGCAGCTTCAAGAGGACAATGAACAGAGCTTTTTCTGTCATTACCATGACGATGATGAAGAAATTGAGAAAGATATATATCAAAAGATTGAATGGTTAATAAAAGAAAAAGGATTGAATCTTGATGACATTCAAGTTCTTGCTCCGATGAAAAAAAGCATAATTGGAACCAAAGCACTGAATTTGAAGTTGTCGGAGAAATTCAACCCTAGTGGCAAGACAATTATTGGGACTGATTTTCGTACTTATGATCGTGTAATTCAAATCAAAAATAATTACAAACGATTGTTGTTTGACAAAAGTTATTGGGCGTCAAGAAGTGCAATAGCCAAAAGCTCAATTGATGTAATAGATAAAAAATATTCGATGTATCAAGAGGGTTGCTTTAATGGTGAAATTGGAAAAATCATTGATTTCGACGAAAACGAAAGAATTTTTTATGTCGATTTTGATGATGGATTCACCTGTTATTCCATTTCACAATCCAATGAAGAACTTAAATTATCTTTTGCGTTAACTTGTCATAAATCGCAAGGCAGCGAATACAAGGCTGTCGTGATACCTTTGCACACTTGCATGTATATCATGCTTCAGAGAAATCTTTTCTATACTGCAATCACAAGAGCAAGAAAGTTTGTTGTTTTGTGTGCAAGCTATAAAGCGGTCCAACTCGCAATTTCGAGAGCTGATTCAAAGCAACGATTCACGGGATTAAAATTGCGAATTCAAGGTTATTTGCTTGACGAATCGGAACAATCAGTTCAAATTAGCGAAGACGTTTTTGATTTCAATAACGACTACAGAGAGGAATTTTGAAAATGGGAAGACAGGCTGATAGAGCGGCGAAGCGGATTGCGGAGAAGGAAGAAAAGAAAAAGAATGCGGTTCAACCGCCTCCGAAGGGTAGCACTCCGAATAAGCTGTCCCGAACGAATTTCGCTAAAAAGATCGGCGAAATTTTGGAAGGCGTTGTTGACGCTGATCGTAAGAATATCGCAAGTCACAATGTCTTTCAGCTTTTGGAGCACGCTTCCAACACGTTCAAAGGCGTTTTAGGCAGTCTCGCAACGATATCGCCTTATGCGTTCAACCTGAAGCAGCGGCGCGAATGGGCGGTCATTCAGACTGATTTCCGACGTATGGGTGTAACGATGGAGGAATTTGCTAAGCGATTGGCAAATCCTGAATTCTTGCTCCGGGATGCGTTGATTCATTTTCTCCGCCGACCTGAAATTCTGGCAGAGACGCTTTTGATTGCCGGTGAAGAGAATGATCCGGAGAAGAGGGCGGCGATTCTTCTGTCCGGCATTCGGGCTTCGTTCTCTGAAGAGGGCAATCCTTTGACTGATTTCGTTCCGGTTGAATCGTTGTCGCAGAACGGAATCGTTACGGTAAAGCCGAATGATGCCGATTTTGTTTTGCAGACCGGCGGAATGCCGACCTTCAATCCCGAACAGAATCCGCAGCTTATATCGTCGGATTTGAAAATAACGCCCGCGCGTGAAGAGAACGAAGCAATCGAATCTCATAACTGTAAGCAATGCGGTCGGGTGATTTTGAACATGCCGGGAGCGGAACTTTGCGTTGTTTGCGATATGGAGAACGCGAAAAAGGCGAAAACTGCTTGACAGGTTAGAAACGATTCTGTAATCTATCTGAGGGTGAACGGTTGTAAAGTTTAATTGTTGTGAGAGCCAAGCAACAAATGGGGTTGAAAACCGTTCATCCTTTTCTTAAAAAATCAAATCTGAAAAATCAAGGCAAAAAAATGGCTATAAGACCCTATCTTGAAAATTTTGATGCTAAAAATCAATACTACAAAGTAACTGTTAATATTGGTCTTAATAATATTCAAAACAAAGAAGATTTGATTATTGCTCTGCGAAAGCATATTGATGAGTTAGAAAAAGCGCCTGTTGAATCTTTAGATAATGATTTTTTAGTTTTTAATAACGAAAGTTGTATAATATCAAAATCAGAAATGTCTTTTTTTAACGATGGAATGTTTTTTGATGTTGGAATTGGAAAAAATGGTAAAATTGGTAGTGGCCAATTACCGTTTAATAAATACAAAGAAGATGGAAGTTTTGTGAATCATTATGAAATCAAAGAAGACGGAACTATAACAAGATTTTTCTGTAAAGAAGTAGATGAAACTACAATGGAAATTGCAGGATTTTCCGTTACAGATAAAGACGGAAAAGTAATAAAAGAATCAACAAAAGGTTACAAATAACGATTGTGTACTTGTTTTTGCGAAATAGAAAGTCGCAAAAATAGGCTTGACAGGCGGAAAATGATTCTGTAATCTGTCTGAGGGTGAACGGTCGGAGAGCTTATCGTACTTAACGTCGATTCGACCAAAAGCCGTTATGGAATGTTTCCATAACTTTAGCGCAAGTGGCAATTGGATCTTGAAGACCGTTCATCTTTTTCTTGATTCTGAAAGCGGGAGTTCTTCCCGCTTTTTTTCATAGGAGAAAATTATGGATTTCAAAGTCGGAATCGAAAACAAAAGCCGCGCTGAAAAGCTGCAACTCTTTTTCAAAACGATTTGCACCGAACTTTGCGGAGAGTTTAAGAACGGTCATTGCAGAATCTACGCAAACAATGTCGGTGATAATGTCGGCGATAAATCTTGGCCGGACGGTTTCGACGGACCTTTCTGTTGTATTATAGCGCCGCCGCGCAACATAAGAGAAGGAGACAGATTTGTCGGCAATCCGAATATAGAAGTTTCTCCGAAGTCTTGTACTTTTTTTCGCGTAAAAAATTCAAAGGACGTTGCTGAAGAATTCGAGATGAAACGTCAAGCGGTTCTCGAAAATGCCCGCCTTGAAGTTGCGGAAATGGATCGGAAGAAACAACTCAAAATCATGGAAAATTGCGCAATCGGGATGCAATGT
>Ga0172379_10011161_pt1 | contig 10761 bp, 7 predicted proteins | sample GrowelOW334metaG_FD_119756 | JGI IMG/M metagenome (GOLD analysis project Ga0172379, IMG submission 119756) | Groundwater microbial communities from an aquifer near a municipal landfill in Southern Ontario, Canada - Groundwater well OW334 metaG | ecosystem: Environmental > Aquatic > Deep... | reverse complement strand
TCTGGGGCGTGCCGGTTAAAGTGATGCTCGGCATGGGGGCGAGTCCCATAAAGCCCTGGATGCCGCTTGTCTCGGTGTTTATCGCCACCTTCACCGCTTTTCTGTTCGCCATTTACCCGGCCTGGGTGGCGGCGAGCCTGAAACCCGCGGATGCGCTTAGAACGGAATAAACATGATAAAAAAACAACTTTCAAAAGTGAAACTCGCCTACGCGCCGGCGGGGCCCAACGCCTTCAGGCGTATGATAGGTTCAGCCGAGGGCGCGACCGCGGGGGAGATAGTAGCGGTTTACGACAAGAACGACCGGCCTTACGGCGTGGGGCTCTATAACCCGCGAAGCCAGATAGCGCTGCGGATCTTCACCCGGGAAAACCCGGATGTTTTCGACCTTGAAACTTTTATTAAAAGACAGGTGTCGCGCGCCGTCGACTTCAGGCGCTCCGTGCTTAAACTGGATAAGACCACCGACGCCTGCCGGCTGGTCCACGACTACGGCGACGGCCTGCCGGGTCTGGTGGTGGACAGGTACGGCGACAACATCGTGCTGGAGTTTTATTCTTTCGCCATGTACCGGCTGGCCCCGCTGCTGGAAGCGGCTTTCCGGGAGCATTTTCCGAAGGCTGTTTTTCATCACCGCGCGAGCTCCTATACGGAAACGATGGAGGGGTTCACGCTGCCGACCTGGCAGCAGGCGGGTCCGCAGAAAGCTCAGGACGGGAAGCTCCGCGCCGTCAGCCCCGCTAAAAAGGCGCGCGTATCCGAGAACGGCGTCCTGTTCGAGGTGGACCTGGCGGGCGGGCATAAGACCGGTTTTTTCTGCGATCAGCGCGACAACAGGCTTTACGCGTCCTCGCTGGCCGAAGGGCGCAGTGTGCTGGATATCTGTTCCTATACGGGCGGGTTCGGGATCTACGCGATGAAGCTGGGCGGGGCGAAAGAGGTCACCTGCGTGGAGCTGGACGCGGAGGCCGTGGAGCTTTCAAAGCGCAACGCCAATATAAACAAAGTGAAAATAGATCCGGTCTGTTCCGACGCGTTCCCTTACATGCGGCAGATGTTCCAGAACAGTAAAAAATACGAGATGGTGATCCTGGACCCGTATAAGCTGGTGGCTTCCCGGGAAGACCAGGAAAAAGGAATTTTCAAGTACCGGGATTTCAACCGTCTGGCGCTGTCGCTGGTGGCCGAGGGGGGACTGTTCGTCTCCTGCTCGTGCAGCGGGCTGGTCTCGATGGATGATTTTTCCCACATAGTGCGCGCCGCAGCCGCTAACGCGGGCCGCCGCGCTCACATCTTCCGCAAGTCCGGCGCCGGCGCGGACCACCCCGTGGCCTCCGATTATCCCGAAGGCGAGTACCTCAAAGCCATCTGGGCCCGGGTGTACTGATATGGATATTAAACCACGCCCTGACGCCGGCAGTTTCCTGGCGCGCATAGTATTGCCCAGCGCGCTGGCTATTGTCCTGTTCATAGCGGCCACCTTCCTTTTTATAATTCCTTCCTTTGAACGCAACATGATGGACCGCAAAAGGGAAACCATAAGGGAGCTTAATAATTCGGTCCACAGTCTGCTGACTAAGTTCTACCGTGACGAGAAAACCGGGCTTCTTACTCGCGCCCAGGCCCAGCGCAAGGCCGCGGAGAGCGTGCGAGGGCTGCGTTATGGGCCGGAAGACAAGGACTATTTCTGGATAACGGACCTTGGTCCGAAGATGGTAATGCATCCATACAGGACCGATCTGGAAGGCAAAGAGCTTTCAGATTTCACGGATTCCCACGGGAAGCGGATCTTCGTGGAATTCGCCGGGATCGGTCGGCGGGCCGGCGCGGGCTACGTGGACTATATGTGGCAATGGAAGGACGACGCTACGCGCATAGTCCCGAAACTTTCACACGTGCGTTTGTTCGAGCCCTGGGGCTGGGTTACGGGTACGGGCATATATATCGAGGATGTGCGCGGGGAAATCTCGCGCCTCGAAGCCAGTCTCGTGAAGCTTTCCCTTCTGATCGCCGGCATAATCGCCCTGATACTGCTCTATGTTAACCAGCAGAGCCTGCGCATTGAACGCTCCCGCCGCCAGGCGGAGAAATTGCTTTCGGAATCGGAGGAAAAATACCGCAAGCTGGTTGAAGCCTCCACTGAAGGGATAATAATGGTATTGGGCGGCAGCCTTGTCTACTCCAACCGGACCATGCTGGATATGCTCGGCTATGGTCCGGATGAGCTTGGGAAACTTAACCTCGCCGGCCTCCTGCACCCCGATTCCTCGGCCAGTTTTGAATATTTGCGGGAACTCCTGGAAAGCGGCGGCGCGCCGCCGCAGCTTGAAGCTTCTCTCCTGCGCAAGGACGGGGAAAACTTCCGCGCCCTGCTCACAGCCTCAAAACTGCGTTTCGGGGGACGCGATGGCTTTATTCTCACGGTAAAGGACATAGACCGGCACAAGAAGACCGAGGAGGAGCTTTCGGAAAGCAGGGAGAAATTCCGCCACCTGACGGACAGCATAAACCTGGGAGTCTTCAGGATGGACCTGCTGGAGCGGCGCGTGACGGAGGCGAACCCCGCCGCCGTCCGGATACTGGGATATTCAAGTTTTGAAGAGCTCTCCCGCGCCGGCGGCGTCCCGCTTAAGCCGCTTGAGAACGCCGGTTTTACCGGGGAAGCTGCCGCCGGGAAGCAGGTTAAAGAAGGCCCCGTCTCCATACCGGCGGGGCAGCATTCGGAGCGCTCGGTCCTCGTTTCTCTTATGCCTCTGACGGACGACCCGGTGCCGGCCCGTTTTTGCGATGGGCTGCTTGAGGATGTTACCGCGCGCAAGAGGTCGGAGGCGGAGCGCGAGAAACTCCTGTCAGAACTTCAGATGTCTCTGGGATCGCTGAATCAGTCGGTCCGGGGCGTCGCCCGGAAGGCGGTCGCCTGTCCGCTGATCACACCTATCGGCAAAGCCGCGGAAATGATGACCAGGGCCGCGAGCAGCTGCATTCTGGTGGAGAGCGGCGGTGAGTTGCTGGGCGTCGTAACCGACCATGACCTGCGCGTCCGCGTTCTCGCGGGAACCAATACCCGGCTTGAACCCGTCTCACGCATAATGAGTTCGCCGCTTATCAGTGTCCCGGAAACCGCCCTTCTTTTTGAGGCGGTGCTGCTGATGCAGGAAAGGAATATACGCCACCTGGCCGTAAGGGATCACTCCGGGAAAGTTGTGAGCGTGATCGACGAAAAAGAGCTGCTGGCCCTCAAATGGTATTCGCCGGCGATCCTGACGCAGGAATTCGCCAGAGCGGCGACCGCCGAGGAAGTAATAGCGGTGAGAGGGCGCCTTCCCAGACTGGTAAAAACGCTTTCGGACAGCGGCGCTGACAGCGACGGCATCACCCGCCTTATCAGTTCCGCGGCCGACGCCGCCACGGCGCGCTTTATAGATTTTGCGGTGCGAGGTCTGGGGGAGCCCCCGGTTCCGTTCGCTTTTATGGCGCTCGGCAGCCAGGCCAGGAGCGAACAGACCCTGGCTACCGACCAGGACAACGCTATCGTTTACGCCGACCCGCCGCCGGAGCTTGAGAAAGCGGCGGAGGAATACTTCCAGGCCCTTGGAGTGGAGGTCTGCTCCAGGCTAAATGAAGCCGGATACCACTTCTGTAAAGGTTCCGCCATGGCGAACAACCCGAAGTGGTGCAAGCCCATGACAGCCTGGAAAACTTATTTCACCGGCTGGGCGGAGGTCACGGACCCACAGGCGCTGCTGGACGTTAACGTCTTCTTTGACTTTCGCTGCGTCGCGGGGGACAAGGCGCTGGAGGCGGAATTGCGCGCCCATGCGAGGGCCGCCGTAAAAGGTAAGAAGATCTTTTTCCTTAATCTCGCCAACAACGCCCTGCTTTTCAAAGTGCCCGTGGGATTCAGAGGGGCCGTCACGGTCGAGGATGAGGGGGAATACCGGGGCACTGTCGATATTAAACAACTGGTGCGGGTCATAACCGATTTTGCCAGGATCTATGCCCTGCGCACGGATGTGGCCGCGGTCCCTACCGTTAACCGCCTCGCGGCCCTGGCTGAAGCCAACGTGCTCGACCAGGCGGAAAAAGAGTCCTTCTCCCAGGCTTTTGAGTCCCTGATGCGTTTGCGGCTCAGGCGCCAGGCTGTCCTGGCGGGAAGCGGGGCCGCGTCCGACAACCGGATAAAGCCCGCCGCGCTCTCGCAGGCGGATCAGCTGGCGCTCAGGGAAGCCGCCGCCGTCGCGGTAGGGGCTTTGAATAAGCTTAAGGATTTGGTAAAATTTCTCATCGTTTAAAAGGTAACGGACGCCGCGCTCCGTGCGCGCGTCCTTTTTTTATAGGAGATTAAATGCTTCACGAACCTGCGGCCCAATGCGGACCGGATGCCTCGGCGGATTACAAAATGCGGATAGGGGTGTGGATGTTCCTGCTTTACGCGGCGGTATACGCCGCCTTTGTAGCCATTAACCTGCTGAAGCCGCTCTGGATGGAAAAGACCATGCTTTTCGGCCTGAACCTGGCCGTTGTTTACGGTTTCGGGCTTATAGTTTTCGCGCTCGTGCTCGCGCTTATATACAACCACATGTGCGGCGCGCACGAGTCGGGTTCAAAGACCGCTGAAGGGGGGAAATAATCATGGCGATCACTATTTTCCTTCTTTTTGTCGGTCTCGTCCTGGGGCTTTCCTTTTATTTCGCGTCCAAGACCAAGTCGGCCAGCGGCTACTTCGCCGCAGGCGGGCAGATACATTGGGCCGTAAACGGCATAGCCTTCGCCGGAGATTACCTTTCCGCGGCCTCCTTTCTCGGCATCTGCGGCATGATCGCAACCGCCGGCTACGACGGGTTCCTATACTCCATAGGTTACCTGGCCGGCTGGATGGTGGCGCTGTTCGTGGTGGCCGAGCCTATGAAGCGCCTCGGCAAGTACACCTTTACCGACGCACTGGACTCGAAGTTCAACTCGCGGGGTATTAAACTGGCCGCGGCCGTCAGCACTCTGGTGGTCTCGGTGTTCTACCTGATACCGCAGATGGTCGGCGCGGGCGTTCTGGTTGAACCGCTGCTGGGTATACCGCATTACGCGGGCGTCATCATGGTGGGCGCGATAGTCATAACTATCGTGGCCACGGCCGGCATGACCTCCACTACTTATGTGCAGTTCATAAAGGGCGGCATGCTGGTTATGTTCTCCCTTGTGGTCTGTATCGCCGTGCTCTATCGCGGTCTCTCCACCACTCCCGACCAGGGCGGCCGCGTACCGTTCCACGAGTATAAAACTATAAGCGCCGTGGAAGCGAAGGGGCGGCTGGAGTTGCGGGATAAAACCTATACGGTCGCCGGACAGCAGGACGTAAAGGGCGCGCTTTTCGTGAAGCTCTCCGCCGGCGGCGTTGAAACCTGGTGGGCCCGCAGCGACAAAGACGGCAAGATCACGCTGCGCGAGACCCAGTCCTCCGTCGTCAGGGCGGACGGGGCGAAACTGGTCAACGGGCTGCCGGAATCAAAAGAGAACCAGTTGCGCCTGTACGGCAACCTTGAGGCCATTAAGGGAAAGACCGGTCCCGAAGCCTCGACAGGTAAAGTCGGGCCGTTCGAGTTCCTCGCTATATTAAGCGACCCGGAAACTAAAGTTAACCGCTGGAAGACGGTTAAACTCTCCGATGGAGCGGACAAGGTGGTGGTCTACGCCCCCAACGTCACGCCCGGCAATAAGCTGATGCGCCCCGGCCTTAAATTCAAGGTGGAAGGCACGCCCATGCAGAAGCTGGACTTCTTCTCGCTGATGCTGGCGCTGTTCCTGGGCACCGCCGCCCTGCCGCACATCCTTATACGCTACTACACCGTGCCAAGCGCGGCTTGCGCCCGCAAGTCGACCATCGTGGCCATAGCCGCCATAGGTTTCTTCTACGTGCTGACCATGTACCTGGGCCTGGGCGCCCTGGTAAACTCCGTAGTGAATCCGCTGACCGACAACATGTCGGCCCCGCTGCTGGCGAGGTCTTTCGGGACCTTCCTGTTCGCGATCATTTCGGCTATAGCGTTCGCTACCGTGCTGGGTACCGTCAGCGGGCTCATTATAGCCGCTTCCGGCGCCGTGGCGCACGACCTTATGGACCGCTACATGCAGCTCGGATTCAACGAGAAGCAGAAAGTGCGCGCCGGTAAGATCGCGGCCTTCGTGGTCGGCATTATCGCGATAACCCTGGGGATACTCTTCAAGGGGATGAACGTCTCCTTCCTGGTGGGCCTGGCCTTTGCGGTGGCCGCGTCGGCTAACCTGCCCTCCATCATTATGATACTCTTCTGGAAAAAGACCACGGCCAAGGGGATCGCGTCTTCGATCGTAACCGGCATGGTATCCGCTATCGGATTGATAATGTTCTCTCCGAGCATTTATGAGAAGTTCGGCCTGGACCCGGCTACGGCGCCTATACCGCTGGACAACCCCGGCATCTTTTCCATCCCGCTGAGCTTCCTGGTGCTGGTGGTGGTTTCGCTGCTGACGCAGAAGAAAGAATCGTCCATGGCCTGACGGAGAGCTGAAAGCGGGAATGGGTTTTAGATCCTTTCCCGCTTTTTGTTCGGCAATAAAATGAAAATAGCGGTTTTTACGGACACCCACGCGAACCTCCCGGCTCTGAAGGCCCTGGCCAGGGAGATACGCCGGGAAGGCTATGACGCGGCTTTTCATACCGGGGACGCGGTCGGCATAGGTCCGTGGCCGGCTGAAACCATAGAATTGCTGGGAGAGATGCCGCGTCTTACCATACTGACCGGCAACCACGACGCCTGGATGTGCGCGGGGCTGCCAAACGGATCCGCGCGCTGGCTTGTGGAACATTACACCTGGCTGATGGAGCAGGTCTCCCGTAAGCACATAAATGCGGCAGCCGCCTGGTCCTACCTTACGGAGCACGAGTTTGAAGGGGTGCGCGCGGCCTTCGTGCACTACGCGCTGAGTTCCTGCGGCCGCCAGGTCGCATTGCCGATAAGCGAGCATGTAGCCGGCGATCTTGACGCCTTGCTGGGCAGGCATTCATCGCCGCTGGTCTTTCACGGACATAGGCACAAGGCTTCCGACCTTAAGGGAAAAGTGCGCTACGTCAACCCCGGCTCTCTGGGCTGCTGGCATAAACCCGTCGCCCGTTATGCCATCGTAAGGTTCCACAAGGGCAAGGCCTCGATACAACACAAAACCGTCCCCTATAACGAAGCGGAACTGCTGGAGGGCTTTGCGGCCCGGAAAGTTCCGGATTACAGGCGGATCTTATCCTCATACTTCTCCCGCTGAGAAAAGAAAAAGCCCCGGTTTTCATCCGGGGCTTTCTTTGGCTGCGTTCAGCCTGTCAGATTTCAGGCTAGAACGGGAACTTGGCGCTTAACTGGTAATGCATGTTGTACAGGTTCTTGTAGCCGGTGGACAGTTTATATTCGGTTATTTGCCGCGCCGTTTCAAACGTTACGGTTACTTTGTTCTGTACGAGGGCGTTGGCGTTGACCAGCAGGGTCGTATTCCTGGTCTTAGACGCGGTTGACGCGGGTATCTTGGCGTTCACCGGGTCGTCTATGCCGACCGCCGCATTATAGTACAGTTTGCCGGCCGGCTTTATATAAAGATTAGCGAACCCGCCGGAAGCTTTAACTTCATCGGAACCATAACCCATATTGCCGATCCCGCCCAAAAAGTCATAAAGGTTCCTGCCGGTCCAGATCTGGCCGTTAAGGGTCAACAGGGCGTTAAGGGGGATATTGTAGCCGAGATCCACCAGCGAGACGTCGCCCCTTTGGCCTGTAGCCGTGTTGCGCCACTGCCCGACAGCGCCCATAAGCGTGAACCTGGCCGTGCCCGCCTTGAGCTGGGCCTGAGCCTGGAACTGCGGAAAGCCGGAAGCGGTGCCTTCCGAGTCGGTCAATTTGCGGGTGGGTCGGACCACGGCCATGGCGTAGGTCAAACGGTCGTCCTGTTTGTAGGTAACGCGCACCTGCGGGGCGCGGGAATACAGTGTGCCGCTGTAGCCGAGAGCGAATTCATTATTGGTCCCGGAAAGCTCCAGGGGCACAAGATGCCAGGTCTGTCCGGCCAGTATGTCGAACTTTCCGGACTTAAGGTTCACATAAGCGTGTCTGAGCCGCAGATCGGTGGCGGAGGCGCCATCGCTGACCCCGACGAAATCCGTCTCGATCTTTCCCGAGAGGGTGTCCGCGTCTTTGATGTCGAAGCCAAGCCTGGTGCCCCGGGCGCTGATCCTGAAATCCCGGTCGCTGTCGTTCTTGGAATTAACATACTGCATGTAATCGTCTCCGGTGACGCCATGCTCGTCATACACCACGTCTGTTTTGATCTGCCCGTAAAAGGTGGTCTTATATTTTGAAACCATGGTTTCCTGAGCCTGCAGGACGGCGAACCCTCCCAGCAGCAGGACCGCGGTCAGTGTGGAAGTTATGAGCTTGCGCATTGGTCTCCTTAAGTGTGTCCGATCGTTCAGTGTGTAACGATGAAATAATACCACTTATATTCTTTTCACCGCAACAACCGGATGTTATTTAATGGGACGCTGGACTTGAATCAGGCGCTTTTTTTATCACCCCGGAAAAATTAAAAATGGACTTTTTTAAAGGAAAGGTCCACGCGGCCATTGCGGATGACCGCGGAGGCGATTTCTTTATCGTTCATTTTTTTCCAGCCGGGCCGGGCGTCGGCCGGTTCGCTTGAAAATACGACGCGGTCATTATCCCTGCGCCAGGCTATGCGCCCCCATTCCCAGCCCGGGGTTAACAAAGCTGTTTTCTTTACCGGGTGATGGCAGAATACCGTCAGGGAATTCGGGGAAGCCAGAAACATATTCAGTCCGAGGCCGGGCGTCTTCCTGTCCGGATATTTGCTTTTGCATAAGTTCCACACGGCGCGTATCTCGTCCAGCGCCATTTCGATCGCGACTTCCGGGGAGCCGCAGGCGTCCAGCATCTTCATCACCTGCCAGAAAAGCACTTCCGAATCGTTCGAGCCTTTCACCCTCGCGGCGTATTTGCCGAGACGGGCGCGTATCTCTTTATGGATATATAAAGTTCCGTTATGCCCGAAGGCTATGCCGTTCCCGGAAAAAGGCTGGGTATTGGCGGGTCTTACAAGTTCGGCCTTTACCTGGCCCGGGGTGGAAGCGTCGCGCAGATGCGCTATCGTGACCCGCGACGTTCCGGCGGCGGCTTTCTCAAAAGCTTTTTTTTCCAGCCGGGCCGGTCCGGGGCTTTTTATGATCCTGGGAGCGCCGTTCGTGAATCGGGCGACGCCCCAGCCGTCGTCCTGGAACATGCCGGGCACGGCGTCGGCCTGCGCGAACAGGCATTTAGGCCCTTCGCATAGAAGGTCCCGGATGGAAACAGCTTTGGTCGAGATCGCCGCGGTTATTCTGCACATAGCTTAATTGGGGACAGTATACTAAATTGGCTAAACCTGAAAGTTGCAGTTGACTGCAACTTTCACCCGCAGGGGCCGCCCTTTTCCGACGACACATTGAGCGAGTGTGTGCATGGTATTATGATATACACAAAAATAAGCTCAAGTCCGTGCCCTTGAGCGTAAAAGGGCGGGGTAGCCCAGCCCTTTTGGCCAATGAATCAGTTCTCATTGGCTAAAAGAGCTGCCCTCCGGGGGAATCCTTTACAAGGATTCCGGCTTAATCGATATACTGTCCTCTGAAAATGCTAAAATATATTTAGAAAGTGTGGCCCGTCGCGGTCCAACCGGCATCCCAAGCCTCCTTGCGCATGTTTCCGGATAGCTTTTAAAGCTGTGAAACCCCGGGTTTCTTCACCTCGCGGAACATTATTCTCCGCTGTAAGCGCGGATTTGCACATGATAACCTTAAGGAACGTCTCAAAATCTTTCGGAAGCCAGACCCTGTTCGAGGACGCTTCGCTGCAGATAAACGAAGGGGAGCGCTTCGCTCTGGTCGGCCCTAACGGGTCCGGCAAATCCACGCTTTTCAAAATGATGCTCCGCGAAGAGGAAGCGGACGGCGGCGAGCTGCAGTTCAAGAAAGGGGTCGTAGTCGGCTACCTGCCGCAGGAGAACGCCCCCACCTCGGAACATACCGTCATCCACGAGACCCTCGACGGCCTGGAGGATTACGACGGGCGCAGGGAAGCCGAGGCCAAGGCGATATTAATGGGCCTGGGCTTTAAAGTTTCGGATTTTGACCGCAAAGTGAACACGCTCAGCGGCGGCTGGTCGATGCGCGCCGCCATGGCGCGCCTTCTGGTTAAAAAGCCCGACCTGCTGCTGCTGGACGAACCCACCAACCACCTTGACCTGGATTCGCTGCTGTGGCTGCAGGAATACCTGGGCACCTACCAGGGCGCGGTATTCATAATTTCGCACGACCGTTCCTTTATAAACACGGTGTGCAGCGCCATCGTCTCGGTGCAGGACAAGACCCTGCGGGTCTATCACGGGGATTACGAGAATTTCCTGGCGCAGCGCGAGTCCGAAAAGGAAAAACTTTATTCCGCGTGGCGCCAGCAGCAGGAGCAGATAGAGCAGATGAAGGATTTTATCGCGCGCAACAGAGCCCGCGTTTCCACGGCGTCACGCGTGCAGAGCATGATAAAGCGCCTGGACAAGCTGGAACTCGTGGTGCTTCCCGCCGAGACAAAAACGGTAAGGATACGCTTCCCGCAGCCCTCCCATACCGGCACCAAAGCGCTGGAGCTCAAAGGCGTGAGCAAAATCTATAACGTGCCGGACCATGAGCCCATACGCGTC
>Ga0172379_10011160_pt1 | contig 10762 bp, 11 predicted proteins | sample GrowelOW334metaG_FD_119756 | JGI IMG/M metagenome (GOLD analysis project Ga0172379, IMG submission 119756) | Groundwater microbial communities from an aquifer near a municipal landfill in Southern Ontario, Canada - Groundwater well OW334 metaG | ecosystem: Environmental > Aquatic > Deep... | reverse complement strand
GTTCCATATACTCAGCCTTTTCGATTCCCTTTCGGAAGCTAACGCTTCCTCAGGGTCACCAACAAAAATGGCCACATTCGTGGCTCATTTTTGTAAGGTGACCCTACAGGGAATCGAACCCTGATTACTGCCTTGAGAAGGCAATGTCCTAGCCGTTAGACGATAGGGCCTTATCTCTTCAACCATTCTTCCTCCTGCCGTACGAGTAGCTTATCGGCTTTTTCGGGTTCTCGCAACAGCGCCTTGCTGATTCGCTCCAATCTAGGTGATTGAGAACCTTTTACGAGGACAATATCGCCAGCACGGACAAGAGATACAACATATGGTATAGCATCAGTGGATGAGTCAAAACTTTTTACATATTCACTAGGCATACCATCTTTCACAGCTTCCTCCCCTATGAGCCTGGCACGCGGACCAACTGTGATCAAAATATTTGCAATTTTTGAAACCTCCTTACCAACCTTCCTATGTTCTTCCGCTGAAAATTTACCGAGTTCCATCATATCTCCGAGAATTGCAATTTTCCTATTACTCACTTCACCGATAGGAATATCCGAAAGATTTACCATGCCAAAATTTTCCTTGAGAGCATTTGAAGAGGTATTGATTTTCAAATCCTTTAGCGCTTCCAATGCAAAATGCACAGCATCTGGTGAAGAATTGTATGTATCATCTATTATCATAGAACCATTTATTCCTGCGATAATATTCATGCGACCGATAGGTGCTTCAAACTTATTTAGAGAATCCACTATTTCATTCAAAGGAATATTTCTGGACTTACCTACACAAGCCGCCGCGAGAAGCGGATAAAGATACACTTTTCCTAGGACATTTTTTATATTCACCGTTTTATTTTCTCCGACAAGATCCAGATCAAAACTGATACCACTTTCTATTGCACCTTTATAATTTTGAGCTCTAGCGGTAGCAGGTCTCTCTATGCCAAATGTCAAAACTTTTGCATTTATATCTTTTGCTCTTTTCTCTAGATCACGAACATTGTCATCGTCCGCAAACAATATCAGTGTTCCTTCTTTTTTCAGAGCATCAATGAGCGAAGCTTTTTCTACGAGAACCTCCTCATACGATTTGAAAAATTCTATATGCACCGGAGTTCTACTAACTTTTGTAATAACTACAATATCCGCAGGTAGCCATTTTGCCACCTTCTTTATATCTCCCGGATGATCTGCTCCTATTTCTAGAACGAGACAACTCGGATAATCAGACTTTTTCAGTATCATTTTTAGTCCCTTGAATATATTATCCAACCAGCCAGATAGACTACGCCATGCATTTGGTACACCTATTATTGTGAGCGGTAAACCAATCTCACTATTCAAGCTTTTTTCACTTTTTCTCACATACCTTTCATGATTTTGTAGCACACAAAAAATAGCATCTTTTGTAGATGTTTTGCCGACACTGCCTGTCACAGCTACGATAAACGGCTTGTATTTTCTGACTATCAACCTTGATTCAATAGTCAGTATCCAAACCACTATTTTCTTGAATATTCCCATAAATATAGTCTAGCTTTATTACCTATCGGGTGCAATATTATAATAATTGATCAGGAACTTTGTGAGATCATTGAAAGGATTTGTGAGGGTCTCCGAAGCATACTGTGCACCTTTCGGATAAACCTGATAAAGGAAAACTAGAAACTCTGGATCATATGCCGGAAAATATCCGAAAAATGAATGCAAATATTTATCAGAATAATATCCACCATTCACCCGATCTGCTATTTGCGCGGTACCAGTTTTTGCCGCAATGGTATATCTATCCATTTTTATTCCGCCATTTTTGAGTGCTTTGTCTACAACCTCTATTAGCAATTTTGTTACATCTATTGTCGTCTGCTTTTTCAGGACTGGTCCGGTTTTTTCAACACTCACCGTTGTCACCGTACCATCTATATTATTTATTGCTTTTACCAAATGTGGCTTTATCACATATCCACCATTTGCGAGAATGGAAAGAGCTCGTACCATTTCTATCGGAGATACAGAAATACCCTGACCATATGCAGCGGTTGCAACATCTATTTCCCTGCCAGATTTGAGATTTTTTATGAGACCCGTTGCTTCATTTGGCAGATCTATTCCGGTCTTTTCGCCAAGACCATATTTATAGAAATAATCTGACATAGTCGTACTACCCACATTGAGCGCTATTGTTGCCGCACCAATGTTCAGAGATTCACTAAGTAGCTGTTGCATGCCAGTAGTACCTCTCGCTTTTCTATCAAAATTTCCAATCGTTTTATTATTTAGTATCATCGTGCCCGTATCCTCATAAACAGATTTTGTATTGTATTTTCCGGTATCAAAACCCATAGCGACAGTTAGAGGTTTCATGATGGAACCCATTTCATAAATATGTTCTACAAGTGAATTTGAAAATACTTTTACATCTTTCACATCTGAAGTGTCGTTTGGATTGTATGTGGGAAGTAGTCCGAGAGCAAAAATTTCGCCGTTTTGTGGATTTATGATTATTCCCCCTATTTCATCCGGATGCCATTCTTTTTTTGTATCATTTAATATTTTTTCCAAATATCCCTGTACAGTCGGTTCTATAGTAGTCAAAATATCACCCTTCTTTGCAGCATTGTTTGATACAGTATCTTTGACTGTAGTAAAAAGCTCTGCAAATACACCCATATTACTTGCACCATTTTTTCTACTCAGGACTTCTTCGTAGTACTTTTCCAAACCATATCTTCCTTCAATAATAGATGAACTTTCATTTTGTCCGACTAGTCCCAACGCATGTGCCGCGAGACTTCCTCCAGAATACATGCGCCACGATTCACCCACAACACCGATACCAGAAAGTGATAACGCAGATATTGACTCTGCAATATTAGTATTTATTTTATGAGCCAATTCTTCATAGGTATCCTCTTTGCGTGACACTGCTCTATCAAAAATATTTTTATCTATTCTCAAAATTTGTCCGAGGGCTTCATAAGTTCCAGATGGTTCACGAATGAGTTTTGGATTTGCATAAATCAAATATCCTTTTTCAACTGTGGCCGCTGCAATTCTAGTTTTGTCTTTTGATTCAAAGAATATAGAACCACGATCAAAGAGATATGAAGATGGTTTTCCATATTGCCTATCCGCTTTCTCTGCATACATTTTTCCATTGATAATCTGTTTTGAGTACAGGGAAATTATGAGAATCAATGCAACAAAAATTGTTCCCAATAATATTCCTTTCGCCCGTAATCTTTCTTTGTTATTCATAACAAGGATATTATCTACAATTTATTTTAGCGCGTATTAAAGTTCCGTAGCTCGGATAGCGACCGTACCGAGAGATGCAGTTCTGTTTACATATAGACTGACTGGGGCTTCATGAAGTCCAAAGTTTTTTGCCATCTCGGCTGTTACATTGCTAGACAAGGCAATATATTTTGCATCAAGGTTTTGAACCAAACTCTGTACTCCCGATATTTCTTTTTCGGTCTTTTGAATAGCAACTGTGTGATTTATCATGGAGTATAGATATGCACCATAAACCATCGCAGATATCAAGCAAAAACCGATCAGAGCGGAATTCAAAAAGGCCTGATGTTCTCTGGTTGCTGAATATGTCTTTGCTATTACTTTTGTCATAATATATTTATTAAAATTAAATTGTTTTTTGTAGTATTCGTAATTTTGCGCTTCTTGATCTTGGATTTTCTGCTAGCTCCTGTGCCCCTGCTACTATCGGTTTCTTTGTTATTATTGCCTTATCACTTTTTACTTTTTCTCTGAAAAAATTCTTGACTATTCCATCCTCTAGACTATTAAATGAAATGACTGCCATTTTTCCGCCTTGTAATAAATGCTTATACCCTTTTTCCAAACCTTCTTTCAATGCTCCAAGCTCATCGTTTACTGCTATCCGTATTGCTTGAAATGTTCTCGTTCTGGGTGTAACTTCCCTTTTCTATAAAATGCTGGTACCGATGTTCTTATTATTTCGCAAAGTTCACCTGAAGTTTCTATTTTTTTCTTTTCTCTATATCCGCATATCGCCCTAGCTATTCTCCTTGCAAATCTTTCTTCACCATATCCGAAAATAACATTTGCTATATCTTCCTCTTTCCAGCCGTTCACTATATCTTTTGCTGTAAATGGATATTTCGCAGGGTCTCCCATTGTCATTTCCAGTGGTTCATCTTTTTGAAATGAAAATCCTCGTCCAGATTTTTCTATTTCGTCTGAAGAGAGTCCGAGGTCTAACAAAATCATATCCACTTTCTCTATACAATGTTTTGCGAGGACCTTATCTATATTGCGATAGTTTTCATTTTCCAAAATGACTTTCTTCGCCACGCCGTTACTATTAGCGGAGGTGGAATTCGTTTTTTCCCCAAACAACTTGTACGCCCTCTCTATCGCCTTCTCATCTCTATCTAGTCCGATCACATTTACTTTCCCTTTGAAAGCGTTTGCGATTGCGAGAGCATGTCCTGCACCTCCGAGCGTTCCGTCTAGGTACCACACATTCTCTGAATTATTTGCCCGAGTCCTTTCAGCGAAAGAAGTGTCGCTCCGATTGCTCCGCTCTGCTCCGCAATTACGCGACTCTTCTTTCGCTTGCGGACTCGGCTTTCGCGATTCGGGGACTTGACCTTTCGTCAAAGACTCTACGACTTCATGTAAAAGAACTGCTTTGTGTACACTTTCCATACCTTTATATGAGACCGACTGATGAAAGCTTTTCAGCTATCACATCTGTCTTCTTTGCGAATTCCGTACGATACGAAATCCACGACTCTGTATTCCAAACTTCTACGCGATTTATTACGCCGACTATCGTCACCTTTGTGGTGAGATTGGCATATTCGCGCAAATGATCTGGAACGAGCATACGACCTCCGCCATCAACCTCTGTCTCAACCGCTCGACCAATAATCAAGCGGTTGAAGTTTCGGTTGTCCGCCTGCAACACCGAAGAAGAATCTGGTCGTGACAAACGCTCGGTGAATTCTTTCCAGCCCTTCATCGTAAAGATGAAAAGACAACTGTCTATTCCGGGAGCAATCACTACAGACTGTCCCATCTCCTTACGAAACTTGGCAGGCAAAGAAACACGGCTTTTATCATCGAATGTGTGATTGTATTCTCCGATGAGCATATGTTTTTTGCGGGGAAATATTTATGTGTTCAAACGCAAGCGTATGGCACATAACATTTCATCCCACTTGATGGGTATTCTACACCACTTCATGCTATCAACACCACAAGCAAAGCTGTGGATAACTATTTTGAGGCAGATATAGTATGGCTTTTTGGGAGATTTATATATTTATTGCAAAACTTTTTTATGATACAAATTTTCCATTAATATATCGCTGTATTTTTGCGCTTTTTTAGTCTCTTAATGTCCAAATATCTAGATTCTACAAGTCCTTGACAATATATGGTCTATAGTATATAATGTTACGCAAAGGCTTGTAGTTTGAAAGCCACATAATTTAGACAAAAACAAAAACCCGCAGCGATGCGAGGTGCAGTACGAAAGAAGAGGAAGCATATGAACGATACAAAAAATGGTGGCACGGCACCGGCTCTGAAAAAGGAGTTTGCCCCTGCCCCCCGGTGTTCACTCACTGACAACCGGTTCCAGTTCACGCCGGAAGATGGCTATGAAGCCATAGTGGTACAAGTTCGGGCATTTCAGGCCGACGGTATCCTTTCCGATAAAGTGGTCGGGCAACAGACTTTTGAAGTTGCGCCTGCCAGTGATACTTCGAAACCGACCATCATCAAAAACCTATTCAAGGCGATGACTTGGTACGATGAACATCCGCAACCGAAAACCAGCTACAACCTGACCGCCTGTGCGCTCATTAAGCCAGGTCTGGATCAGAGCGAAGCGTGGACCGCCAAGATCGAACAGATTATTGACGGAAAGTTCCATGGGGTGACAGAAATTACCCCTAGCGTTCGAATCCGGCTCCCCGAGAAATCTCCCAAGTCCAAGGAGGAGGCAATCGCGGAGGGAAAACAAGACCTCGAGAACATGTCCAGGAAGCTCGAGTTTATCAAGAATGAACTGAGCCGCCTGAAGGGTGAGTCGGGTATGACGCCGGCAGGTCTCTACAAAGCGTTCGGCATGATCAAGATTGATCTGTCCGATATCCAAGTCCGGGTCACTGCAATCAAAAATCAGTGGCCAAGTTTGTGTGATGACTGGGAGGGATTGCAAACGGAAATTACTTCCCTCCTGGCAGTTACGCAGACCGAAATTGACAATGCAATGAAACCTGCTTCCGCTCCGGCACCGAAAAAGGATACGGAGATTGTCAACGACAAGCTCGTCGAGCAAAATCAGCGGCTGGTGATAATCAGGGATCATCTGAACGAAATCCGTTTGGGTCAGCGCCTAGCGACCCGCAAGCTGTTTAACGCCATGGGCGAAGGGCTGAATGATATTGAGGTCACACTCGGCAAGATTAAACAGGGTTCGGGATGTGACATCAGCAAGCAAACAGAGGATATCGCGAACCTTCGCAAAGACATTGCGACGGAAGCGGCAAGACTGAATGCTATCCCCACCCATCCTCCGGTCCAGGACAGCAAACTGGATGAGTTGAAGGAGCGCCTCGCGAACCTCGAGCAGAAAATGCTCGGCGCCGCGAGTCAGACGGAACTTAACAACCTCAAAAAGGAAGTGGAGTCCGTGAAGACCCAGATCGCCGACATGAAGAAGTCGCTCGGCGAGATGAAGGAGACTGGCAACACCACGTTGCTGGAATTCCGGGCCTTCGCCAATCGGCCACAAGCCGCCGCGATCCCGACAGCTCCGCCGTCGCCACAGGTGATCTACCTGACGGTTCCCACCACGCCTGCCCCGGCTCAAAACCCTGTGGCAGATCCGGCGGTGCAAAAGTTGCAGAGCGACATTGACCGGGTCCTTGCGCAGATCAAAAATCTGCCGACGACCCCGGCAACTGTCCCTGCCACACCGCCTCCGGTCATTCCGCCGCAGCCCACCAAGAACAAGAAGAAGACGTCGGGTGCGCTGAAGTGGGTCATCCCATTCCTTGCTCTCCTCGCCTTCCTTTCTGTTATTGTGTTTGGCTTGTGCTGGATGTACGCAAACGGAAAGCAAAATTCCGTCCCTGCGCCCACCCCGCCGCCCGCAAACAATGTGCCCGACGAGGCAACTCGTCGAATATACATGGCGGAAACGGATCGCGCCAATGCTCAGACCGCAAAAAATGCAGAGTTGCAAAGGCAGCTCTCCATGACCGAGTACGCGCGTCAGCGTGCCGAGTCAAATGCGACTCAGTTGGCAGCGGTTCCGCCGAAAGCAACAATGACGTTCGGTAACGTCGGCAACGGTGCAATCGTCGCCAACAATGGCTCCATGGTCAACGTCTTCCCGACCACGATCATTGAGCGTCCGGCTCCGGCGCCAAAGCGAGAAATCGCAAGGCCGAAGCCGATGGGTTACAACCCGGCACCAGAGCCGGCGCCACAAGTCCAAAGCGAGACCATCGTGGAAGAAACGGTCACACGAAGTGGATCAGTTCAGTTGCAGTATCCACCGTCCGTTATCATCTACGGTCAACCAGCGCCACAGGTATGGGTCAATCCCAACTGGGCAGGACCGATGAACGGTGGCCCATACGGCTACGACTATCCATACGGACCGGTTGTCCGCCGTGGATACGGTTATTGAGAAGAGACCAACAAAGATGTTCTTCTCCCGCGAATACCCTCGTCAAAATCGCCAAAAGCGACTAGATGAGGGTATTTTTTATTGACAATTTTGAGCTATCACCTACCTTGACAAAGCCCTTTAGAAATGCTATCATATTAGGTAAGTAGAGAGCCCGTTCTCTGACAATTTAATAAGCAATTCAACAACAACCGAGCTTCCCTACAAAAGTGTGGTTCACAATGAAAAGGCACGAAAAATGAAAAATCCATACAGTTTGGTACTACTTGCAATTATGTTTGCTCTGATTAGCATCGGAGCACTCATACTCGCACTCGGTGGTCTGTTTTTAGGGCCGGTCGGATTACTTGGCTTCATCCCCTTCGTTTTCGGAGGGCTCATGATCCAGGGATTTAGTTGGCCGAAGGATAACACCACGAGCAAGGTGTGGCTCATTCGTTGTTTCGGACAAATCACGACAACGAAAGTTACAGGTCTTACATTTCTCATGGACTGGCTTCCATTTGAAATTGTTGGGAAAGTTGAGATTGATCTTGCACAAAAGGATCACGACTTCATGCTCAAAAAACCAATCCGCTGTTCCGATGGAGTATATTTGGACAATAAAAAAAGTCTAATTTCTACCGGCATGCAAGCGGATAATAGAAGCGGTGAATCCCTAAAAGACTTCCAGAATGTCGGTGGCATGAAAGGAGCGATAGAACAGCTCGATGACATGTTAACCATGATACTGGAACCGATAGCATCCCTGCATACGAGCGAGTGGATGGAAACACACGGTGCTGAAATAAAGGACCTCATCTTGCCGATAGTTGAAGGTAAGGTGGGCATGAAAAATGGAAATGGAAATCCGGATAACGATGATGCCAGGCATCTTGGTCTCATATTTCCGAAGTTCCAGGTCGTTCTTGTTGCTCCGGAGGAGGTAATCAAAGCTCGAAACAACAATCGAGTACAGATTGAAAAGCGTGAAGCCGAACTAATCAATACGGAAACGATGCACATGCAGATCATGGATCGTTATCGTTTGTTCTCGGAAGGCAGAAAAGATAAAGGTGGAAACATCATCGTGCCTCCGACGCCGGCCAACCTCATCCCTTCACTCGTAGAAATACGAGCGATGATCATACAGGAAAACCTTATGCAAGCTGGTAAGGTGTCCGAAGTGACCAACAAAGGCGGTGTCAACATAGTTCAAACCCCAACCTAAACTAACCCAAAGGAAAGGATACATGAAAAAGAGTTACACGGTGTTAATAATGGTGATAATGCTATCCGTAGGAACATTTATCTACGGCCTGTCATACATCCCCAAGAAAACCACTGTCCCGAAAGATACGGGATCAGGAGATCAGTCACAAACCGACCACCATCCCGCTCCACCCACCAGCGGTACTCTCGAGCTCAACTCGGTATCCTGGAAAGGCATGACGGCGGAGTCTGGGGAGTGTCTGGACGCAAAAATCCTTACCGGCGATGTCTGGTGGGAAATACGTCTGGATCGGGACAACGACCGTATCTACCGTCTCTATCCGAAAGACTGGGACGGGAAGAAGCGTATGGATGATCCCGACGGGCGCGGTGCTAGCTATGTAGAATGGCGCATCGCCCCAGGGCAAGCAAAAGATCGCGGTGAAATGGTCTTCGCTAAGCATAAGCATGGCGAACCTCACCGATATTGAGCGAGTTTGAAACACAATGGGCGACGAAGATTCAATCTTCGCCGCCCATCTTTTTTTACCTCAAAATTATTACTGAGCAGGATTTATAACATTTCCACTATTGGCGCTATCTTTTACACCCTTCAAAGTATTAGAAACCAAATACACTATTCCCCAAGCCGATAGCATTATGACTATTCCTATAGCTCCGAAAAGTATATGCTTCCATCCTGTAGATCGTGCCTCTGGTTCATCGGCCTTCCTTATCATCTCCACGACTCCCCAGATGAACATAAATACAGCGATACCAAATGCAAAGAGTATTATCGGGGTGATTATCTGACTGATTATCGGATCCAGAGACTTGCCAATAGCGACCGTATCTATGTCAGCATAGGCATAAGGAATAATTGTATTTGAAACTAACATCAAATTTGATACTAAAATACTTGTGGAATTTGATTTACTGGAAGTCCACCATTGCCAACATTATTTCCTAGATTTGGAACCGCTTGTTGTGTTGGTACCGTTCTGAATGTATTAGTCAAAATATTCACCAGTCCCCAAATAGATACTATTATTGCAAGACCGAGTACTCCATAACCAATATTTCCAAGGGCTGCACTTTTTGCTGCTGGATCACCGCCTTTTATGAGAGCCATGACAACATTCCAAACAATGAAAATCACTGCTATACCCATAAGGAGATACAAAACAATATTTCCAATACCAATGAGCTTTGTTGTGAGAGAATTTACATCTGTGACTGGAGCTGTCTGTGCTATTGCTAGCGCTGGTAATAGAGAAATGACCAAACCTGTTATCTTTTTCATGATTATTTTTTCTTATTAATAATAAATAAACTTTTAATACCCTATTGATTATACACCATATGAGAAATCTATAAAATCAAGACTGTGGATTACTAATTTATATCTGACCAGCATTTTGTTGTCCAAAACCATCTGGAGCATCATATAGAGGTGGCTGTTCCTGTAAAAGATTTTCTGATGATGCGTCAAGATTTACATTTGAGTTCTGTCCATCATCTATAAAATTTGCAGTTGGGAAACGATCTCTCGGCACATCTGTTTTTGTTCTAAAGGTATTTGTAAGAACACTGACTATACCCCAGATAGATACTATTATTGCAAGACCGAGTACTCCATAACCTACATTATTGAGAGCCTCTTTTTTCTTTGTCATATCAGAACCATTTATCATTGACGAGACAACATTCCAGACAATATAAATTACAGCAAGACCGATAAGTAAATATATTATTACATCACCAATATCAGCCAAACGAGAGGCTAGACTATTTACGTTCTCAATCGGTGATATGACCTGACCTAGATTATTATTCATATTATTGTGGAAATAAATTTGACATATTACTC
>Ga0172379_10011159_pt1 | contig 10762 bp, 11 predicted proteins | sample GrowelOW334metaG_FD_119756 | JGI IMG/M metagenome (GOLD analysis project Ga0172379, IMG submission 119756) | Groundwater microbial communities from an aquifer near a municipal landfill in Southern Ontario, Canada - Groundwater well OW334 metaG | ecosystem: Environmental > Aquatic > Deep... | reverse complement strand
CGTAGTAGATAGTAATTAAACGACACCGAAATAGTATTAAAATTTTCCCGGCGATTTTTTCGGTTTTCCGTATCGTCTTTGTATATCATGGACTCTTTGAGTCAGTCGGTCAACTTCCTTTTTCATTTTCGCTGGACTTAGAAGATTGTGTTCCTTGCGTAATTTTTCCTTCACTTCCTCCGAAACGTCCTTGCGTTCAAGTACTCGTTGATATGGAGTCTTTGAGACTTTCTCACGTGTCACTTTCCATCTTGCCCCGATTCTTTCTTTGGAGATGATTCTTTTGCTTGCAATGAAATGATTGAGATATGGAGTTAAGACATCGTAGAGATCGTTTAAAGCATCCACAGTTTCTCTCACATCAAGTCTCGCATGTCCAACATATGCACGAACCACATGACCATTTCTTTCTTCCACAAAACAGTTGTCATTTTTGTGATATGGTCGTGAGCGAGTCATTCGGAGATGGGTGCTTTCTGCATATGCAATACAGTGTGCATTGATGAATTCACATCCGGAGTCGGGATGTATTTCGGTCCACGGAAAAGGAGAATCTTCTCTCATGGCTTCAAGACTCGTCTTGGTAGCCTCTTGTCCTTTGCACCATTGTGCTCTTCTCACGCCCCACAATGTGGCTACATCAGCACCATTTGTGGTAAATGTGTAATCTCCCGCAACTGTATCGCCACAGTGAGCGACAGTGTCGATTTGAGTCACGCCAACTTCTGCTGTATCCCATCCATCCATGCGAACAGGAACCATGGAGATCACACTACTTTTTTGGGTTGTACCTTTGCCTCCGAAGTTCCTTCTTGTGCGTGTAAAATTACCGACGTAATGCTTCACACTTCCTTCACTCATTTTACGTAACTTGTATGTCACAAGTTCATCATGCTTCCAATTCTTTTCTCTGATTTGTATATCTACATATTCACTGATTTGTGAATGTAGATTTTCTCCACAAGATTCACTGCCGATCTCCCAGACTTCGAGGAGTGCCGCGATTACATCAGGTGTGTAATATCGAGGACGTCCACGTTGTTCTGTACTACAAGGATCATGTAATTGGAGATATCGCATTCTCTTGATGCATGCTTTTCTCGTCAGACCTGTTACTTCGACGAGGGAACTCAAAATCACGCTTTTACGCTTTTTTCTCGCTTTCCAGTACTCTTCGCACTTCTCTTTGAAGACTCCGTTTTTGTGTTGCATGTTCATGACAACACGGTACCGCATTTACTATCTACCCGAGAGATTTCGGTGTCGTTTATTTCTATCTACAAGGGAGGGTTGCATAAAAAGAAATCAAGGAGTAATCTCTGATCAGACTGTAACTATGAAACCCAATACCTGAAAGGAACCATATATGTCAAAGAGAATTTGGCCTGGTCGTTGTGAGGATTGCTATGATAAACAACCACTTATATCCTGCCGTGAAGATTTGCTTCCTGCAGGAATCACTGCCTTGCTTTGTGCGCGATGTATGAAGCTGAGAAGGGAAATAGTGAATCGGGGCGGAGTTCAACCGCCGATCGGTCTTCTTGAACCAGGAACATGGCGAGATGTGGCACCTCTGGTGGTAGTATTTGCTGATGGGAGTCGTATCTCCGTTCAGATTAAACATCTGACTGATTGTGATAATGTGGGGCTTGTGCGGATCAAATTTCCCAGCCAAGTCAAATGGTTAGCAGGAGGGGTGTTTGGTGTGACGCCACGATTAGCTATTTCAGAAGCAAGGCATCATTTGATAAATTCCTATTTTCCTGGTCAGCTTATCACTCTTGCATAATATTATTCAGTTTCACATTCTTCAAGCCTCGTTATTTATAGCGAGGCATTGTTTTTTATTTTTACCCTTGCAAACAAATGTCACATGATGTATATTGTGTCAATAATTAAACAAATAAAACCATGTTAATACCAACTGTTATAGAAAAAAGTAGTTTCGGCGAAAGAGCCTATGATATTTATTCACGACTTTTGAAAGACAATGTCGTATTTCTCGGTGGTCAAATAGATGATCATATGGCAAACCTCATCATCGCTCAGCTCCTATTTTTACAGAGTGAAGATCCAAAGAAAGAGATCTCTCTATACATCAATTCTCCCGGTGGCTCCGTCAGCGCAACTCTCGCAATCATAGACACTATGAACTATATAAAAAATGATGTTGCAACTGTCTGTGTCGGTATCGCTGCATCCGGTGCTGCACTCATACTCTCTGCTGGTACAAAAGGGAAGCGTTCGGCTCTCATCAATTCCGAAGTTATGATTCATCAGCCTCTCGGTGGTGCAGAAGGTCAGGCATCTGATATTGAGATCAGTGCAAAACATATTTTGAAAACTCGTGCCACTATCAATAAAATTCTCGCAAAGAATACTGGACAGACAATTGCAAAAATTGAAAAGGATGTTGATAGGGATTTCTTCATGGATGCCGAGGAAGCAAAAAAATATGGCATCATAGATCATGTTACAAATTCTGCAAAGAAATAAGTTTCCGGAATTGAAGTGATTTTAGTGGCGGATGATATGTGAAATTATGCAGTCCGAGTATTTCTCCCGAGCGACGAACGACTATCATTTCCAAAAAATTATTTACGAGGGTCCGAAAGGAAATAATTTTTTTGGAAATGACAGAGTGAGGAGGTCCTCGGGATACGCAGGACAAATAATTTTACATGTCATCCGCCACTATAGATATCTAAATATAATTAAACCATGAGACTACATAGATTTTATTTTTCAGAAAAAATAGGAGATAAGAAAAATATAAAGATCAGTTCTCCAGAACAGGTGAATCAGATTCGCCGAGTCTTTCGCATGAAGACTGGTGATATGATAGTGCTCTTTGATGGTTCAGGTTTTGATTATAAGTGTCAGATTTTGGACTTTGAGAAGGATAAGATTTTGCTATCGGTTGCGTCATCCGAAAAGAGTAGATATATGCCGGAGCGAGATATTTATCTATGTGCATCTGTTGTAAAAAAAGATACCTTTGAATGGATAGTGGAGAAAGCGACCGAGCTCGGTGTCACAAACATTGTTCCAATAATTGCAGAAAGAAGTGAAAAGAAAAATCTAAATTTTGAGCGATTGAATATAATCGCTATAGAGGCAAGTGAGCAATGTGGCCGAGGTAATGTCCCAAAAATTCATGAAATGATTTCACTTTTTGATTCTATAAAATATTTTAAAGAAAAAAATAATGTGCGCTTGGTCGCATACCATACTGAGGCAAGTGAGAAAAAATTAGATTTTATGAATGAAAAAAAGTCAATCGCGATTTTTATAGGCCCAGAAGGAGGGTGGAATTCCGATGAAATTCAACTGTTTCACAGCGCTAATTTTGAGGTCAAAAATTTGGGTCAACAAATTTTTCGTGCCGAAACAGCTGTCATCTGCGCCATATTTTCGGTGGTGTCTCTGTAATAGTCGATTTCATCCGCAAAAAAGTTTCACAACATTTGTGTCAAGGGTAAGTATTCACGCGTACAAATAAATATGTTCCGGTAAAACTGCAAAATTGCGTAAGAAACTTGATTGATAGTAAAGTTTTATGACGCTGTGCTTTTTAACTCAATTTTTATTTGACACGAATGTCAGTAAATTTTATTTCTCCAGCCACTGAAAAACTTTCTCATTTGTGAGAACGGTCTCGGCATAGGTTGTTGCATGCTCACGGTCGGCATCTTTGTAATGTTCTACGATATGATTGACTTCGTTCTCTACTTCTTTTGGATCGGGTTTGATATTTTCTTTGACTGCAATTGTATTTAATATGAGCTGAAGTTTTGCTTTCTTCTCGGCATGCGGTCTCCACTCTGTGCGAATTTCTTCTATAGTCTTTTTTGCATGCTTCAAATAGTCATCCATCTTTACACCCATCCTCTCTAGATCAGAATTGAACTGAGCCTCGGTTCGTCTGAGCTCTGCATCAATCATGATTTCTGGCAGATCAACTTGTGTTGCCTCAGATATTGCCTCGGCCATAGCGATGCGTCGCTTTTCGTTTTTTGTATGCATTTTTTCTTCGGCAATCATCTCACTTAATTTGTTTTTGAAATCTGGAATATCAGAAAAATTTCCGAGACTCTTTACAAAATCATCTGTGAATTCTGGCAAATCTTTTTCTTCAATATTTTCATGTGCTTTGGCATGCTCGGCTTCGGACATACCGGCATGTTTGCTTTCATCATGTGTAACTTTTGATTTTCTGATACGAAGTATCGCTTCGTCTATTTCTTTTTCGGTTGCTACCTCCTTTTCGTTGCCAGCTTTTTTTACTTCATCCATAGCAAGCTTTTTGTAATCAGGTAATTTTATTTCTGGCATAGTCGTGATCGTGATTTTGAATTCTAGAGGATTGCCTTTTGCTAGTTTTGTAAGCTGTATATTTGGTCTGCCAATAGCGTCAATTTTATTCTCTATAAGAATATCAAAATAAACTTTGGACATTGCCATTTCAGCCATCTCCTCTAGTACTGCCATGTCGCCGACTTTTGCAACGAGAACATTTTCAGGAATCATGCCTTTGCGGAAACCATCTATGGTAATGGATTCGTTTATATTTTTTAGTGCTTCGCTTTTATTCTTTTCCCATATTTCTGCTGGAATAGAACCGGTAATTTTTACGGTTGATTTTGCGAGCTTTTTTACCTCGCCTAGATTGTAGTTTTTTTGTATATTTGTCATGAAAGGCAGTTTACACAAAAAGGGGATGAATACGCAAGTTTTGTATAAGCAAAAAAGAATCCTAATTCTAGGATTCTTTTTTGTTATCTGATCTTGAATGATTTCGGAAAGGTTTAGAAATTTTGTGTATCTAGACCATTGGTTGAAACATCTAGGTCATTTTGCAGAGATTGCAATTCATCTGATGTGTTTGTAACTGTTTCTACTGGAATCATTACAGCGGCCTCGTTGTTTGTGAGAGCTGTATTGTTGTCAGTATTTAGGGTTGATTGATCACTGATCTTGGAAGCAAATAGGTACAAAGCTGTAACTATGAGAACTAAGACAATGACTAGTACAACTACGATCGGGCCAACTTTCTTTTGGCTATTTGGAGACACATTTGCTACAGGAGCTTGTTCATTTGGATTCATATATTTGATTTATTGATAATATTGCTAATAATTTTTTATTAATTTGCTGAATCTGATGATTTCTTGTCTATGTCCTCCGTAGTTGTGGCTGTACCAAGTTTGAGTCCCATGTTTTTTGCTATAGCAACAACAACATCGTTTAGGGCATTGCGGGCTACTTTTACTGCCTTTATTGCATCCTCACCTAGTTTGCGAGGTTTTTCTAATTTGATATTGGTTGTTGTGGATGCTGTTGTGGTTCCTGTCATTATTGCATCAACTTCTAGTGATTTGAGTGATTCTATAGATTTTTCTGCAAGGACAATCTTTTCATTTGCAATAACAAGGAGTTCCTTTGCTCTTGTCATATCTCTACCAGCTTCTGTGGCTTTTTGTATTCTGGATTCAATTCTACCTCTCACTTGTTTCAAATTTTCTAGAGATAGGGAGATCTGACCAATAACTCTCTCCAATTCAATTTTGAACATATCTTTGCGAAGCTCATTGCGAATTTCACGCTTTTGCAATGAAGTTGAGGCGTTTTTCATCTCTCCACGAGATTCATCTCGTATATCACGCACTTCCTTGCGGGTAGTAGTAGCTAGATTTACGCGTTTTTGAACGACAGCGTTTCTAATATCTTGATTTGCACGAACATTTTGCAGTCTTGATTCAACCCCATCTTCTATTTTCTGTTCTACATTACTGACTGCGGCACGCAAACGGTCTTTTGATGTGACAACATCATCACCATCTTCTGCAAGAGTGACCATAGGTGCAATCGCAAATAGAGCGACGATTATAAGGCTATAATAATAGGTTTTTTTCATATATTGATTGTTTGATTAATTGTTAATCTACAAGCACGAACACATATAGTATTGTCTAAATACTATGGATGTCATTATAGCATAATAAGCGATCGAAACGGGGGTGGTGTGCATATTGCCGTATACTATTGACAAGTAGTATTTTTGATGTAGATTTGAGCTAGGTCTATCAGTTTTTACAGGAAGGACCTTGAAATAAATAACAATCAACAATAAGGAGTTGGAAATGAGTACAGAAATCACTTTACCTTGTAGTCCAATGTTTAATCGGGTGTTGGAACTGGCCAGATTGCAAGCGGATCAACTAGACCATAACTTTATCGGAACCGAACATTTACTGCTCGGTATCATTAGTCTTGGCAAAGGGGTAGCCATAAATGTTTTGAAAGCTTCTGAGGTTGAACCAGTGATTCTTCGGGTAAAGTTGCTCGAAACTGTCAGTGTCGGTCCTGAACAACCTAAAGAACAAAGAAGGGATATGGGCAGTATTCCCTTTACACCAAGATCGAAAAAAGTATTCAGTATGGCCAATAAAGAGGCCAAAAGTCTAGGCCACGATTACATAGGCACAGAGCACCTGCTTCTTGGTCTCCTTCGTGAAGGGGACGGTGTCGCTGCCAAAGTACTTCGCAGTATGAATATTAATTTGGAAGATGTTAAAACTAAAATTATCGAAATGGGAAAGTCTGCTTCTCGTGACGAAACATCTTCCAAACAACCTCCGCCAGCAGAAAAAGTGGAGCTCTGCGGAAAACAGACCTTTACTGCGGATGAGATCGCGTGCAAACTGCTCAGAATAAATCCGGATGGATGTTGTGAGCCTGCTCGCGTGGCACTTATCAATGCGCAATTGGCGTTTCTCTTGATAAACCATCGAAGTTCCCAATTGCCATACACTTCAATGGCTGGTCTTCAGAAGTTTTTGGTTGAAACAGTTATACCAACGACCATCTCCTTGGAGATGCTCAATTCAGTAGCTTCGTTTTTCTCGAATCTGGATGAACGAGAACATGTCGTTGGGTGTATTCGTCGCTGTTTCGAAGCAACTAAATGTGGTTCAATGTCCGAAAAGAACTTCGGCACCGTTTTGCAACTCATGACAGGAAAGCCTGTAGAAAGGTCGGTAACGACTGTGAAGGTGGTTGATTTTGTGAAGGATTTCACAAATCCTGTCCAAGCGGGTGGTCAGTAGCCAGTTTTTCTATTTGACACGGGTCGCTGTTACAGGCGGCCCTTTTTTATTGCAAATAAAATACCCGTCAGATCAGATCTGGCGGGTTTGAGGAACTACGTGGATTGTTTTAGAAGCATGATTGTCTCGCCACAATTTTCGCACTTGGAGTACGAACCATTTTTTATAGTTACATGACCACAGTTTGGACACGTTGGGCCGAACTGGGTTTGTGGAATGACGGGGGTTTGTTGGGTCGTAGGTAGAGTAATTTTCACCAAAAGACGCTGACAACGTTTGCATATACGTTTATCACCTTGGATGATCAACATACAACCACAATTGTCACAGCGATTAGAATTGCCGGAGTCTTGTTCGCGCATCCCAAGTTCGGAAAGCACAGTACGAAGATTTTCCGACTGTTTGAGTAGCGCCTCAGACAAGAGGGCGATGCAGTTTTGAAAAGTGCGGACAGTCAACTGTTGAGTGCGATCAATAATCTCATTAGATTCCATCATAGAAAAGGCCAAATCGGTGTTTCTTTCAATTTTCACTTGAGTTGGATGACCTTCTGTGGGAATTTCCACACGAATTACCATTTTAATATTTACAATCTCCCACGGTTCAGTTACAGATGGATCGCTCGCCAGAATAACCCTGGAACGAATGTCTACTGTTTGAACCTTGATAATCTCAATCAGATGTTCTTCGTCACCGATCCTTTTCAGTGCAGCGTAGATGCCGCCATAGAGAGCATCTCGAGTTTCTGCTCGCAATGATTTTGGTGGAGTTTGTGCGGTTCTATCATCTAACGTAACTTTTGGCATAAGGCTACCTTTCTTTTGTTGTGACACTAAGTGTCTTTATTCCTGCATTTCATGGTGCAGTTCCATTTGGGATAGTACTACTGATACATATACTGTCAAGTGATTTGGTGGGTGCTTCGTGCACATTACCGGGTTTATCGCTGGACGAAAGTTTTTTATTATCTTATGATATTGTTATGTTGGATATAAAATCAATACAGCCAAGAATAAACGAATTAGCTATCAAATATGATTTGTCGCTGATTGTATTATTTGGTTCGCAGGCGACGGGCAATACTCATTCAAAAAGTGACATTGATATTGCTATTCTCGGTGGGGAATCCACTGATAAATTCAAGGTTACCGAGGATTTTTGTGATATTTTCAAAAGAGACGATATAGAGGTCGTCAATCTTGCTAACGCTTCGCCAACCCTCATGTATTGTGTCGTTAGAGACGGTGTATCATGGTATGAAAAAAATGAAGGAGATTTCCTCGGATGGAAATTTCACGCTATAAGAATATGGATGGAGACAGCGTGGCTTCGCAAGCTCCGTGATAAAAAAGCCATAGAACAAGTCAAAGCTTGGGCGTAAACAAATAATATGCATCCTGAATTAAAATTAAAGATCAATTTACTCATTGAATATTTAGATGATGTTATTCCTTATACCAAAATTTCTACGGAAGAATTGATGAGTAATAAAGAAAAATTGGCAGCAATGGAAAGATGGTATTTGCTCATGGTTGATGAAGCTATAGATATAAACTCTGCTTTGATGTATCAAATTGGAAACAAGATTGCGGAGTCATATAAGTCAACATTTTATGAATTGGTACCACTCGGTATCATAGACCAATCTTTTGCTGATAAAATCGCTCTTTCTGTCAAAGCAAGAAACGAATTGACTCATAATTATGAGAAAAAACAAAAATCAGAAATCGTATCAGATATGAAAAAATTTGTTGAACTATACAAAGAGTACGCAGAGATTTTATCTGATAAATTTCTAAAAAATGAGTATGTTATGCCTGTGAAGTAAGTTTTTGAGAGGATGATAAGTTTCAACCAAAAAAGACCGCCTCCGAAAGTTTGGGAGACGGTCATTTTTATTGATAAATTTTTGAATGTTGAAACTAAATCAAGAACGCCACGATGAGCAAGGCGACAATGTTCAAAATCTTGATCATTGGGTTTATGGCTGGACCCGCTGTGTCCTTGTAAGGGTCACCGACAGTATCTCCAGTAACAGCGGCTTTATGAGCATCTGAACCTTTGCCACCATGATTGCCTTGTTCAATATGCTTCTTCGCATTGTCCCATGCGCCTCCGCCTGAAGTCATTGAGATTGCTACGAATAGACCTGTGACTATAGAGCCGACTAGCAAACCGCCGAGAGCGACTGGGCCTAGTAGGAAGCCGACGAGTATTGGAGCCAAAACAGGGATGAGAGCTGGAACTATCATTTGTTTGATAGCCGCTGATGTGACGATATCTACACATCGTGCATAGTCTGGCTTCGTCGTGCCTTGCATGATGCCTTTGATCTCACGGAATTGTCTGCGAACTTCATCTACGACTTTGCCAGCAGTCTTGCCCACAGCTTCCATACAAAGAGCGGCAAAATAATATGGTAGGAGTCCTCCAATAAATAGACCGACAATGACTTTTGGATCACTCAAACTAAATGTGAATATTCCGCCAGTAGCTTCGGTATATGAAGCAAAGAGAACGAGAGCAGCTAGACCAGCAGAACCGATAGCATAACCCTTTGTCACTGCTTTGGTTGTGTTTCCGACTGCATCTAGTGGGTCTGTGACATCACGAACTTCTTTTGGTAGATTTGCCATTTCTGCGATACCACCAGCATTGTCTGTGATAGGACCATAGGCATCTATAGCGACAATAATTCCTGCCATAGAAAGCATACTCATAGCGGCGATAGCGATACCATAGAGACCGCCAAAATTATATGAGAATAGAATACCAGCTACGATAGTGATGAGAGGCCATGCTGTAGCTTTCATGGATACTGCTAGTCCCTGAATGACGTTTGTGCCATGACCAGATGCAGATGCAAGTGCTATAGACTGTACCGGCTTATATTCTGTAGATGTGTAATATTCTGTGATATATACAAGTAGAGCAGTGACTACAAGACCGACTATAGTACAGCCAAATAGAGCCATTACGCTGTATGTACCATTTGAACCCATGATTGATTTTGTGACAGGGTAGAAAGCGATAGCGGCGAGGACTCCAGCTACTGCAAGTCCTTTGTACATAGCACCCATGATGTTTTGTGATTTGCCCATGCGTACGAACCATGTACCGATGATGGAGGCAAATATCGCTATACCACCTAGAGCAAGAGGATAGATGAGAGCACCTTCAAATCCCTTGAATAGGGTCGCGCCGAGCATCATAGCCGCGATGGTTGTGACAGCATAAGTTTCAAATAGATCGGCTGCCATTCCTGCACAATCTCCGACATTGTCCCCGACATTGTCAGCGATAACTCCAGGATTTCTAGGATCATCTTCTGGAATACCAGCTTCAACTTTTCCAACTAGATCTGTACCGACATCAGCAGCTTTGGTGAAAATACCACCGCCGAGACGAGCGAAAACAGAGATAAGACTGGCTCCAAAAGCGAGTCCGATAAGTGATACGACATCTTGTGTGATTGCATAAAATCCAGTAACACCGAGCAAAGCCAAGCCGACTACTAGAAGACCGGTGATAGAACCGCCCTTGAATGCTAGTGATAATGCTTGGGCTAGTCCATGCCTAGCGGCTTCCGCTGTGCGGACATTTGCGCGAACCGAGACATTCATGCCGACATACCCAGCTATTGCAGAAAGTAT
>Ga0172379_10011158_pt1 | contig 10763 bp, 6 predicted proteins | sample GrowelOW334metaG_FD_119756 | JGI IMG/M metagenome (GOLD analysis project Ga0172379, IMG submission 119756) | Groundwater microbial communities from an aquifer near a municipal landfill in Southern Ontario, Canada - Groundwater well OW334 metaG | ecosystem: Environmental > Aquatic > Deep... | reverse complement strand
GGGATACCTGGTCAACCCCACCGGTAACTTTGTTCAGGGCTGGACCATCGACCCCACTTCCGGCGAGGTGCAGGGCACCATCGGCGATATCAACCTGGGCAAGTCCACCCCGCCGGTGGAAACCACCAATGTGCAGGTCATCGCCAACGTGGATTCCCGGAAAAATAACGAGGTCACCGAGCAGCGTTTGTTCGACGCCTGGAATGGCACCAACCCCGCGCAAGCAGTGCCAAGCTCCCCCATCGACGCCAATGCCTATGAATACACCACCTCCATCAAGGCGTATGATTCCAAGGGCGCCAGTCACGACCTTACCATCTATTTTGACCGGACCACCAAGGACAACCAGTGGGAGTACCTGGTGACCTGCGAACCGGTGGAAGACAAACGGGTGCTCGACGATGGTCTTGATGCCACGGGGACTGTTTTAGATCCTGCCGAAAATGATGAGTTGTCCATCTACACGCCGGAAAAGACCTATAACTATACGTACCACAAGGGAGCTGGCGCTCTGCTCTACGGAACCATCGATTTTTCCACCTCCGGCGCCATTGATAAGATCAATGCTTGGAACGTGCCGCCCGACGGGGAGGTGGATCCGGCCCAGACTACCAACCGGCTGTATCTTTCCAATACCGATCAATATTATTCCTTTGAAACGAATTTCACCGGCGCCGCCACCAACCAGATGATTGAGCTGAACCTCGGCGCCAGGTACAGCGGGCAAAGTACAGCTATCCCCCAGATTCTGGTAAGTGACGTTGGCGCTTTTAGTGCGCCCTCCATCCCGATCACCAAGGAAACCTCGATGACCAGTGTGCAGGACAGCACCGGCAATGCCTTGGCCGTTGGTGATACCATCAGTTTTGGCGGATACGACCACAACGGGAAAGAGGTTGTTGCAGGTGCAGCTGTTGGGCCACCCCAAACTCTGTACACGGTTGCCGCCGGGGACAAGGTGCAGGATCTGCTGAATCTCATTGACACGGCCTTTGGCTGCACATCCACCATAGATGCCCAGGGTCGTATCGTCATGACTGACAATACCGGCGGACTCAGCGGCATGTCCGTGACCTCCTTCGTTACCACCGCCGTCTCTGGAGCCGATCCCTTTGGCACACAGATTAATGTCAACACCGCCAAGAAGCAGATTGTCTCCAATGACCGTGCGGTAAACAACGCGAGCAATGCTGAACCGGTTATCACCGCGGATACCAATCTGGACAGTGTGTATGATGATGATGCCGGTGCAGCAGGGCCATTGGCAACTGGCGACACCATTATCTTTACCGGCGTGAAAAGGGATGGCACCGCGGTCGCCGCCGCAACCTTTACCGTGGGGACTTCCTATGGGCCGCCGCTTACCGGTGCAACGGATACGGTGCGGGATCTGCTCACCTGGCTGGAAAATGAGTTTGATGCCGAGGCAAGTATCGATGGCGCTGGCCGTTTGGTGCTCACCGATCGAGTGGCTGACGAAGTCGGTGGCACCGCCAGCTTGTTGGCACTTACAACAATAGCATATGGCGCGGGTACACCGGCAGTGTTCGGCACGGCTGGCGTCCCCGTTGACGCCGACATCGCTGGCGAGGATGGTAGCCGCGCCGGGGATACGGTGAGCATCGGCTTCAGCACCGAGGCCTTGTCCACCACCCAGTACGCCAATGGCTCCACCACCATTTTTCAGGACCAGGATGGTTTTGCCGCAGGCTTTCTCCAGTCGGTTTCCGTGGACACCAATGGTGTCATTACCGGCAACTACTCCAATGGGCAGGTGCTGGAAAAGGCCCAGGTGGCCTTGGCCAGCTTCAACAACCTGGCCGGGTTGCGCAAGGAGGGCGGCAATGTCTTCCGGGAAACCACGGCCTCCGGCGCACCGGTAACGGGCGCGCCCGGCACCAACGGCCTGGGTTCGATCTCGCCCAACTCCCTGGAGCAGTCCAACGTGGATCTCGGCGCGGAGTTTGTCAAGCTGATCACCACCCAGCGCGGCTTCCAGGCCAACTCCAAGATCATCACCACCACCGATGAGATGCTGGCGGATTTGATCAACATCAAGCGGTAAGCCTTCTTCGTTCAGGTCGCTAACCTGATCCGGCGGTTCGGAAGATGTTTCCGGGCCGCCGGTTTTTTTTGTGGGAAAGATGGCGCTTGCTACAACACGCTTCCCCTCCCTCGATGGGAGGGGATCGAGGGAGGGATGAAGATGCAGACTAGCCGCACACTTCGGGGAGTTGCCCCTCTCCCCAGTCCTCTCCCGCAGGTAAGCGCAGACTCCGGGGGGGGAGAGGGGGGCGTTGCCTTGATCTTGTGTGTCGTCACCCCGGCGAGAGCCGGGGTCCAGAAAAAGCAAACGGCCCTGGGTCGGAGTCTCGCTTCGCTCGCTTACCTCCGGCCTTCGCCGGAATGACGGTACGGTAATGCGGTCTCTCATGTCTTTATCGGTTGCATATTAAGCGATGCTTAATTCCCTGTCAAAGGATGCAAAGCCCTATCAGGTTGAAGATACCCGGGCATTTCTTTTAGCGGCAGGAGTGAAAGAATGAAGACCATAATTACGCGGGATATGCGGCACGGATTGAGTTTGATGAGCGCAATGATATCTTTGGCGGCCATATAGCGGGCATCCACTATGTCGTCGGATTTCATGCCGACACAGTAGAAGAGTTGCATATTGCTTTTAAAGAAGCGGGTGATGACTACATCGAAACCTGTGTAAGAATCGGGAGGGAACCGCAGAAACCGGCATCCGGCAAGCTCATGTTGCCGCGGGTGCAGCCAGAGGTGCACGCCGCAGCGCTACGAGCCGCGGCGCTCGCAGGCAAAAGCCTTAACCAGCGGGCGGCAAAAGTTATTAAAGAGGCGGTGCAGGCTTAGTGCGGAGGAGACTTCCTCTCCTGTGATAGGTGCGCGCAGACACCGAGGGAGGGGAAGAGAACTTACCTGATCATCTGAAGCAGTTTTTCGTACAGTTCATCAACAGTGGATAGGCTCTTGGAATTGGCCTGAAAGGCCCGCTGGGTGGTGATGACATCCACCATTTCCCGGCCCAGGTCAACATTGGACATTTCCAGGCTGTAGTTGGTTGTGGTGCCGAAGGATGGCTGGCCGGCGGTCCCGATTATTGGGGTTCCAGCCTCATCCGTTGCGACGAAGTTGTTGCCGCCCATGTCCCGCAACCCTTGCAGGTTTGTGAAGTTGGCCAGCACCAGCTGGGCCTGCCTGATATTTTGGCCGTTGGAGTATTGCCCGGTGATAAAACCCTGGCTGTCCACGCTGATATCCTGCAGTCTGCCTTTGCCGTAGCCGTTCTGGCTTTGATACAGCAGTGTCGAAGGGCTCGCGTAATTGGTGGTGGTTAGGCCCGTTGTTTGATACTGGTCTCCGAGATCAACGGTAAAGGATGTCCCCTGGTTGCCGAATATCTGGGCGATGGCCGGATCGGTGAGCGGCGTGGCTCCGCTTGCATCGGCATGGGTAATCGAGGAGATCGCCAGTTGGCTAGCTCCCACCTCGGTGTCGGTGAGGGTCAGCCGGCCGTCGACGATTCCCGCCGTGCAGTCAAACCGGGTTTGGAGCCCGGCAAGAAAATCAGCCACAGTCTCGGCGGAATTCACTGTGTAGGTGTAAGAGACCGCGGCTCCCACTCCGGTGGTGCCTTGGAGGGTGATCGTGTCCCCGGGTTGTACGGTGTTTCCCAGGCTGTCGGAGACGGTGCTCCAGGGGGAGGTCGCGCTGATGTACCCCGAGGTGGTGGCGGAGCTGAACGCCGGGGCGGGACTGACCACCGTCTGGGGCGTCGGGGCATTGCCAAAGCTTAGGGTTGAGGAGTTGTTGACGGGAGTGCCGGTAAAGTTGAAGTCGAAGCTGTAATAGGATTCACCCCTGTTCAGGGTAAGCAAATTGGTGGTGGTAGTTGGGGCGACATCGCCGTTTGGCGGCACGTTCCAGCACTGGATATTATTCAGGGAGCCGTTGTTTGAGAAGGAGAGAACGCCGTAGAGCAGAGCGCCAGCCCCCTTGTCCGTTGTGTCGTAACGGGTGCCGCCAGTGCTTATCCGCTGGTCCTGCGCAGGGTCGCAGGTGACGAGAAACTCTTGTTCGTTGGGGTTTGCCGTCGCATCGAAATAGACGGTCAGGTCGTAGGTGGCCGAGGGAGTCGAAAATCCTGCGTTTTCATCAGCGGGGCCGTAAATTTTCAGCGAGGTTTTATAGTCGTAGTTGCCCGCGGCAATGGGTTGGGCCGGGTCGGTTCCGTTCCAGCTGTCAAACAGGGTGACCGGGCTGGCGGCGGGTTCAACCAGGGCCGGGTTATTCTGCAGGTTCAGCACAAGTTGCACCTCGCTTGTTGCTGATTGGGGCGCGATATTCTTGACCAGGATATCGCTGATTGCGGTGGGCGAGCCGGTGCTGGCGCTCAAATTGTAGCCCTGCACGAATTGGCCGGTTGGGGTGACCAGGTTGAGGGCATTGGGCTCCGCGCCGATATGCTCCACCAGATCGAAGTTTCCGGAACGGGTGTATGTGTCCGCCGTTGTGGCGTCATCCCTGCGTACCATGAAGAAACCAGGGCCGCTGACGGCCATGTCTGTGGCCTTGGCTGTGGTTTCGATCATGCCGTTGTTAAAGGAAGTCCCGATTTGGCCAAGCTGGACGCCGTGACCAAAAGAGAGGGAGCCAAGGGTGGATTCGAAGATATCGGAAAACTGGGTTTGTTGGGTTTTGAAGGCGTTGGTGTTGACATTGGCGACATTGTTTGCCGTGACGTTGAGCTTCTGGCCCATGGCGTTCACGCCGCTTATTCCGTTGTAGAAAGATGCCAGTAAATCCATGATTCGCCTCGCATGATGTTTTGGGTATGGAGCTGCCGCATTGTTGTAAAGCAAAACTCATGCCAGGGTATGGTTTCGGTTGGCGTTTTAAATATTTATTGTTTTTTCAATATGTTGTGCATGTGTGGGGTGGGGGTGTGTCAGGCGCGGGAACCGGGAAAATTTTTCCAACGGCGATTGTCTGGCGGGGGAATGGAGGTTCTTGCCGGGTTTGGGCTATCCCAGAAACGCGTCGAAGATGGCGAAGGCCTTTTGCACTGCGGGAACTTCGGCATCGAGCAACAGGTAGGACTTGCCCGCGATTTCCTGGGCCACCAGTTCGTTGCTTGCGGGCAACAGGCCGCCCAGGGGCAGATCGGTGGATTCCACCGTCTCCTTGATCTTGGCCAGCAACTCCTCGCTGGCCGGTTCCGGCACCCGGTTGACGACGAGGCATTTTTTCTTGATCGTAACCCCCAACGGGCCGGTGAGTTCGGCAATGCGTTTGGCGGTCATGATTCCTCGGGCCGAGGGGTCGGAGACCACGATGAGGTAGTCGATATCCCGCAGGTTCATGCGGCTGAGGTGCTCCATGCCTGCCTCGTTGTCCACCACAATGTACTTATAGTTGTCGGCGAGATGATCCATGGTCATGGCCAGGTGCTGGTTGGCCGCGCAGTAGCAGCCTGGGCCGTCGGGCTGGCCCATGGCCATGAGGTCGAAGCCGTTGGCCTCCACCAGGGACTGGTGCACCTTCATCTCCATGTACTGGTCCCGGGTCATATTGGGCGGCATGTCGCCCTTGAGTTCCTTTCTGATCTGGCCGATGGTGGAGTTAAGCTCCAGCCCCAGCAGCTCGTTGAGATTGGCATTGGCATCCGCATCCACGGCCAGGATGGGGGTCATGCCCCGTTCGGTGAGGTACTTGATGAGCAGGGCCGAGATGGTGGTCTTGCCAACCCCTCCCTTGCCAGCCAGGGCAATAATCTTAGGCATCTGATTTCTCCAGAATAAACGGATAGTGCATCCGGGTGGTTGTTAATTTGGCATTGCTGATCGCATTGTAAGATCCACCCAATATAGGAACCAGGCCGGGGAATGTCAAACCCAAAGCCGGTCGCAGGGGCGAACCTCCCGAAATCCCGGCGATTTTACCCTTGCAACTTGCGGGTGAGCTGGTATGTTTATCCGCTTGACCTCAGTTCACGACATGCAGACCTTAAGTCCTTAAAAATAGATGGAGATCACCCATGGATTACCGGGCGACATTGAACCTGCCCCAAACCGATTTCAAGATGAAGGCCAACCTTTCCCAACGGGAGCCGGAGTTTCTCAAGGCCTGGGAGGAGTCAAACCTCTACGCCAAAGTACAGGAACAGACCGCATCCAGGCCCCTCTACATCCTGCACGACGGCCCCCCCTATGCCAACGGCCATATCCACATGGGCCATGCCCTGAACAAGATACTCAAGGACATCATCCTCAAGGCCAGGCGCATGGCGGGGTATCACTGCCCCTACGTGCCGGGCTGGGATTGCCACGGCCTGCCCATCGAGCTTAACGTGGACAAGGAGCTTGGCTCCAAAAAACGGGAGATCGGCAAGCTCGCCTTCCGGGGTGCCTGCCGCAACTATGCCGGAAAATGGATCAAGAAGCAGAAGGATGAGTTCAAGCGCCTCGGGGTGTTGGGCGATTGGGATACCCCGTATCTGACCATCGATTACAAATACGAGGCGTCCATCGCCCGGGAGTTCAACCGTTTTCTCCTCTCCGGCGCGGTGACCCGCAGCAAAAAGCCGGTGCACTGGTGCTCCTCCTGCAGGACCGCTCTGGCCGAGGCCGAGGTGGAGTATTATGACCACACCTCGCCCTCCATCTATGTGAAGTTCCCGGTGGCCGAGGATCTGGGCGATGCCATTCCCGCCCTGGCCAATCAGAAGGTCTCCGCGGTGATCTGGACCACCACCCCCTGGACCCTGCCGGCCAACCTGGGCGTGGCCTTCCATCCCGATTATCCCTATGTTGCGGTGCGGGTAAACGGCGAGGTGCTGCTCCTGGCCGAGGGCTTGATGGCGCAGGCCCTGGCCGCCTGGGGCGTCGACGAATACGAGGTTCTTGCCACCTTTTCCGCCCGGCTATTGGAAGGCAGGAAATGCCGCCATCCCTTTCTGGATCGCGACTCGCTCATGGTCCTGGCCCATTATGTGACCCTGGACACCGGCACCGGCTGCGTGCATACCGCGCCGGGCCATGGCCGGGAAGACTACCTGACCGGGATCAACTACAACCTGCCGGTGCTCTCGCCGGTGGGCAACGACGGCCGTTTCACCGAGGAGGCAGGCCCCTATGCCGGGCTCTTCATCTTCGACGCCAATGCGCAGATCACCGCGGACATGGCGGCACAGGGCTCGCTGATCAAGGAGGCCAAGATCTCCCACAGCTATCCCCATTGCTGGCGCTGCAAAAAGCCGGTGATCTTTCGGGCCACCGAGCAGTGGTTCATCTCCATGGAGGCCAACGACCTGCGCAACAAGGCCCTGGCCTCGATCAAGGACGTAAACTGGATTCCCCAGTGGGGCATGGAACGCATCCTCGGCATGGTGGAGAACCGGCCGGATTGGTGTCTCTCGCGCCAGCGCGCCTGGGGGGTTCCCCTCACCGTGGTCTATTGCGGCGAGTGCGGCGAGGTGCTCAACGACGAGACCATCATGAATCGCATCACCGCTCTCTTTGAAAAAGAAGGGGCGGACGCCTGGTTCAGCCACGAGCTGGCCGAGTTCATCGGTCCGGATGCCAAATGCAAAAAATGCGGGAGCACGAATTTCATTAAAGAAGAAGATATCCTCGATGTCTGGTTCGATTCCGGGGTGAGCTATGCCGCCGTGTTGGAAGAGCGGCCCGAGCTGGCTGCGCCTGCCGATCTGTATCTGGAAGGCAGCGACCAGCACCGCGGCTGGTTCCAGAGCGCGCTCCTTGCCTCGGTGGGCACCCGGGGCATCCCGCCGTACAAGTCCGTGCTCACCCACGGCTTTGTCGTGGACGGCCAGGGTAAGAAGATGTCCAAGAGTATCGGCAACGTCATCGCCCCGGAGGAGATCATCAAGAAATACGGGGCCGAGATTTTGCGCCTCTGGGTCGCCTCCGAGGATTACCGCGACGACATCAAGATCTCCGACACCATCCTCCAGCAGCTGGCCGACGCCTACCGCAAGATCCGCAATACGGTGCGCTTCATCCTCGGCAATCTCTACGATTTCGACCCGGCCACTAACACGGTGCCGGACAGCGAGATGGACGAGCTGGACCGCTGGGCCCTCTATCAGTTTGAGCTGTTGAAGATGAAGGTACTTAAAGGCTACGAGGGGTTTGAGTTCCACCCCGTGTTCCACGGCTTGACCAACTTCTGCACGGTGAGCATGAGCGCTCTCTATCTGGATGTGCTCAAAGACCGGCTCTACACCCTGCCCGCCAATTCCCGCGAGCGGCGGGCCGCCCAGACCGCCCTGTATGAGATCGTCGATGGTCTGACCCGGCTCATGGCCCCGGTTCTCACCTTCATGGCGGCCGAGGTCTGGGATTTTCTCCCCGGCAAGGATCAGCATGAGGAGAATGTCTGCGTTGCCCTGTTCCCGGAACTGAAGCCGGAACGGGTTGCGGACAAGTCGCTGGCCGAGAAGTGGGACAAGGTTTTGAAGGTGCGGGGCGAACTGACCAAGGCCCTGGAGATCGCCCGGCGCGACAAGGTTATCGGCCATTCCCTGGAGGCGGAGGTGGTGGTGGCTGCCGCTGGCGAGCTGGGCGGATTCCTGGCTGCCAACTGGCAGACCCTGCAAGGCGTGGCCATTGTTTCCCGCATGGAGCTGATGGGTTCCCTGCCGGAGCCGGGCTTTGTCAGCACCGAGCTGCCGGAGCTTTCGGTGCTGGTGCGCTCGGCCAGGGGTGAGAAATGCGAGCGGTGCTGGCTGCGTTCCGAGGAGCTGGGCAGCGATGCCGAGCATCCCTCTCTCTGCCCGCGCTGTACCTCCGTGGTGGCGGAAAATTGAAAAAGCCCGATTCGCCCCTTATCCCGTTGGTCTGGCTGCTGGCGGTGGTCCTCCTCGATCAGGCAACCAAGGGACTGGTCATGGAGCGGTTTGCCATGTTCGAGCTGCTGCCCGTCATCCCCGGCCTGTTCAACCTGACCTATCTCACCAATACCGGGGCGGCCTTCGGCATGCTGGCCGGAGCCCAGACCGTCTGGCGGCAGGTGTTTTTTGTCGGCGTGGCCGCGCTCGCCCTTGGGGTGATGGCTTTTTCCTACCGCCAGTTTCGCAGCCAGGGCAGGATTTTTGCCCACGCCATCGGCCTGATTGCCGGGGGCGCGGTGGGCAATCTCATCGACCGGCTGCGTTTCGGCGCGGTGGTGGATTTTCTGGATTTCTACATCGGCAGCCACCACTGGCCCGCCTTCAATGTGGCGGATTCGGCCATTTGTGTTGGCGTGGGCCTGTTCATTTTGGGCAGTTTGCTGTACCCGCCACAGGAAAGTGAGAAAGGCCAATAGTCAATAATTCTTTAAGGTAAACCGGCTTTGCCGGGGGACTCATACAGGTTCCTGATTAGCGCTGATCTTCCGCAAATTCCCTCGCCCTTGAGGGAGAGGGGTAGGGAGAGGGTGGAACGCCACCGTTTACCCCCTCACCCCGGCCCTCTCCCCCACTGAAGCGGGGGAGAGGGAGATTTCGCATGGCTCTCCGCATGTACAAATTACGTCTTGCGGAAGATTGGCGCTAATCAGATAATGGATTGATATAATAAGAGAAAAATACGGGAGTTCAGTTATGGCGGAACAAAAAATAGCGGTTCTTTTTCCAGGGCAGGGCTCTCAGTTTTTGGGAATGGGCAAGGAATTTCTGGAAACAGACCCCGAGGCCCGCGCCCTCATGGGTATGGCGGAAACAATCAGCGGTTTTCCGCTCACCCGCCTCTGCCAGGACGGACCCATGGAGGAGCTGACCCGCACCGTGCATCTGCAACCGGCCATGACCGTGATGAATCTCATCTGCTGGCAGGCCCTGGCCAAGGCAGGGGTGAAACCGGCATTTTTTGCCGGTCACAGCCTGGGCGAGTACGGGGCGCTTGCCGCCGCCGGAATCGTGAGCGCCGAGGAGACCCTGGGTCTGGTCACCGAACGCGGCCGCTTGATGGAGCGCGAAGCTGCCGCTAATCCCGGCGGCATGCAGGCCGTGGTGAAACTGCCCATCGAGACGGTGCGTGGGATCGTGGAAAGCGCCAAGGCTGCTGGCAAGATCACCGTGGCCAACCACAACTCCGCCGAACAGATCGTGATCTCCGGCGAGGAAGCACCCCTTGCCGTTGCCGCGCCCCTGGTCAAGGAGAAGGGCGGCAAGGCGATTCCCCTCAAGGTGAGCGGCGCATGGCACAGCGAGCTGATCGCCGGCGCGGTCCCGGATTTCGAGGCGGCCATGGCCAAGGTGACCTTCAACGCCCCGGCCACGCCGGTCCTCTTCAACGTCACTGCCGCGTCCGAGAGCGACCCTGCCGCGATCCGGCAGATCATGGCCCGGCAGATCGCCTCCACCGTCCGCTGGCTGGAGATCGTGGAACGGCTGATGGCCGAGGAGGTGCGGGTCTTTATCGAGGTCGGCCCCAAGACGGTGCTCACGGGGCTTTTGGGCAAGATCATCCCGCCTGACTACGAACACCGCTGCTTCCAGTTCGACACCCCCGAGGGGCTGGCGAAGATGCTGGAAGCGCTGTAAGGAAACAGCAGGTCCGAAGGCGACAAGGCGGGAAATCCTGTTCGGGTTCCCGCCTTGTCTGCCTATCCATCCCAATACTCCCCTGTTTCTCTTCCCCGAGCATACCAGTAATACCCGTATTTTTTCTGCATTGACAATCTGTTAGGTGCATGCGATTGTAGCTGACGGTGCATATGCTGCCCAGAAATTG
>Ga0172379_10011157_pt1 | contig 10763 bp, 8 predicted proteins | sample GrowelOW334metaG_FD_119756 | JGI IMG/M metagenome (GOLD analysis project Ga0172379, IMG submission 119756) | Groundwater microbial communities from an aquifer near a municipal landfill in Southern Ontario, Canada - Groundwater well OW334 metaG | ecosystem: Environmental > Aquatic > Deep... | reverse complement strand
TACCGTTGGCATATGGCGCGATTTTCCGGTTTGCCGCAGCGTCAGCGCTTCGAATAGTTCGTCGAGCGTGCCGTAGCCGCCCGGGAACACCACAAACGCCTCGGCAACGTTCAAAAACCAGAACTTGCGCATGAAAAAGTAGTGAAACTCAAACGCCAACTCAGGGTCGACGTGCGGGTTTACGTGCTGTTCAAACGGCAGCGAGATGTTGAAACCGATATTCAGCGTGCGATCAACCCGCGCTGCACCTTCATGCACCGCTTCCATGATGCCAGGACCACCGCCAGTGCAGAGATAAAAGCGCTCGTCGGTGCCGTGAATCGCGTTCGTCCACTGGGCAAAGCGCTCAGCCAGATCCGCGGCGAGCGCGTAATAATCCGGGCCAACCGCAGGCTTCGGACGAATGCGCGCCGAGCCGAACAAAATAATGGCGCGATTCACGCCATGCGCTTCAAGCCGGGTTTTCGGCTCAAGGTACTCACAAAGAATGCGCACACCGCGCGCTTCTTCACCCATCAGGAATTCCTGATTCTTATACGCCTTCGTCATTGTCATCGTCTTTCTTCTTATTGGTGTTGTAATCGGCCACGATAACGGAAAATCGCGACCGTTTGCGCGGTAGCAACCGCCTGCCACACGCCTAGTCGTGCGCCATTAACAAAGGCAATGCACAAACGAGGCCGTTCCGAAATTGTGAATTCGCGCCACCGCAGGCGAGCCGTTACTTAATCGCCGCAAAAGCGCGCTGCTTAGCCGATTTTCGGCTTCGGGGCCTTGTGTTCAGGGAACATATTCTCCTCGCATAACGCGCAAAGAATATGGCCGATCAGGATATGGCTTTCCTGTATACGCGGCGTATGCGTGCTCGGTGCGGCCAGTACGTGCTCAACAACTTCCCGTACCTTACCGCCCTCGCCGCACAACGCTACACGGGTAACGCCAAGACGGCCGGCGGAGTCCATCGCCTTCAAGATGTTCTTCGAATTGCCCGAAGTGGTGATGCCGATAAAAACGTCACCTGGCCGCGCCAGCGCTTCCAGCTGCCGTGCAAACAGAAAATCATAGCCGTAATCATTGCCGATCGCTGTCATCGCCGAGGTATCGGTGCTCAGCGCAATCGCTGCGAGGCCAGGACGGTCGAACTCAAAACGCGCCACCAGCTCAGCGGCGATGTGCTGTGCGTCTGCGGCTGAGCCGCCGTTGCCCGCAGTCAGGATTTTATTGCCACGCCGCAGCGCTGCAATGCAGGTCAATACCACGGCCACGATACGCTGCTGCAAGTCCACGTCGGCGAGGATCTTTTCCTTCACCGCGATGGAATCTGCAACATATGCCGCGACCGACGCCGTGGTCACCGGAACTCGGTTCGGGAAATTCGTATCTGCGGCGCTGCTGGGGTCGAAAGCGGAAGCCATGATCAAGATCAGTCAGATTAAGCGAGTCGAAAGACCGTAATTCTACGGCGTTTTCATGCTGCGGCTGGGCGCGAAACGCCCTTCGTGACCTAGGTCAACGCAAAGATCAGGGTTACGCGCTGGAATTCAACACCCGTAACCGCGCTTGAAACGGCTGCACACGGCCGCAGCTTAAGCGCACCAGTTTACAGTCTTAACGAGGATTCCAAATGCGGATGGATAAACTAACGAGCCGCTTTCAAGAAGCGCTCGCCGACGCGCAAAGCCTTGCCGTTGGTCGCGATCATACGCAGATTGAGCCCGTGCATTTAATGCAGGCGCTGCTCGATCAAGACGGCGGCTCGACGCTGCCGTTGCTACAACAAGCCGCCGTCAACATCGACGTTTTGCGCAACAAGCTCAATGCCGCAGTCGATGCGTTGCCGAAACTCGGCGATCCCACCGGCGACGTCAGCGTTGGCCAGGATTTATCGCGCCTGCTGAATATGACCGATAAACTCGCCCAACAGCGCAAAGACGCGTTCATCTCCACCGAGTTGTTCGTGCTTGCCGCCACCGACGATAAAAGCACGCTCGGCAAAGCCCTGCGCGACGCTGGTGCACGCAAAGAACTGCTGGAAAAGGCGATTGAAGCCATTCGCGGCGGCCAGAAAATCGACTCCGCCGGCGCCGAAGACCAGCGCCAGGCGCTGCAGAAATACACGATTGACCTCACTGCACGCGCCGAATCCGGCAAGCTGGATCCGGTAATCGGCCGGGATGAAGAAATCCGCCGCGTGATCCAAGTGCTGAGCCGCCGTACCAAAAACAACCCGGTGATCATCGGCGAGCCCGGCGTCGGCAAAACCGCGATTGTTGAAGGCTTGGCCCAGCGCATCGTCAACGGCGAAGTGCCAGAAGGCTTAAAAAATCGCCGCTTGCTCAGCCTGGATCTCGGCGCCTTGATCGCCGGCGCCAAGTTCCGCGGCGAATTCGAGGAGCGCTTGAAAGCGCTGCTCGCCGACCTCGGTAAAACCGACGGCACCGTGATTCTGTTCATTGATGAAATCCATACGCTGGTCGGCGCAGGCAAAGCCGAAGGCTCGATGGACGCCGGCAATATGCTGAAGCCTGCGCTCGCCCGCGGCGAGCTGCATTGCATCGGCGCCACCACGCTCGATGAATATCGCAAGTACATTGAAAAAGACGCGGCGCTCGAACGCCGCTTCCAGAAAGTATTGGTCGGCGAGCCGAGTGTTGAAGACACCATCGGCATCCTGCGCGGCTTGCAGGAGCGCTACGAGGTACATCACGGCGTCGAAATTACCGACGGCGCGTTGATCGCGGCGGCCAAACTCAGCCACCGCTACATCACCGACCGCAACCTGCCCGATAAGGCGATTGATCTCGTCGACGAAGCGGCGAGCCGCGTGCGTATCGAAATCGATTCCAAACCCGAAGCGCTGGACCGCCTTGAGCGGCGCCTGATCTCGCTGAAAATTCAGCGCGAAGCCCTGAAAAAGGAAAACGATGAGGGCGCGATGCGCTCACGGGCTGCCTTGGACGAAGACATCGGCAAGCTCGAACGCGAATACTCCGATCTCGAAGAAAAATGGAAAGCTGAGAAAGCCAGCGTCGCTGGCAGCGCCGGTGTTAAAGAAGAATTAGAGCGAACCAAAACCGAATTGGAAACCGCCCGTCGCAGCGGCGACCTCGCACGCATGGCCGAACTCCAATACGGCAAGATTCCAGAACTGGAAAAGCGCCTTGCGGCGGCCAGTACCACCACCCAGCAGAAGTTTGAACTGCTGCGTACGCGCGTTGGCGAAGAAGAAATCGCCGATGTCGTCGCCCGCTGGACGGGGATTCCCGTTACCAAGCTGATGGAAGGCGAACGCGACAAATTGCTACGCCTTGAAGATACGCTGCGGGCCCGCGTTGTCGGCCAAGACGAGGCGCTCACTGCGGTTGCCAACGCCATCCGCCGTTCCCGCGCTGGCTTGTCCGACCCGAACCGCCCAATCGGCTCGTTCCTATTCCTCGGCCCCACCGGCGTCGGCAAAACCGAGCTGTGCAAAACCCTAGCAACGTTCCTGTTCGATACCGAGGAAGCGATGGTCCGCATCGATATGAGCGAATTCATGGAGAAGCATTCCGTGAGTCGCCTCATCGGCGCGCCGCCCGGCTACGTTGGCTACGACGAAGGCGGCTATCTGACTGAAGCGGTGCGCCGCCGGCCGTATTCGCTGGTGCTGCTCGATGAAGTGGAAAAAGCCCACGCCGACGTTTTTAACGTGCTGCTGCAGGTGCTAGACGACGGCCGCCTGACCGACGGCCAAGGCCGCACCGTGGATTTCCGCAACACCGTTATCGTCATGACCTCCAACCTCGGCTCTCATCTGATTCAAGAGCTGATGGATAACGACGCGACCAAGGGTGACTACGCTGCAATTAAAGAAGGCGTGATGACCGTCGTCGGCCAACACTTCCGGCCTGAGTTCATCAACCGCATTGATGAGGCCGTTGTGTTCCGGCCACTCGCCGGGGCGCAAATCCGCCAGATCGCCGGCATCCAGACCGAAGGCTTAAAGAAGCGTTTGATCGAGCGCGGCATGGCAATCCAGTTTAGCGACGCCGCGTTGAACAAACTCGCCGAAGCTGGCTACGATCCCGTCTACGGCGCTCGCCCGCTCAAGCGCGCGATCCAGACGCTGATCGAGAATCCGCTCGCTCGCGAACTGCTCGACGGCCGCTTCGCGACTGGCGACACAATCGAAGTAGACGTAGAAGGCGGCGCCTTCCGCTTTACTCGAGCGGTTGCGGCGGTGGCGTAACCAGGTCAGTCGCTGCAAAGAAAACGCCCCGCAATGCGGGGCGTTTTCTTTCAATCAGCCGAAAACTAGCCATGCAGGGAACGTGCTGCTCATCAGTCCTTTGCATGCTTCATCGAGTAAACGACAGCTTCTGGGCCACCTTTTACCTCGGGTTCGGCTTCGGTCGGCAAGCGAATCGGCGGCAGGCGCTTGGCAGGAGGGATGTCTTGTTCGCGCCGTAGCGTGTTGACCTGAATATGCGGCCACTGGGTCGTGCCGCCATTGGAGCCGAACATGAACTCGAAGTCGACAATCTGCTCGTACTGCAGCTGATCAATGACCTTCCCGCTCTCCTCGTCGACGATCTGTTCCAGCCACATGCGGAACTGCATCCGGACGACTCGGCAGTAGCGCTCGATCATCACGTTGTTGACGGTGGCGCCTTGAATACCGGTATCGTGGCGTGAATCCAACTGGATCAGATCGAATTTCTTGAATTTCAGCCCGACGTTGGCGTCGGTCAGTTTCAGGTTCGGCTGTACGGTGTACGGGAAGCGGGCGCCGAAACGGTCGTAATTGAAGACCTGCTCAATATAGGCGCGCCCGCTGTTAACGCCGCGATTACCTGGGTCCGGATCGTCAAGGTTCTGATCTTCGCGCGGAAGCTTGGTCCAGGCCGGCTTTTCGCGCGAGCCGGCGATGAGATCGGTCGACACATTGATTCCCATCGTCGGCGAGACCGCGAGCGATGGCGGATTCCAAAGCGGAGCGATGTTTGGTGCTTGGCCCGACGTATCGGTTTGGGCGATGCCGCCGGTCAAATGGATCGTCGTGCCGTGAGGAATCACCCCCGAGCGCGAGATCGAGTAGGGCGGGACGAACTGCGGACCAAGTTGCCCCGGGCCCAGCACTGGCTCGGCACCGTCCGTCTTTACGGATTCAACGCTCGAAGGATGACTGAACAGGTTCGGCGGATTTTGGTAGGGGCTCTTCGGATCCCAGGGCATTTGGTTGTCGCCCAACCATAAGTACATGCCGTTCTCAAAGTGTTGGAGCGCATCGTCGTTGTCGACGATCGCGGTCTCGTACTTCACCGCCGCGTTGAACTGCTCATTCGAACCAGCACGGTTGCGAACTGGCGCATTAACTTGAGTGAACTTGAGCTGCTCTCGGTACTCCTGCGACTTGAAGTGAAAAACTCCAAAGATCGTCTCTGATGAGGTACCTGGGGAAGGCATAATCGTCGTGTGCAGCCCAGTCGGTCCACCCTTCCAGTTCACCCAGGTACCGTTGAGCTTCGACAAGATACCAAATTGCGGCCCGGTGGGCAGACCTTCATGCCACTCGGGATAAGGCTTTACGGAAGACTTCTGCGGCTCCTTGGGTTTCGACATTGTTTTCTCCTGTTTCGCCACCTGTAATACATCCTTAGAGATAAAACTGTAGCGGGCCAACAACAAAGAAATGAACTCGTCAAGAACGATAGCCGGCTACATCAAAGCTTTTGATCTACCGAATTTACGGCCAAATGCATTTTTTTCTAAGCTCGGGAAACGAGAAATCTAGCGCGCAAATCCACCTCTTAGAAACGCGCGATCCCTTCAGCTGACGAAGCTGCGCGAATGGGTCGAGTGTAACCAACACCGCTCACGCAAAAAAATAGGCGTCATTACGGAATTAGGTCAATTCAGTATTACGCCTTTGATATAGAAATAAATTTTGTTGATCCTGCGTGTTGCGCCAATCGGGCTGCTTATCGGCCCACCCAACGCTGCAGGTGCTACCTTTCCTATAACCGACGCCTTTAGCACACGATCAGGCACGTCACCGTCGAGCCAATCAGATCGTCGGCGCAAAAAAATTAGGGTCAAAAAAAATTAGGGTCAGACTGGAATTATCCACTATTTATCTTGCATAATCTTAGTCTACGCCTATCAATGAGCATTCGACGGCAGCAAAACCAAAGACCTGCACCCGCAAACCACCGCGATGAAAGCCCGAATCGACAGCCGTGAAGGGCGGTTGCTGTACAGCCGACGCCTCGGCATCGTCGAACCGGTCTTCGGCAATCTGCACAATCACCACCTACGCCGATTCACGCTCAGAACCCGACACAAGGTGGATGCGCAATGGAAGCTGTTTGCCTTGGTGCACAACGTACAAAAGCTGCAAGGCAAGGCGCCATGAAGCACCTAGCAAAGACAGAAACGGTAGGATATCGTCCAACACGGCCCTGCCACCGCCGAGGCCGGCCAGACAATGGAGTCGTCAGATGATCGCAATTCGATCAAACAACGCGGCGTTAGAGCCGATCACCGCATTCGCGCATTTTGGTGAAAGCGCTGGTGGGCATTTTCTACGGCCTCGTTGGGCCTAAAGAGAAGAAGCCATGATCCAGTCTTATCGCAATATCGCTATGGGGGCACTCGGCGTGGCTGGCGTCGCGTTCGGTGCCATCGTCTATCTCGGTCAAGGGTCTGCCACCGGCAACGTTTGGGGGCCTGGCGGCGCACCGCCGGCTCTCATGGCTACCATCGGTACGTCTATCGTTGTCTTCTTCTGGGCGTTCGCTAAGGCAAAGAGTCGTTCTGGCTGGCTTGGCGTTCTGCTGCCGCTACTAAGCATCATTGGCTTAGTCATCCTTCTCGCACTCAAAGACAAGTCTTTACCAGAGGCGAAGCAGGGGGGCGCAAAAATGTGCTGGCCCAACCAGGCGCTCCAGCCGACGTGGGACTGCGGGTTAACCTCGTTGCTGGCAATCACAGCACCTTGCCTACGGAAAGACCTTTTATGAAAGGGTGGCTAAGTTGAAAATTTTGACGCTGATATTTGTAATTTTCAGTGCGAGTGCGGTTGCAGATGACGCGTGCCGCCGTCTAATGCCGCCTTCACTCGTGGGCGCAACGGTCAAAGCTTTCGGCGATTTCCACCCACCGTTGGCAACCAATAACACGGCCGAAGATATCAAATGGCTGATAAACCGGGGCGGCAGCGGCTGTTTCGGGGCTGCATCTGCCGACTTCGATGGTGATGGTCGAAAAGACTTTATCCTTAGGCTTACGGCTAAGGACGGAGACAAGGGTGCTGTGGTGGTGGCCTTTGCAAAAAAACAAGGCTGGACGTTCGAGAAGCTCGCAGACGCGAGCGGCCTAAACGGTTTGAGGCTTTTCGTCGATGTCGCCTCGCCTGGAACCTATGAACTTAGCCGAGCTTTAGGCAGCCCTGGCCCGAATGACACGACACCCCTGAAGTGCTCGAACGCGGCAGCGATGTTCGGGCAAATAGAAGCCTGGGACATCACGTATTGCTATAACGAAGGCAAATGGCAGCGCGTTCAAACGTCAGATTAAGCGTATCCAATTTTATAATTTTAAGGGCACGTTTATTGATCCGGCCATTAAATACTTGAATAAAGACAGTGCAATACCAAACCGGATGCCGCACTTCCGAGAAAGCGAGAAATGGCCGGATCAATAACGCAGTACTTTCTTGATAAGCGCCCCGCCGAACGACCTATTCGTATCGCATGAACATCGCCCGATTCCTTGTCGCAGCAAACTTTCCGGAACCGTGGATAAGGAATGGGCTCGCAGAAGAGCTGTTCTTCAAGCAGCAAGCAAATGCATTCGGAAAGGAATACGGAAACTCAAAATCTGTCGGCGGAACGGAACATTGGCGGTACGGGAGTTTTTTGTACTGGTTTAAAAAGGAGCTGACCAGCATACGGTTGCGCGGACTCCTAGATGCCGCGATCGCCGATCCTGACCCGCCTATGGCAGGCAACGTATTGAAGTTGATCGACGCCCATCCGAATGCTACTGAAGAAATGCTGCACCTAGCCCAGAACACCGTTAATCGCCAGCCGCACTACTACATTAGCGCTGCCGATCTTGAAATGTACTTTAGGCGACGCGGGGAGAAAGCAGCTCTGCAAGAAGACTAATGCTGCACGTTGTTATTCACCATCTGAGTATTTAGGCCACTATTGATTGGCCATTATACATTCGAATAAAAGTGCACCGCCAAGCTAACTTCCGCACTTCCAAGAAGGCGAGAAATGGCTGGATCGATAATTTGACGGCAGTCTACCAATTCGTTTGCACAAAAGAGGGCTTCATGCAGTTACAACGGTTTCTGTTGCTCGTGGTCGTCGTTTTCGGCCAGCCCGCATTGGCTCGGCACAATACCGATACTGCACCGGAATGGGCGATAAGCTGTAATGGTATTAGTGGAATAGAAAAGATTACGGCTCGTTCAGCGAGCGGAGACCCGACCAATGACGACATGAATGTTTCTATTTATTGGGCCAACCATGACCGAACCGAAATTCGGCTACCACCCGCATGGTATCTGCTGCGGCCAGCGCTCTCGAAAGGGACGATCGGCTGCAAAGGTGTCGGCGTTGTCGACCTCCGGAATGGAGCCATCGCGCTTTTGCTGGCGTTCGACGGTCGGCCCGGGTGGGATCACGCTGCGGTTGTACTACTCGACCCCCATGGTCAGGCGGTTTTAGACGTAATTCCTGATGCTGGCGAAGTACCTGACGATTTTGAGCATTCAGTTTCAGGCAATGATATTTACCTGACGATATTAAAAGGACGTCTATTCAAAAAAGAAGGAAGTGAGGAAGGTGTGCCATCGTCTTGCAATATTAGAGTCGTCCATCGTCATCTAATAAAGCGTAACGGCTGCTAGTTCTGCGTGTGCAAAATAGCCTTCCCCCAAGCATTTAAAATTACGTGTATTGCGCTTGAGGCAACGCAGAATTACGAGAATCGCGGTCAACCGATTTTCCCCAAAAACGCCCTGTTTCCAGGGCGTTTTGTGCTAGGGCCCCTTAATTTATTCCACCGCCAACCCTACGCGACCGGCGAGGCCGGGGCCGAAGTTGAATTCGCTGGTGGAGGTCAGCGTGCCCGTCGCGCGGTTGATGTGGTAGATGGCGATTGAGCTATAGCCGCCGGCTAGGGTGTAGAGAAACCTACCATCACCGGAAATGCGCAACTCTAGCGGCCGCGAACCCACGCCAACGGCCGCACTGATGCCGCTGGCGTTAAGGAGCCGCAATGTGCCATCGGGCTGAATGCGGTAGCCGGTTAGCGAGTCAGAGGCGGAGTTGCTGCTGTACGCATAGCGGCCAACGGTATCAATCCAACAGACGGTGAGCTGTCCGGTGAAGACGCGACCGAGGCTGGTCAGCGTGCCGTCATGATTCAGGCGGTAGCTGCTAATAGCCCCCGCGCGCGATTCCGTAACCTGCAACGTACCACGGGCATCGAACGTGAAGCCGAACGGTGCTGCGTCCGGCGAAACCGTAACGACTGCCGAGGCACCAAGCCTGCCGTCAGCGCCAACCGGAAACACCGATAGCGTTCCCGGATCGGAGACGTTTTTATCGGTGACGATCAGCCAGCGCCCGTCGGGCGAAAAGCCGAGTTGCGCCGGGTTATCCATTACGTTGGGTTGCACTCCCGCGCTCACAGTTGGTGCGGTGACGGTGCGGGTGGAATCTGGAATCGGGAACAGGCCGCCGCCGGGGCTCAGATAAAAGCCCGTGACGTTCGGCTGGCCTGCGCTGTTCAGCACGTAAACGCGGCTCCCGCGTACTGCAATACTGACCGGATAGCTGCCGCCTGATGCCACCACGCTGGTTAATGCCAGTGCATCACCTAAGACACGAAACGTCGAAATCTGATTGCTGGCTGCGCTCGCGGCGAATAACCAACGCTTATCGGGGCTCAGTACGATGGAATCTTGCGAGCCGAGCGGATCCGGCGGAATGGTGATGCCAGTTCCTGTGCCGTTGCCGCCGGTAGCATATTGGCCGAGCAAACGCAGCGTACCATCGCCTTTATTGCGTAATACCGAAATGACATTGCCGCCGGCGCCGTTCGACATACTGTAAACGTGCCCGCCGCTATCGGCCTCTGCCGCCGTGCCCAACCCTAAGCTTCCGAGTACTACCGCCGCCATCCATACGGTTCTGATATCCATCGACTGCCTCCTTGGCTAACGGACGCTGGAAACGGTCCTCGTTCCAGTGGCCGCGAATTGCGTAGAAATTCCATTGCCGCACGCGATCCCCCGCGAATGGATTCCGGCTTCGCCACCCTGCTATTGATCCGGCCATTAAGTACTTGAATAAAGGCAGTGCAATGCCAAACCGGATGCCGCACTTCTGAGAAAGCGAGAAAGGCCGGATCAATAACAAAGCAATTTGATTTTATTATTAATTTGGCCACTTACGCCGTCTCGAAAAAGTGCGATCTCAAATTGCCGCGTAGCACCTCGTTCAACTATTTTGTGGCCGAATCAATAACTACTGTGCATCCGAACCGGGCGCCATTCCGCCTGCAGCATAGCCGCCTTTGGCGCCCGTCACGAAAATATTGACCAACGGTCTATGGCCGTCCAAACATGCGGCCTCTGATATTTTAGCTTTTCACAGAGCTGGCTTCATTACCGGTTTATCGTACAAACTGAGACCTACTACTCAGGACATACCTGACAAAATAAGTTAATCTTCATCAAGTATTCAGTAGCTTGCCCACGGGTA
>Ga0172379_10011156_pt1 | contig 10763 bp, 6 predicted proteins | sample GrowelOW334metaG_FD_119756 | JGI IMG/M metagenome (GOLD analysis project Ga0172379, IMG submission 119756) | Groundwater microbial communities from an aquifer near a municipal landfill in Southern Ontario, Canada - Groundwater well OW334 metaG | ecosystem: Environmental > Aquatic > Deep... | reverse complement strand
GTACCAGCACGACGTGAACCAGAAGAAACTGTCGGACACCTTGGACGAGGTGGTAGCCACGGTGGTGAACAACGTTGGCGTGAACCTGAACACCGCAAGTGCCTCGCTTCTGCGCTACGTATCGGGCATCAACTCTTCCCTGGCCAAGAAAATCGTGAAACACCGCGACGCCAAGGGACGCATAGCTGGACGGGCTGAACTCATGGACGTTTCCGGCATGGGACCCAAAAGCTACGAACAGTGCGCCGGTTTCCTCAAGATCCCGGAAAGCCCGGACCCGCTGGACAATACCTGGGTACACCCCGAAAACTACGCCGTCGCCCGGGAAATCTACGATATCCTGAAAGAGAAGGGCGACTTGTCCTCGGAACTTCGGGCCGAGCTGAAGACGAAGTACTCGGTGGGCGACACGACCATCTCCGACCTGATTGACGAGTTGAAGAAGCCCAACCGCGACCCCCGTGAGAGCTACCCAAAACCGCTCATGCAGAAAGGTGTTGTCACCTTCGAGGACCTATCCGACGGCATGATGGTCACCGGCAAGGTCAAGAACGTGGTGGACTTCGGTGCCTTTGTCGACTTGGGTATCAAGGAAACCGCCCTGCTCCATATTTCCGAGATGAGCGACACCTTTGTCAAAGACCCCATGGACGTCCTCAAGGTGGGTGATGTGCGTGAATTCCGTATCATCGGCCTGGACCTGGACCGGCGCCGCATCAGCGTGTCGCTCAAGTCGGAACCAAGCCGCCAGGAAGGTGGGGCGGTCTCCGCCGCATCCCATCACCGTGAAACCCGTCCCAGGGAGCACGAGGGCGCGAGGCGCGAGGGACCCGCGCGACAGGCAGTTCCGGTCGCAGCTTCGGCCTCAGGCGGAACGGATGCCGGGAAGCGCGTGCTTCTGGTGCGTAAAGGCAGTGACACGGCCACTATGGACCGCGCAGGCGACAATCGGCCCAACGATAGTCGGTCCGGTGGTGACCGCCGCCCCGATTCCGGGCATCAAAATGCCGGGCATTCAAACGCCGGGCGTCCAAATGCCGGAGGGCTCGACAGCCGACGTGACGGCGGAAGGCCGAACCCAGGCCGCGACAGCGGACGTCCTGCGGCGGGCGCGTTCCAGGGCGACGACGACGGAACCATGTACAATCCCTTCGCCGATGCGCTCAAGAACATGCGCGACAAGAAGGGCAAAAAATAGGAAATGTCCGACCTTCTTGAGCAGGGGCTCATACGGATTCGGGATGGTTTCGATGCGCAGACGCTTGCCTTCGAAGCCGTCCGTTCCCTTCTTTTTCCCGCCGGGACCCTTCCCGCCGGGCCCAGCTCTCCTGAAGTCAAACTTCCCGCAGTCGGGACCTATCTTTCTTCCTGGGATTTCCCTGCGGGTGCCCTTGACCGGCTCAGGCGCTACATCGACCAGATAGAGTTGTTCAACCCAGCCTATGGCCTCGTGGGTTCCAAGAACCGGGACGAATTGGTGGTTAAGCACATACTCGACAGTCTGGCGCCGCTCCCCCTTATCCGGATGCTCCTTTCAGGGATCGCCGCAACCAGTGACGTGAAGGCGGTCGCAGGCTCTGCGAACCACCACGCAGCCCTGCCGATGATAGCTGACCTTGGCAGTGGGGCGGGCTTGCCGGGGATTCCGCTTGCTATCTGCTTGCCGGAGTATCATTTTACCCTTATCGAGCGCATGGGACGCCGGGTTGGCTTTCTTGAAAACACCTGCGCGTTGTTGGGGCTAGCCAATGTCGGGATCGAACAGTCCGACATCGAGCGGTCCAAGGCCCACCGCTTTGAGCTGATTGTGTTCAGGGCCTTCAGGCCCCTCGAGCCGGCCATGCTCAAGGCCATTTTCCGGCTTTTGGCGCCGCATGGTCTTCTGGCCGCGTATAAGGCCCGGGAAGAACGTGTGGCGGAGGAACTGGGGGCGGTTACCGCCTTGGTGGGAGCCTGGAAGGAAATAGAAACACCTGTCCCCTTCCTGGAAGAGCAACGTCGTCTGGTGATGGTACGCCCGCCAGAGTGAGACCTGTCGCCAATCGTCAATCGCCAGCCACTGGCGGCCATGGCTACGGGAATGATGCCTTTTTTACTGTATATTGAGGGAAGATGAGCCAGCGTCCACCGAATCAAGAATCTTGCCTATATTGTCTTTCTCAATCAAATCTATCAATCGTGCTTCGACGAATCTTTTTGCCTCATCGGTGAATGAACCTGTAGTCAGACAGATGCCTTTTCCGGCTTTCACTTCCTTGATACGGGAGTGGAGATCCCTGAGTATGAGTTCTCCGATAAGCCCCTGGGTTCGGATGAATCGGAACAGGACCGTGTCCTGCCATTTCCTGGTTTCCACTTCAGCGATTATATCGGTCCATTCGTTTTTCTGGATGGATATATCCACGATCTTGACCTTGGCGCGCGGGAAATAGCAGAGGGCCACCTTGCGGCAGAGAGCGACGAAATCCCCGGTCGGGGACATCAGGAATATCTGCAGATTCTTGTTGGCGTTCAGTTCCTGGTATTTCGCGATGAGGGTGACCACATCCTTGTAATTGGGGTAGCTTACTTGGATATCCCGAAGATAGACCAGCGCCCTGCCTATCTCCTGCATCTTGAGGTACGCCATGGACAGCCGATACTTGAGTTCCACGGCCACCTCGATTTTGAGATTCTCGTGCTTGAGGCCAATCTCGTAATCCATGATGGCTTTTGGAAACTGATGCTGATTGAGGTGTATGGTACCGGCGAACAGGGATGCGTTCGGACCCAACTGTGGGTCGGGGCGCAGGTGGGTGAATATCTTGATGGCCTGATCGGTCTGGTTCAGCTCATAATAGCATTCCGCCATGGAGTACAGCGATTCCTTGTCATCAGGAGCCAGATCCACCGCCTTTCTCAAAAGCACAAGCGCTTCGCGATAATTCTTGACCTTGAACTGCGCGTTTCCCAGATATTTTAGAGTGGCCACGTGTTCGGGATCCTGGGTCCTGGCCTGCTGGAGAAGCTGGATGGCTTTCTCATAGTTCTTCTTGGTGAACTCGAGGTACCCGAGGTTGTAGTTCACCTCGAAATTGGACTGCTGGAGGGTCCTGGCGATGACAAGACCCTTGTAGGCGTCCTCGGTACGGCCAAGTTTAAGGGCTGCCAGCGCGAACCGCATGTTTATCTCGAATTCGTTGAGATCCGAGTTCGAGCCGCACAACTCGATGAGGGTTTCGTAGGTTTTAAGCGCCTTGTCCCATGCTTCTTCACGGTAATAGATGTCGCCCATGGCTACTAGTGATTCGGTATCCTTGGGATTCTGGGCAAGACGGCGTGTTGCATCCTTTACCAGGGATTCACGTCCCTTGCTGCGCTGTTTTTTTCGCTTTTCGGGTTTTCCGTCGCTCTTTTGGCCCGTCACCAGGAGCAAGACAACCAGGGCTGCGGCAAGAACAACAATTAGTATCAGTATTGGCAAAAAACCGGACATAGGGTTTATTATGGGTATTGCGTTAAGTGCTGTCAAGGAAAGACGGAAAATAGGGACAGCTCTCCTACAGGGTGCTGCGGAATACCTCCCGTCGTTGACAAAGGACGAACTCGCGACTAGATTGTTGAAAAGCGAAGGGGTGCCACATGACGTCGAGCATCGGCATTAAGATCGCGAACGGTGAATTCTACCCAGTTCTTTCTGGTAATGCCGCAGGCAAGAAAAGGCTCATTCTCACCACCGTGCACGACGATCAGCGCAGCGTGCAGATCGATCTGTACCGTAGTGAAATCGGTGCGATGAGCGATGCCATGTATATTGGTAGCCTGGTCGTGGAGAATATCTCCCCAAAAACCAAGGGTGAGCCCTCTATCGAGCTGGTGATCTCCTCCGATGGAACCGAGGAATTGAGTGCGGAAGCCTTGGATATGGATGCTGATTCATCCGGCGAGCGTCAGCGCCTGAACGTCCTACTGCAAGGCTCTGATCAGGGTAATGCCTACGAGATTCCCGATTTCGAGCTCGATAGCGAACCCGTGAGTACGCCGCCTGCCGGATTGTTCGATGAACCGGAACCGGTGCAAGAGGATCAGGAGGCGAAGCCCTTTCCCTTGGTCCCCGTCCTGATCGCGGCCATAGTACTTCTTGCATTGGCCGCGTTGTTGCTGTTCTGGCCTTCCATAGGAAAACCGAAAAAAGCTGAAACGACCACTGTGCAGTCAACTGCCGATGCCACCGGGTCCGAGGTTGCGGGGGCCCAGGTTTCCACTTCGCCTGGTCCTGAGAAAGCGCCGGAAGCTGCCAAGGCCGCTCCTGCCGCCGTGCCAGCCACCGAATCGGTCGTTGCGGTAAAAACCGAAAGTGTACCCAAGGTAGTGGAACCAGCAGCTAAACCCGTGCCTGAACCCGCTCCTGTCGTTCCCCCGGCAGCCGCGAGCGTTTCCTCCAAACGGACGAGACCCGCCGCTCCGGTCAAATCATACAAAGTCCCCCGGACTTTACCCAAGGAAGGTTTCAAGTACCGAATTGGTTGGGGTGACACTCTATGGGACATCTCGGAGGCCTTCTATCGCAACCCCTGGCTCTATCCCCGTATCGCGAGTTTCAATAAAATACGCAACCCGGATCTCATCATCTCCGGCGCTTTCGTCAGGATTCCCCCAAAGAACTGACAGGATAAGGGCTTTCGTACTTCTACTGAACGCCATTCTCGCCCTCGCTTCCTGCGGGGCCGATGAAATTCTGGGTCTGAGGAAGCCGGAAGCCCTCGATCGCATACGCATGGGTGATGTCGGTTTCATCATCCAGACCGACGCCTCGCGCTACAGGGCTCTCGCCGATCCGGATCCCGCACTACCGTTCTTCCTCTCCCTGCACGCGGAAAAAGCCGGAGCCGATGCACCCACCGTCGAAGCCCTCGCGGAAGCAAGCTGGAATGCCGGGAAAGGTGTGCTTCGCAGGGAAGCGGGCAAGCGACTCCTCACGGTTTTCCTGAAATCGGCCCGGGAATCGGGTTGGGGAACGGTGTTGCCCGATGCACGTCGGGATCGTGTCATGAAAGTCGCTGGAGACGCGATAAGGAATTTTCAGGACGACTGGGAATTCCGAGCCTTGGCGGTCGAAACGCGTATCGTTCTGGGAGATGCCTCTGGGGCGCATTCTGTGCTAGGGCAGAAGGGCGAATCCGCCCGGTCGGACCACGAGCGGGCTCTGTCGCTGATTGCCTCGGTGATCCTGAAGGAAGGGGCTATCCTCCCCCGTGCCGAAGCGCTGTTTCTGGATGGTACGTACGGCACCGATCTGAATACCGCTTGGGGGGAATTGAGGAAGCTGTCCCCGGTATTTTCCACCGACCCTGTCTCCCGGCGTTTGAGGTGGCAGGTAGGTGGCAGGGGTTCGGTCTTGGCCCGTTCCTACGGTGATGCGCTCAAATATTTCAAATTTGCCCTTGCCGAGAATGCGGCGGATTTCCTCATTCACGACGGTTTGCTGGCGGACCTTGGAAAGGCGTACCAGTACGGAAGCTCCGTCAGGGAAGGTTCCGACCTGTTCAGGTCCTGGGCGCGGACGTTGGAGCACGACAGCGCTTCCCTCGGTTTGAAGGGTCTGGACAAGGCTCGACTGGACGCACTGCGTTTCAAACTCCTGTTCTACTCCGCCCGCATGTTGCGGCAGCTGGGTGACTTTGAAAACGCCAATGCAGGCTTTGACGAAGCCCTCCCCCTGGCACCGGATGGCACCCAGCGGGATGCATGCATCTGGTACTTGCTGGATACCGCTGCCACGGTTTCGCTCCCCTCGACACTGAGACTCCTGAGAACCTATGTCCCTCTGTGGGAATCTCCCCGTTTCTTTGAGGATTTTCTGGACCGCTATTGCGGTCTGCTGGTGAAAAGCAAGGATAGCAATACCTTGGCCGAGGCTTTCAGGATCATACGCCCTGCTGCCGATCCGTCTACGGTGGCGCGTTTTGCCTACGTGCTGGGGCGGGCAGTATCCCTGGGTTATGTGTCGCCAGACCAGTCACGGGGGATCGAATCGGCGAAGGACTATTTTCGCATAGCCTTCGAAGCAGACTCTGCGTCCTTCTATTATCGCTGCATGGCCGCCTCGCACCTGGGTGAAAACGTGGATCCCGTTCCCGCCGAAGCGGTTCTGAACCGTTTCTCCCTTGAACCCGCGGATGATGGCATGAAGCGGATCGAGATCAGGACCGCCACCAGGATGGCCGGAAACGCATCAAAGACAGTGGCGCAGGATGCACGCGATTTTCTTCTGGGCTTTTTCGAGTATGGCGCAACGAGCGAGGCATATACCTTTGCACAGGCTTACCTCGAAGGGCTCGAACCGAAGGATATCTCCGGGTTGGCGGAAAAATTCGCTCTTGCCGGTCGTTACGGCGATTCGATCCGCTTGATGAATAGTCTGGTGAACAGACCCGGCTACCTGTTGACCCGGCGCGACATGGAACTCCTGTACCCCCGTTACTTCGATAGGGAAGTGCGGATCGCTGCATCGCGCTGGGGCGTGGAAGAGGAGATACTGTACGGACTGGTGCGTACCGAAAGCGCCTTTATCCCCGATGTCGTTTCCCACGCTGGAGCGGTTGGCCTTGCACAATTGATGCCCGCCACTGGTCTTGATGTGGCGAACAGGATACGGCGCAGCGTCGATCTGCGTTTTGTAGACAAGGAACCGGATTTGCGTGATCCGCTGACGAACCTGCATCTGGGTGCCTGGTATTACTCTGACCTGCTGAGGCGGACCGAACGACCTATGCTTGCCCTGTTCTCCTACAACGGCGGAATCTCGCGGGTGCGCCGCTGGGCCGAGGAGGAAAAACACCTGCCGGAGGATCTCTTCCTGGAGACCATATCCATCCGGGAAACCAGGGATTATGGGCGGAAGGTCCTTGCCGCCGGGGCGGTATACGGGTATCTTTACTATGGAAAAACCCTCGAACAAGTCGTTTCTGACCTATTCCCCGAACAGAAAACCGGAGGTTCCCTTTGACTATACTCGATGCCACCCTGTTGGGGCTCCTGCAGGGAATTGCTGAATTCCTTCCTGTCTCCAGTTCGGGGCACCTGGCCGTCGCAAAACGCCTGTTTGGCCTGTCAGAGGTGCCCTTGCTCTTCGATGTTGTCCTCCATGTGGCAACTCTCGCGGCGGTGGTGCTGTTTTTCCGCAAGCGGATAGGAGCCATACTTGTTTCCCTATACCGCTGGGTCCTGCGCAGGGCGGATGCCTCGGATTCCGGGAATCTTGGACTTTCCGTCGCGGTGATCGCGGGAACGGTATGCACCGGTGTGATAGGTGTCCTGTTGGGCAAGCTGGTGGGCGAGGGAAGTCTCAGGCTCATCTCAAGCTGTTTCATTGCTACAGCTGTGTTGCTGGTTGTTTCAGAGCGCATCGTACGTCGACGGGCCTTGGCGCAAGCCACTGACACTGTTGAGGACCGCAAAGGCAGGCTGGGATTGCGTGAGGGAATTTTCGTGGGCATAGCCCAGGGCATCGGCGTGTTGCCTGGCATGTCCAGGTCCGGAATCACCATATCCGCCTCCCTCGTGGCGGGGGTGGACCGGCAGGAGGCGGGGGAGTTTTCTTTCCTGCTTTCGATTCCTGCCATACTGGGAGCGTTCATTCTGGAGTTCAAGGATGCCGATACTTTAATGACGAACGTCGATCCCCTCGCTTTGGCTGTGGGTTGTGCTGTCGCCTTTGTATCAGGCTTTTTTGCCCTGCACTTCCTGCTGCGCCTGATCAAGGGTGGGAAACTTTCGTGGTTTGCCATCTACCTCGTGCCCTTGGGAATCATGGGATTGATGTTTCTGTAAATGGAGGCTGGTCCGCCGGTGAGTAATTCTTCCAAATCAGGTTCTCCCGCGCTCGCCGGCGCGCTCGTGTTGGGTGTTTCCGCCGCGGCGCTTGCCTTTTCTGTGGTAACCGCCCTTCTGGGGTGGAGTGGTGCCATTTCGGCGCCGGGAAACTTCCTTTCAGGGGCTTACGGCTTCGCCGCCTTCCTGGTTCCCGTCTACCTGTTTTGGGCGGCCTTGATACTGGCCGACCCACAATACAATCCCGATCGAATCTTCATGTTGGCCTGCATGGTTGTTCCCTTTCTGACCCTCGCGGCAGGAATGGCGGTATCCAGGGATCCGTCTAGCATTTTTGATTCATTTCCTGCCTTTTCCTTTTTGGGCCACGAAGGGACCCTTGTCGTGACGATAACCCTGACCCTTATGGAAATACTGACCATCAACCTGGCGGCCAAGGCTTTGTTCAGGCGTGGTCCAGCGGCCACAAATGGAGGCAGGGAAACAGGTATCCACGGTGGGTACGAGGTTCGTGAGGCCCGCGTCGAAAAGCCGGAAACCGTGTCCCGCGCTTCCGGTGGGAGCCTGAGGTTGCTGCCACCACCCCGCCTTTTCTCCACCGACGTTAGGGGCGATGAGCCAGCACGGGACGGCAGACCGCGGGAGAGTAGTTTGCGGGACAGTAGTCTGCGGGATGTCAGCCTGCGGGACGGCAGGGAACGGGATGCCTATCTGGGGTCAGCGGCATCCACGTCCGGCCGGGACAGGGCAGAAAGTGCCGTGCTTCCCGAAATGAGGGAACTAGGCAGTGTCCGCTTCGAAAAGGAACAAAATGCCGCCAAGGGAAGCCGGAACACAGCCCCCACATTGCCTCTGGCAGCAGCCGTGCTGGATTCTACCGAAACCGCGACTGGAGCCGCTGCTTTCGGTTTTGCCCCCAAGGCCTTGTTTGAACAAGCTGCAGTTGAACTAGCTGGGCTCCCGCTGGAAGCTGTGGAAACCGCCACCGCTACGGCATCCACGCTCCAGTCCGATCTGGAAGGATACTTCCTGACCCCTGAGGATACCGGTATAGGCGTGCGGAGGGGCAGCCAGGCCGTGGGTGGAATGCAACCGCAGCCGCGAATGGTTCCGCCCGGCGAGGCAACTGCCGCGCCTCCTGTCACAACAGACGCAGAGGCCGAGGTGGTGGATCTGACTGGCTTGTTCGTCACCGGAACCGGGAACCACGCCCAACTGGAAGAATTGGATGGGGATGGAACCGGATCTGGAACCGAGTCGATCGCCAGGGTGCTCCCCCTCATCAACGACGATTTTGCGGACGAAGTGGTGGCGGAGGGGCCTGAGACCACGATTTTTACCGATGGTCTGGTCCACGTGGTCGACGACGGCGACGACGATCTGGCCAAAGCCCTCTCCGAGGCTGAGGCCGAGGCGGAGGCCAAGTCCCGGGCGGCGGCGGAGGCCGCTGCGGCCAAGGCGGCGGAAGGCACCCAACATGTGCCGGGTCTGGGCAAGCGGCGGAAAGGTCCCTACGGCATACCGGTGGACGGCATCCTTACCCAATACCCTGACGGCCAGTACTGGGTCATAGACCAGGCCACCCGCGATGCCGCGGTGATACTCAAGGAAACCCTGGAGGAATTCAACATCCAGGCAGAGGTGACGGGCATCCGCAAGGGGCCGGTCATCACCATGTTCGAAATATTGCCCGCCCCGGGCGTCAAGCTTTCCAAAATCGTAAACCTGCAGGACAATATAGCCTTGCGCCTGGCGGCTTCCTCGGTGCGTATCGTCGCGCCCATACCAGGCAAGCACGCGGTGGGCATCGAGGTGCCCAACCGCAAGCGCAACATTGTCTCATTCAGGGAAATGATAGAAGGGGAACTTCACAAGGACGGAAAGAAGCACGAGATACCGGTGATCCTGGGCAAGGACATAACCGGCGAGGCCCAGACCCTGGACCTGGTACAAACGCCGCACCTCCTGATAGCGGGTTCCACCGGGTCGGGCAAGTCGGTCTGCGTGAACTCCATGATCCTGTCAATCCTGTACCAGAAGTCACCGGCGGAAGTACGCCTCATCCTTATCGATCCCAAGATTGTCGAGCTGAAGCTGTACAACGACATCCCCCACCTGCTCACGCCGGTGATAACCGAGCCGAAACGGGCTTTCCAGGCCCTTCAGTACTGCATCTTCGAGATGGAGCGTCGTTACGCCCTGCTGGACTCCATGGGCGTCCGGGATATACGCAGCTACAACAAGCGCATAAAAGAGCGCAATATCGCCACCGAACACCTTCCCTACATCGTGGTCGTGATCGACGAATTCGCAGACCTGATGGCCACCACGGGCAAGGAACTGGAATCAACCGTAGCCAGGCTTGCGGCCATGAGCCGTGCTGTCGGCATCCACTTGGTACTTGCAACCCAGCGCCCCTCCATCGACGTCATCACCGGCCTGATCAAAGCCAACATACCCAGCCGCATCGCCTTCATGGTGGCTTCCAAGATGGACAGTCGTATCATCATCGACATGGTGGGGGCTGAAAAACTTCTGGGCCGGGGCGACATGCTCTTTGCCAGCGCCTGGGACCCCTTTCCCATACGCATGCAGGGTGCCTTCGTATCGGAGGAGGAAGTGGAAAAGGTGGTGGAATACGTCAAGACTCTTGGCGAGCCGGACTATATCGACGAGGAGATCTTCTACGACGACGATGACCAGGAAAGCAGCCCCAGCCTTTTTTCCGAAGGCGACGATCCCATGTACGACAAGGCCCTGGAAATAGTGATGCAACAGGGAAAGGCCAGCGCCAGCTACATCCAGCGGCGCCTGAAGATAGGCTACAACAGGGCAGCACGCATCGTGGAGGAAATGGAGGAGCGGGGCATAGTTGGGCCCAGCCAGGGTTCCAAACCACGGGACCTGCTGCGCGCTCCCTGATCCATCGACCCCCTGATCCACCGGCTTGG
>Ga0172379_10011155_pt1 | contig 10764 bp, 5 predicted proteins | sample GrowelOW334metaG_FD_119756 | JGI IMG/M metagenome (GOLD analysis project Ga0172379, IMG submission 119756) | Groundwater microbial communities from an aquifer near a municipal landfill in Southern Ontario, Canada - Groundwater well OW334 metaG | ecosystem: Environmental > Aquatic > Deep... | reverse complement strand
TATAGACACGCCGTCACGACAATTGTTGGACCAAACGGTTCTGGTAAATCAAACTTAGCCGATGCTATCCGCTGGGCTTTGGGCGAACAGAGTCTTAAACTTTTGCGCGGCAAACAATCAGAAGATGTTATTTTTTCCGGTTCGGTCGGCAAGGCCCGTTCGGGTTTTGCCGAAGTTAGTTTAACTTTCGACAACAGCGATCACACCATGCCGGTCGATTTTTCTGAAGTCGTCATTACCAGAAAATTATTTCGCGACGGTGATTCGGAATATTTAATCAACGGCGCCACTTCGCGTCTCACCGACATTCGTCTCATGCTAGCCGAAGCCAACGTCGGCCAACAATCCTACTCCGTCATCGGCCAAGGTATGGTCGATCATATTTTGGTGGCCACGCCCGAGGAACGCAAGGCTTTTTTTGATGACGCCATGGGCGTTAAACCTTTGCAAATAAAAAGACACGAGGCAATTTTAAAACTTCGCCGCACCGCCGAAAATCTTTCTGAAGTTAAAATGCTTTTGCAGGAAATTGAACCGCGTTTAAAAAGTCTCAAACGCCAGGCTTCACGTTTAGAAAAACGCGGCGCCTTGGAAATTGAAATCAAGGATTTGCGCCGACGTTATTACGGAAATCTATGGTGGAATTTGCACGACCAGATTATTATCGTTCGGGAAAAACAAGAAAAATCTGAATCAGTTGTCACTCGAGCGATTGAACGAGTTAAAAATCTCGAAGAAAAAGTCTCAGCCAAAGAAATCGAAGAAAGCACCAAAGAAAAAACCGATAACGGTTTGGCACCACTGCAAAAAGAATATCAAGAAACTCAAAAAGAACGCTCTAAACTCCGCGACGAAGAATTTTCGGTTGAACGACAAATTGAATTAACCAAAGTTAAAGCCGAAACCACCTGGGCACCACTTTCACTTTCCAAAATTATCGAGGAAGTTGAACTTATCTCGACCTCACAAAAAAACATTGTCGTTTCTTTGCGCTCGGTCACTTCATTGGAAGAAGTGAAAAAACTAGCCGATGAAGCGGAGATTATGTTTGATCGTTCAGCCAAGCTGGCTGGTCGTTTACAAAAACCAATTCCCACCGAAGCTAAACCAGATCCAATCCTGCTCGCTAAACGTGACGAAATTCACGAGGCTCGAGTTAAGGTCGAAACTAAACTTACCGAACTCGAAAAAGCCATCAGCGCTTCAGCCAGCCAGGAAAAAACCGATCGTACTGAACTTTTTGCCATGCACCGCGAACTCCGTCAGGTTGAAGAGGAAAGACATCGTATCGAAGCCAACTGGCACGAAGCGCAAATTGAACTGGCTCGGCTGGAAGAACGCGAAAAAAATCTTGATCGCGAAATCCAGGAAGAAATGGGCGAAGATGCCATGACTCCAAAAGCCAATCGTCCCGCGGTCACCGAAAATGTCGAAACTTTATATCCGGAAATTCAACGTTTGCGTTATCAGTTAGAGTTAATCGGCGGCATCGATCCTGAAACAATTAAAGAATACCAGGAAACCGAATTGCGTTTCACTTTCCTTTCTGAGCAAGTTGATGATTTGGAAAGAGCTGTTCGAGACACGGAAAAAGTCATCGACGAACTTGATGATAAAATTAAAGAACAGTCCGACGAAGCTTTCAAAAAAATCAATCGCGAGTTTGAACACTTTTTCAAAATATTGTTCGGTGGCGGTTCGTGCGAACTCGTCAAACTCACGGTCGAAGATTTAAAAACCGAAGAAGGCGATGTCGCACTCGATCGCACCATGACCGAAACCGCGGAGACCGAACAAGCCAAAGAAGAAAAACCAATCTTCAGCGAGAAAAAAGACCGCGTCATTGGCGTCGACATTTATGCCACGCCACCGGGCAAAAAACTCAAATCGCTCAACCTGCTCTCCGGTGGCGAACGAGCTCTAACTTCCATTGCTCTCGTCTCGGCCATTATGGCCACCAACCCGGCCCCATTCGTCGTTCTCGACGAAGTTGACGCCGCCCTCGACGAATCCAACACCGTCCGCTTCGCCTCCATCCTCGACGAACTCGCCAAACTCACCCAATTCATTGTCATCACCCACAATCGTGCCACAATGGAAAAGGCCGATGTGCTTTACGGTGTGACCATGGGTGAAGAAGGCATCAGCAAAGTTTTATCGGTGCATTTGGAAAACGTGTTTGGCGAGGGTGGATCGGCGAGACGATAAGCATCCAATAAAAAATTCAGTCGTGGTAAACGACTGAATTTTTTATTATTTTTATCACGCGGCGAGATCCCTCTCTGGCTCGGGATGACGGATGGAAGAAACGATAATTTTTAAACCAACCAACAATTCCCCACAATCCTTTAATCAAGAAAATCATGGTTCAAACAATCTACAACACCGCCTTCAAAAACTGCCCAGTAAAACTTCCCTTCACTTTAGCCACATCTTTCGGTGTGCCTTGAGCCACAATTAAACCGCCTTTGTTTCCACCTTCCGGTCCCATATCGATTATCCAGTCGGCACCTTTAATGACATCCAAATTGTGTTCGATAATCAAAACCGTATTTCCTTTGTCGGCCAAACGATGGAGAACGTCGAGTAATTTTTTTATATCGTCGAAGTGCAGACCAGTTGTTGGTTCATCGAGGATGTAGAGAGTTTTTCCAGTGGCTCGACGAGAGAGCTCGGTGGCTAATTTGACGCGTTGAGCTTCACCACCGGAAAGCGTGGTGGCTGATTGGCCGAGACGCATGTAGCCAAGACCGACTTCGCGGAGAATACTGAGCTTGTCGGAGATGGCCGATTGATCAGAGAAGAAGCGATAAGCCTCTTCGATCGTCATGTCCAAAACATCGGCGATATTTTTTCCTTTATAATGAATCTCGAGCACCTCGGCATTATACCGACGACCATGACATTCTGGACACTCGGCGTAAACATCTGGCATGAATTGCATTTCGATGCGCTGAAGACCATCTCCACCGCAAGGTTCACAACGACCGCCGCCTTTGACGTTAAAACTGAATTTACCAGCATCGAAACGGCGCAGTTTGGCTTCGGGCACCTCGGTGAATAAATCACGAACGCCAGTGAAGAGGCCGGTGTAAGTAGCCGGATTTGAACGCGGCGTGCGGCCAATTGGTGATTGGTCGATGGCCACAATTTTATCCAAATTTTCCAAACCGAGAATTTTTTCGTGTTCGGCCGGCAAAGCTTTGGCTCGATAAAAATGACGTTCAAGGGCTTTGGCTAAGATTTCCAAAATCAAAGTTGATTTACCGGAACCAGAAACACCGGTGACACAAGTTAGCGTGCCGAGTGGAATATCGACTGTGACATTTTTTAAATTAAAAGCCTGAGCTCCGACGATGGTTAATTTTTTTCCGCTGCCTTTTCTAATCTTAGCCGGCACCGGAATTACTTTTTTACCAGAAAGATACTGACCGGTTAAAGATTCCTTTTCTTTTATAATATCTTTAATGGTTCCCTCGGCAATAATTTCACCGCCATAAGCCCCGGCACCAGGACCAACGTCGATAACCCAATCTGCTTCACGCATCATAGCCGCATCGTGTTCAACCACGATCACACTGTTGCCTAAATCTCGAAGTTTTTTAAGAGTTGTAATAAGTCTTTCATCATCACGAGGATGCAAACCAATGGACGGCTCGTCTAAAATATAAATAACACCAGTGAGTCCGCTGCCGAGCTGGGTAGCCAAACGAACACGCTGCGATTCACCGCCAGAAAGCGTCATGGCGCTGCGATCGAGGGTCAGATAACCAAGGCCAACATCGAGTAAATTTTGAATGCGTCCGCCAACTTCCTTAGCGACTCGTTCCATAACTTCCTGTTCCAGACCACTCAAACCACAGCAACACCGTTCCTTACTTTTCATTCCATGTTTACCTGGAGCATAAGCTTTAAAAAAGACCGCCAAATCTTCAAGTGGTTTATTAACAAAATCAGCTATGGAAAAATTCAAAACTTTAACCGCCAAAGATTCTGGTTTTAAGCGTTGACCACGACAAGCTGAGCACAAAAGCGTTCGCATGTAGCATTCAAGTTCGTGACGGACATAATCGGAATCGGTTTCTTTGTATTTTTTTTCGAGCAAAGCCAAGACACCGGGAAAAGTTATGGTCTGACCATCCAAATCATAAGTTTCATCACCCGTACCCTCGAGAATAATTTTCATTTTTGCCGCAGAAATTTTTTCCACCGGAAAATTGGTAGGAATTTTATGGCGACGGCCAACAATTTCCAAAAGTTTCATTTGCGTCGCCGAATTTCCAGCTGCTCGCGACCAAGGGCGAATTGCACCTTCGTCGAGTGTTAAACGTTTGTTAGGAATAATCAATTCTGGTTCAAAAACCAATTTAACTCCCAAACCAGTACAGTCAGGACAAGCACCATGTGGTGAGTTAAAGGAGAATGAACGGGGTTCCGGTTTTGAAACGCTCATTTGGCATTCAGGGCAATAAAAGGCCTGCGAAAACAGACGGTCTTCACCATCATTTTCCAAAACCACATTGACTACGCCATTACCATATTCCAAAGCCTTACCAACAAGTTCCTTAATTTTTTGTGGGGTAAATGGCACCTCGGGAGCCAAAGCTCCGATTAACAAATCGATGGAATGCGGTTTGGTTTTATCCTTTCGCATGCCGATAGCCTCTTCGGTATCCATAAGAATACCGTTGAAACGCACAGACTTGAAACCGGAATCCAGCGCGGTTAAAAGAACTTGTTTGTGTTCACCTTTTTGTTCGTGAACAATTGGCGCAAAGAGATAAACCAAACTTGTTTCGCGAAGTTTATTAACGGCGACCGCAATTTGATCGAGAGTTTGCTCTTTAAGTTCACGCTGACATTTTGGACAATGAGGTTTACCAATGCGGGCAAAAAGAATCCTGAGGGCGTCGTAAATCTCGGTCACTGTACCGACTGTCGAACGTGGATTATGCGAGGAAGATTTTTGATCAATGGCCACGGTTGGCGAAAGACCGGAAATTTCATCAACATCAGGTTTGTCCTGCAATTCCAAAAACTGACGGGCGTAAGACGACAACGATTCCATAAAACGACGCTGACCCTCGGCATAAACCGTATCAAAAGCCAAAGAAGATTTTCCCGAACCAGACAGACCGGTAATAACTACAAAACTATTTTTAGGAATATCGACATCGATATTTTTTAAATTATGGACTCGCGCCCCGCGCACGGCAATGACATTTTTATTCATAGAATCGGTGGTGGTAAAATTGTAAAAACGTAAAGGTGTAAAAACGTAAAATTTGGTATTGGTTTGAGATGGTAAAATAGTTAAAGGTAAAAAAGTAAATTTATTTTCTGCAAACCCAACCCGATCCAAATAAACATTTTTACGTTTTTACTCCGTCCATTCCCAACCCAAAACAAAGAGCGTGGCAAATACTACCACGCTTTTGAATGTCTTGCAAGTGTCGAATCTTCGCCTGTGTTTATCTCAACTTGGACTATTTTTTACTCTTAGAAGCTGCTACGCCTCATCATTTCATCAGGAACAGAAGTATCAATCGGTGCGCTTGGTGGAGGTGTAATTCGCAGTACCGAATTACAATTATCACTAATGTTTGCCGCCACAACCATACCTACCGGGGCAGCCACAACGGAAGTCGCACCAATAGCTGCAACCGCAGCTCTAGCTGCCATATACGATTCAAACTCACACTTATACTCAACTGTATTCCCCCTAGTTTTTACACAAGGATCTTCCGAACAAATATCCTGTAAGCCCAAATCTGAACCAAAACCTTTTTGAATTTTTCCTAAAGTACTGTTACCAACCCCGCTAGTAACTGGGATGTTTGCATAGTCACTGCACTGAGATATATTTGAACAATCAATTTTTATAAGGGCACAGGAAGTGCCGGTAAGATCAATCGAGGTATCGTTGGTTTTGAAACACTTCTGTCTGATTGATAAATGAGATTCCGAATCAGAACTTGGTACCATTACATCTTCGGCCGACAGACGGCCGCAGGTTTCCGAGTTAACCGGTATATTAGATGAATTACCATCAAAAACATTACCACAACCCATACACACGCCAGGGTCATCACCAGCTGTGCTTTGCATACAAACCATAACCGGATTTTCTTCACTTGTTGAGGGACAGGCCATCCAAGGACAAGTCTGTTCTGGATCTGGTGTGTCACCATTTATTTTTTGAATTACGCCATCTTCGTCCCCGCACTGACCAACCGCTCCGCTCACTGTGCCTATTTCATAAGCAATCTTATCTTGAGCCATTAAGGTTTCACAAGAAGTTCCATCGGAAAGAAAAAAAACAGTTCTGGCTTTAGGCATTTGCGGAACTATAAGTTTAATTAACTGAGGATTAACCGTAAAAAGAATAATGTTGGCCAAGAAAAGCAAAAGAACTCCGGTAAGGGCGTTAGTAATTCGTTTTTTTCCTTCACCGGCTTCCGACCCGCCATGAGCTACGACATACTGAACACCACCAACCATAATCATTAAAATGGCGATTATGCCGGAGATACCTAACAAAAATATGTATAATTTATTAATATAGTCACCTAAATCCTGGACAGTAGTTATACCAGTGCCACCTAAAGGCAAGCTAACCGATAAATTATATGGAAGAATATAGGCATAACAATAACCATAAGTTCCGCCACCGCAAGTTTTTATAGCTCCGTTTATATCGGTCGCATCCCACATGCCGTTTGGTTTACCGTCGTTATCCCAATCACTTACGCAAGCATCATTTGTCCAGCAAAGAATGTTATTGGCTGGATCAGCAGTGGCACCAACCGCGACCGGAGCCTCGGCGGCCAAAGCAAACACTGGTAAAAGAACCAAGACCGAGCAAGCAAAAAATATTAAAAATAATTTTTTCATAATTTTAACTTTCAGGCTGACCAATTTTTTCTATCAGCGAACGTAAAAAATCGGCTGGGATGGCGCCTTTAACCATTTGACCGCCAATAAAAAACGTTGGTGTACCATAAACGCCAGCCTCGAGCCCCTCATTGTAGTCGGTGGTAATTTCATCTTTATAAGTTTGACTATCCAAACAAGAAATGAAACGACCGATTTCCAAATCAAGAGCCCGGGCGTGACTTATTAAAGCGTCACGAGATAAATCTGATTGATTTTGATAAATACGATCAAACATGTCCCAAAATTTTCCTTGGGCCTCGGCACAATTTGCCGCCTCGGCCGCTCGTTCGGCATCGGGATGAAGATCGGTTAAAGGAAAATCTTTATAGACCAACCGAATTTTTTCTGGATACTGATAAAACAATGAACGTAAAGTAAAAGCTGACTGTTGAGAATACGGACAACCAAAATCACCAAACATAACAAAAGTAAGCGGGGCCGTGTCGCTACCCAAAGACGGTTCGTTGGTCAAAGAAAAATCCATCTCACCCAAAGTCGAAGACGCCGCAGCGGCCGCCAAACGACTGACGCTCATTTCCTGTTTTTCTTCAAGTCTTATATCGGCCAATTCTCCCGATTTAACCAGTTCCACATAATAAACAATCCGCCAAATAAAAAAACCAATTCCAATTAGCACCAATAAAGTGACAATTGTCGGCCACCACGATCGTGTTTGTGGCATTTTCTCTTCCTCCGTTATAGACATAAGTTTAAATTATGAGATTGACATTATTATAACAGAAGCCTGGTTTTTGCGGAAGAAAAAATCTATTTGGTTGACGGAAGACGTCAATTCTGATATTCTACGTCTCGTATTTAACCTTCTGTCTAATCCGTTTACGTTATGACCGAAAATATTCTCAACATTTCCCAAGCCGTATTAGCCCTGGTTCTTATAATCTGCATTCTGCTACAGGCCCGTGGTACCGGTCTTGGCGCCGCTTTTGGTGGCTCGGGTAATGTCTACCGCACCAAACGCGGGGTTGAAAAAAAACTCTTCCAAGCTACTATCGTGGTAGCTATTCTCTTCTTCGGTATTTCGCTTGCCAATGTCCTTTTCTAAAAACTTAGGACACTGAAACTTTTATTTTTTTAAGTTTCAGAAAATATTTTTTGTGCCTACCGGCATGTCTTTCAAATCTCTTCTTATGAACCTTGCGCAACGACTAAAAAATCTTTGGTCTAATTTGCGTTCTTACAAAAAATCCTCTGAACATCTGGCCAAACAACACATTTTAAATTTAACCACCCACCGACGTTTTCCTTCTTGGAAACAATGGCAACGATTACCGCAAGTTTTATCCAGCCTAGAGAAAAAAATATTACAAGGAGCTTTCTTAGTCTCCGCCGTTTCTTTAATAACTCTTGGTAGCTGGTTTTTAATTTCTCATCGAGAAGAACTTCCGGCTGTCGGTGGCGAGTACACCGAGGGCTTAATTGGCTCTCCGCAATTCGTTAATCCCCTCTACGCCTCGGCCAGCGATGTTGATTCTGATCTGACACACTTAGTTTATTCTGGTTTATTTCGCTGGGATCAAAAAAACGGTCTAGTTCCTGACTTAGCTGAATCATATTCAGTTTCTGAAGACCAAAAAACTTACACTCTTAGACTTCGTAGCAATGCCAAATGGCACAACGGTGATCCGGTGCGTTCAAGCGATGTCCTTTTTACCATTCAAAGCATTCAAAACTCGGCCTATCATAGTCCATTAGCTGTCAGTTTTCGCGGGGTCACAATTTCCGAGGTTGATGAATTGACTGTTCAATTTGTTTTAGATGAACCGTTTGCCCCATTTTTATCTTCACTCACCGTCGGAATTTTACCTTCAAGTTTGTGGGCAGAAATTTCACCAAAAAATGTACCACTAGCCTCACTTAACCTTTCGCCTATCGGCAGTGGTCCTTATAAATTCGAAAAATATACCCTAGAAAAAAAAGGCGGCATAAAATCCTATACTCTGGTTCGTAATCCTGATTATTTTGGTGAACCGGCCAAAATCGAACATTTGACTTTCAAATTTTATAACGACGCCCAGTCAGCGGTGGCCGCTTTGCAAAATCAAAATGTCGAAGGTGTTAGTTTTGTCCCCAGTTATTTAATGGAAGAAATTAGCAAAAATAAATCCATTAACCTTTTACATCCAAGCATGCCACAGGCGGTTACGCTTTTTTTCAATGAGGAAAATCAACCATTACTCAAAAATGAAAACATTAAAAAAGCTCTGGCTCTCACTATTAATAAAGAAGAAATCGTCGCCGAGGTTTTAGAAAACAACGGCACAGTAATCGATTCACCAATCCTCCCCGGCGAACTTGGTTACAATCCCGAGGTGGCTAAAATCGAACAAGATACCGTGGCCGCCCTGGCTTTAATTGATAAAACAGACTATCTTGAGACCTCGCCCGATGGCTATCGCGCTAAAAAAGTTAAAATAACCGAAAATGGTGAAACAGTTGATGCTTTGGAAGAATTGACTTTAAAAATCATTACCATCAGTCAACCATCATTTATTCGCACAGCTGAACTGATTGCGGCTCAGGCTAAAGTTATTGGTATTAAAATTCAAATAGAATCGACAGAGCCGACTCTGCTTTACGAGGAAGTTATTAAACCACGGGCCTATCAAATCTTACTCACAGCCACTCAATACGGCCTTGATCCTGATCCATATCCGTTTTGGCACAGTTCGCAAATTAAAGATCCTGGTTTGAATCTTTCGCTTTACAGTAACCGCACAGCTGACGAATTATTAGAAAAAGCTCGCTCAACCAGTAATACAGAAGAGCGCGTCGCGGCTTACAAAGAATTTCAAGATTTAATCGCTGAAGACTTGCCGGCCATCTTCTTGTATCAACCGACCTACACTTACGCCATCAGCAACAAAATCAAAAACGTCGATTTGAGCGTCATCAAATCCCCAACCGATCGTTTCCAAAATATTTCCGATTGGTATATTAAGACGAAACAGGTGTTTCGATAGGTAGGAGGGGTGCGAATAACGAATTTTGTTACGAATTTACGAATATACGAATGTATCGGATCGTGGAGACGTACATTGCAACGTCTCTATGGACGGAAAATCCATATTTGTAGATTCGTAAATTCGTAATCGATTCGTTATTCGCACCCCAATGCGGATGTGGCGGAATTGGTATACGCGCAGGTCTCAGAAGCCTGTGGCTGCAAAGCCTTGAGAGTTCGAGTCTCTCCATCCGCACCATTCGACTACAGCTGTAATGTTTCTGCTGTAGTCGAATGTCCCGAGGCCAATCGAGGGGCTCACAGCTTCTTCTACTCCAACCGCTCATGGCAGGCCATAAGTTTTTGGATCGAAGGACAGCGATTCCTTCATCCCCCATAGCAGGTCAACTTATTTTTTACGCTCGCGAGCGACGTGATTGGCCACAATTTCCTCATTATTTGAATTTTTCCGAATCTTTTTCGGAAACATTCAAATGATATAGGAAAAAAGTTTTTTCAAAGTTTCTTTCAAATGTTGTCTACCAGAAATTGTGGATTCTGGATTAGTCAATTCAACATCAAAAAAACCTCAAAACTTTTTCCTCTCTCGCCAATTTTATTCTTTTAATTTTTTAAACCGTTTTACAGTCTAAGCAACCAAAACTCGATAATTTTTATTTTAAAAAATAAATTCATCGACATTTTGGAATTTGTGATTTGTAATTTGGAAATTCAACCTTTTATGGTAGAAAAAAATTCTGCTCAGCCTTTGCGCCGAGCCAACCAACCAAACCGACCGAATCGTAGTAGTCAGCCAAACCGACCAAACACCCCGCACGCTCCAAGCACTCGACCAAACCGGTCAC